>WNFI01354712.1_pt1 | contig 73511 bp, 65 predicted proteins | sample 5400471 | NCBI WGS metagenome assembly WNFI01 (sample SAMN13153348, study PRJNA577476) | soil metagenome | isolation source: 100 cm saprolite on Douglas fir-dominated hillslope | place: USA:California | collected 2013-09-17 | reverse complement strand
CCGGCGAGTCGCCACAGCATCGAATGGCCGCCGCCCGGTCTCGCGCCTTTGCGGCGGGCGAGCGCCTTTTTCCGTATTGGGCTCGTCGCGCTCGTCGCGACCATCGCGGCGTTCGTGTTCGTGCTTTGGGTTCACAGGGTGCCGGCGCACTTGGAAAACGGGGGCGCTCGCGCCCTGGCGATCCTCGATGCAGTCCGCCGCGGGGGAAGTGGCATCGAGTCCACGCAGGAAGATATCGCGACGATTGCGGGTGATGTCGTCGAAAACGAAGCTCGATGGGCAGCCGCGGCATACGCGGCGCTGGCCCTCGTCCTCGTTGCGGTCGTTTTTGCGGCGATACACTCGGCGCGCGCCCTTCGCTTTGCGCGCATTGCCCGCCGATCGGGCTATCCGTGGGGTACGATTGCGGACGTGATGTCGGACATGCGTCGCGACGGCGGCGATCTCGTAAACGGCCTCGGGATCTATGCCTTTTCCACCGAGCGAGAGCGCCGCGCGCTCCTCGCGATGCGTCGCATTCGACTCGCCGGCATCATCTCAGCGACGATCTTGGCCGTCGGGGCGATGGTGGCCTGGGTCTCCGGCTGGTTTGGGTCCACGTCCACGCAAGGGGCGTCACCGCTGACGCCCGGCGCTGCCCGATGGATGGTGGCATTACCGGGCGCGGTGATCGCACTGGGCGGAGTTCTCGCCATCGCCGAGGCCTCGTTCCGATCGAAGGGGTCGTCGGAGTCCTGCTCGTCGCGGCCGTCGTCGCGTCGCTCGTTATCGCCAACGCCGCGATGACGACATCAATTCGGTCGGCGTACCGTCGCTCGGTCGCCCTGGCCTGGGTTGGACGAGACTTCGCGGACACTGCGCGCGCGAGTCGCTGGCGAGTCCTCGACCGCGCCTTGGATAAGTCGGCTGGGCGCCTCACCGGCGGGACTTCTCCTGTCGAGGTACGCACGCAGCGCCAACTGCTCGCGACGTTCGTTCCGCCGAGTATCGGTACGCGCTCCCTGCTGCCGCGAGCGCCGGCTGACTCCACATTGTTTGTGGGAGGATCGCGGCTGCTCGCGGATGCCGACATCGGTGACGCGCTCGGCCGACTTCCCGCGAAGCCCGATGAGTCGACGATGCTCAACCTGGCTGTTCACGCGCCGAAGGCGTCGATGGACGTGTGGCGGTCGGTGGCGCACGGCGGACTCCTTCCGCTGTTCTGGCCCTACCGCGCCGACGCGACCGAGCTCGAGACTCCCGCGTCGGATGCTTTCTCGACGATCAACGATGGACTCCAGACGCTCGCCACGGCCAATCTCTTTGATGGCATCGACGCCCTGGCCAAGCGCGACTTCGCGTCCGGCGAGCTCCGCGCCCGCGAGAATCTCGCCGTCGTCAGGCAGCTGGACCGCGGCGGAACCACCAGCTTTGCCGCGCCAGAGGCGCTCATCGACGATGCCGCTTCCGTGCTCGAATGGATCGGCCGGGCAAAACCGGATGCCAGTCTTGTCGCCGAGGCGGCAGATCTCCGGTCGGCAATGACGCGGTCCACGACGGTGCATTCCGCGGCGCCGGCGCTCTTCGCCGACCCGGACTATCTCCCGGTCACGCAGATCATCGCCGACACCATGCTTGCGCCGGCGGTACGTGTCCGCCTCGCCGAACACACGGCCGTGGGCTTCTGCTCCAATCCCCACGAGGTCATGTTCGGGGTGGACCCGGCACGACTCGCTCTCGTTCGGCGTGCGCGGGAAAGTCTGGCTGATCTCACCGGCGCGTCCAAGCTTCTCTTGCCTTGGGAGCGATGGCTCGGCGATGCGATTCAGACCGGGGTGGCTCGGCCCGTGGTCAACCACCTCCCGAATGGCGGAGCGCTGACCAGGCCAGCCGCGGCCGCGACGAGCCTCTTTCGGCTAACCGGGCTGCGGAGCCGGCTGACCTACTGCGGCCTCGGCTGATCCGCGCTGCGGATCGAAGGCGAACCAGACCCGGATGCTGTCGATGAGAATCACAACGACCGATAGCATGAAGAATCCGGTCACGATCGCGTCGACGTAGTCGTTCACCAGCATTCGACGGGCGTCGTCCATGGTTTTGATCGCCGCGGGAAGTCTGCCGGCGTCGATCGCATCACGAAGCAACTGAGCGTGTGACAGGAAGCCGAGCTTCGTCTCGGGGGAGAAAATCTTTTCCCAACCTGCCGTCATCGTCACGAGGGCGAGCCAAACGAGCGGCGTAATCGTGACCCAGGCGAATCGCCGCTTGCCCATTTTGATGATGACCGTCGTGCCCACGCAGAGGGCGACAGCGGCCAGGAGCTGGTTGGCGATCCCGAACAGTGGCCAGAGCGAGTTGATGCCGCCCAGCGGGTCGACGACTCCCTGATACAGGAAGTATCCCCACATGGCGACGAAGATGACACTCGTCGTCACGACGGCTGGGTACCACGAGACGCGACCGAGCGGCTTGATGAAATGGCCGAGGAGGTCTTGCAACATGAAACGGCCGACGCGAGTGCCAGCGTCAACCGTCGTCAGGATGAACAACGCCTCGAACATGATGGCGAAGTGATACCAGAGCGCCATCGCGCCGCCTCCGAAGACGTTCGAAAAAATATGCGCCATCCCGATCGCCAGGCTCGGTGCGCCGCCGGTGCGCGACAGGATCGATATCTCACCGATGCGATGCGCCAGCGCGGTGAGGTCGGCCGGAGCAACCGTGAAGCCCAGCTGTTGTACAGCCGTCGAGGCTGACTGAACGGTCGTGCCGAGCAGTCCGGCTGGGGCGTTGATGGCGAAGTAGGTTCCCGGCGTCAGCACGCAAGCGGCGATGAGCGCCAGGATCGCGACGAACGATTCCATCAGCATGGCGCCGTACCCAATCATGCGCGCGTCGGTCTCACGCTCGAGGAGCTTGGGTGTCGTACCGCTGGCGACCAAAGCGTGGAAACCGCTGATCGCGCCGCAGGCGATGGTGATGAAGGCGAACGGAAAAAGCTTGCCGGCGAATACCGGACCGGTGCCGTCGACAAACCTCGTCACGGCCGGCATCTGGAGCGGCGGCAGTACAATGAGTATGCCGACGCCAAGCATCATCACGACGCCGAGCTTCACGAACGCGGACAGGTAGTCTCGGGGCGCGAGGAGCAACCAGACCGGCAGCACCGAGGCGAGCAGTCCGTACCCCATGATCGCAACAGCCATCGTCTTCCGATCCAACGTGAAGTACCCGGCCAGGCTTGGATTCTCGGAGACGGCGCGGCCAACGAAGAGGGCGACGACGATGAGCACCAGGCCGATCGCCGTGGCCTCGAGCACTCGACCGGGTCGGAACCAGCGAAGGTACACGCCCATCAGTAGCGCGATCGGAATGGTCAAACCCACCGTAACTGTTCCCCACGGGCTGCTCGACAGCGCGTTGACGACGATGAGCGCCAGTACGGCGATCAGGACGACCATGATGCCCAACACCGAGACGAGGGCGGTGTAGCCGGCGACGGGGCCGATCTCTTCCTTGGCCATCTGTCCAAGAGACTTTCCGTCCTTTCGTACTGACGCGGCGAGGATCACGAAGTCCTGAACCGCACCGCCAAGGACAACCCCGACGATGATCCAGATCGCGCCGGGCAGGAATCCGAATTGGGCGGCGAGCGTCGGACCGACGAGCGGGCCGGGACCGGCGATGGCGGCGAAATGATGCCCGAAGACGATCCAGCGATTCGTCGGAACGTAGTCGCGGCCGTCTTCCATCCGAACTGCCGGCGTCTTCCTCGCGTCATCGAGGGCGAAGACTTTGGTGGCGATGAACCTACTATAGAAGCGATACGCAACAAGGTAGGTGCTAACGGCGGCCGTCAGCAGCCAGGCGGCACTGATCGTTTCTCCACGTGAGATCGCCAGCCAGGCGAACGCCCCGGCGCCGGTCAACGCTACCACGACCCAGATAAGGGCAGTCAGCACCTTTGACATGGCGCCGAAACTATTGACAGCGTCGGCGGTCAGGAAGCCTTGCCCGTGAGTTTTCGCCGCCGTTCACTGAGCGGGCAACCTCCATCATTAGCTTACGGGACATGGCGACGATCATTGCACGAGGCGGCGTTCGGCTCCTGACCGGCATCACGGTGGTCGCGCTGTCGGCCTGCCATCATGCGGCGCCGCCACCCAGCGCGGTGAGTCCAGATGCCCAGCGACTTGGCGGGATCGTCGGTCAGCCGCTTCTCGTCGCCCCGGTGCAATCGGTGAAGATCGCGCCGGAGTTGGCGTGGACCGGGCTTCCTCGCAGCGTGGACATTCTTGCCGCGCTCGACCAATCTCTCACCGATACGTTGCGAACGCGGCTGGCTGACCCGCAATGGGTGTACGCCGCCGCACTGATCGAGTCGGCAAAGAATAACCCGACGTACGCGACCGACCCGCGAGCGCTGAGCATCCAGGCCCTCAAGTCCACAAAATTGGAGATCGCGCAGCGGTTGCCCGAGCCGCTTGCGTCGCAGCTTCGCCTGATGCTCGCGCTGCACGATGGTCGGCTGATCCTGATTCCCGTCGAGCTACGGTTCGAGCGCTCCGTATCGGGAGCCGCACATCCGGTGCTCCACCTCGTCTTGGTCGACCCACGCCTTTCGGATGTCCGTTGGCTTGGCGATGTGACCGGCGCCGAGTCACGGGCGTTTTCGAAGTCCTTCACCGCAGAAATGGCCGCCCGCGTCGCCGACCTCTTCGTCGCGAAGTGACGGGTCGTTTCCTTTATGACGACACAGGTCACACTGATCCCCGGCGATGGCATCGGGCCGTCGATCACCGCTGCAACCGTGCGGATCATGAAGGCCGCCGGCGCAGACATTTCATGGGACGAGCAGGTCGCCGGTATGGCCGGCGTCGCCAAGTATGGCGATCCGATTCCCGATGCCACCCTCGATTCGATCAAGCGAACGCGTCTTGCTCTCAAGGGTCCGCTTGAGACGCCGGTGGGAGAGGGCTATCGGTCGATCAATGTCGCCTTACGGAAGACGTTCGATCTCTATGCGAACGTCCGGCCGGCGCGCACCATGCTTCCCACTGGGCGCTACACGAACGTCAACATCGTCCTCGTCCGTGAGAACACCGAGGGCCTTTACTCCGGCATCGAACACTATGTGCGCGTTGGCGACGATCCGCGCGCCGCGGCGGAGTCGGTCGCCATCATCACCCGCTTTGGATCGGAACGCGTTGTCCGGTATGCGTTCGAATACGCCGTCAGGCACGGCCGCAAAAAGCTCACGCTGGTGCACAAGGCGAATATCCTGAAGTTCACTCAGGGCCTCTTTCTCGACACCGGGCGCATGGTCGCGCGCGACTACGCGGGCCAAGTGGAGTTCGAGGAGCGGATCGTCGACGCGATGGCGATGAACCTGGTTCTGACCCCGGAAAAGTTCGATATGATCGTCACGACGAATCTGTTCGGCGACATCCTGTCGGATCAGATTTCCGGGCTGGTCGGCGGACTCGGCCTGACGCCGGGCGCCAACATCGGCGTCAACGGCGCCATCTTCGAAGCCGTCCATGGGACGGCGCCGGACATCGCCGGCAAGGGCGTGGCGAATCCCGCGGCACTGGTCCTGGCTGCTTGCATGCTGCTCGAGCACATCGGCGACCTCGATCGTGCCACTCGCGTCCGACACGCGGTCGAGACGACGCTCAGCGGAGGCAAGTCGCTCACTCGCGACCTCGGCGGCACGGCGAGCACCGAGGAATTCACCAACGCTGTGATCGCCGCGCTGTGACTCAACCATCGCCTCGGGCGACCGTTACGACGCTGTTCCACTGCTCGGACCTCCACTTCGGACATCCGGCGGTGCCCGCGCAGTACGAGGCCATCGAGGGGATCATCGAATCACGGAAATACCACGTCGTCGCGATCTCAGGCGATGTGACGCAACGTGCCCGCGCCGGGGAGTTTCAACGTGCGCGGTCGTTCATCCAGCGCGCCGAGCGCGCCGGGAGTGAAGTCATCGTCGTGCCGGGCAACCACGACGTCGCCTGGTGGCGCGCGCCGCTCGGCATCGGCGACCCACGCACGATGTATCGCAAGTATCGGCAGTACATCAGCGAGGACATCGAGCCCGTGCTTCGCATCGCCGGAGCCACGTTCGTCGGACTGAACACGTCGCAGGGCGTGATCAGAGAGACCCTGACCTGGAACCTGCGTGATATCTCGATCATCGGACATCTGACGCGAGAACAGATCGAACGGGCCCGAGCGGAATTCGAGCGGTCTCGCGCCGACGACGCCCGGATCATCGTCATGCACCACAACCCCGTGAAGGGGGAGCTTTCACAGCGTCATGGGCTGAAGAATACCCAACGTATTCTCGGAGCGTTCGCGGAAATGCACGTCGATCTCGTGCTCTGCGGTCATGACCACCAAGAAGCGGTGCACTACATCGAGCATACCAAGAAGGGTACGATCATCTCGACAGCCGGGACGATCTCCAGTCGCTCGCGTGGCGGCCGACCGTCGTCCGTGAGCAGCATTCGTATCACGCCGGCAGAGATCGAGGTGTCGACGCTCCTCTGGTCCGATGACGTCGGCAACTTTGTCACGGGTCCCGCGAAGTGTTTCAAGCGGTAAGGAATTGGATCGCCCGCGGGCGAGTGTCGCCCGACCCGGCGCAGCTTGGCCTCGCGTTTGACATCTATCCGCGGACCGGCGACGAGCTGCTCGCTCTGCTCAGAGCACGGGGCCTTCGGCATATCGACCGCTGTACGCTCACGAAGAACACCCGCGTGATGGTCAGCTTTCGGGATGGGGAAATTCGGATCCACGAGAGCTATCTCGGCGCGACGCCGGAAGTGCTCGATGCGATCGTCCAGCTCGTCGATGGCCAGACCAAACGCCGGCGGCGCGAGGCCGGTAAGGTCATCGTCGCCAACGCACCCACAGCCGCCGGTGCGCCGTCGCGCCGCCGCGAGCGGTTGCATCCCGATGACACCGAGTGGACTGCCCGCCTCGTCGCCGAGCACATGCGCCTGAACGCCGCCCATTTTGGCGACACGCTCGCGCCGATCGTCGTGCGCGTCTCGCGGCGCATGAAGAGTCGGCTGGGTCACTATTCTCCGGCAGACCGGCAGTCGGCCGCCGAGATCGCGATCGGCCGCCGCCACATTCGGCGCCACGGATGGAGCGCCGCGATCGAGACTTTGCTGCACGAGATGGTGCACCAATGGCAGGCGGAGAGCGGGGCCACCTTGGATCATGGTCCCGAATTCCGACGCAAGGCGCGCGAGGTCGGCATTCGTCCGCGGGCGAAAAGACAGGTCGAGTAGACGGAACATTACTTTTTTCCATGCAAGATTTCTTCGCCATCGATAGCCAGTTGTCGACCGAGGAGCTCGCCGTTCGCGACTCGGTTCGCCGCTTTGTCGACGAACGGGTTATGCCGATCATCGGTAAGTGCTACGTCGATGGCCGCTTTCCCAAGGAGCTCATTCCGGAGATGGCCGCGCTCGGCGTGCTCGGGGCGAACCTCCCCGAGGAGTACGGGTGCGCCGGGCTCAATAACGTCGCCTATGGCCTGATCATGCAGGAGCTCGAGCGCGGCGACTCGGGCATTCGATCGTTCGCCTCCGTGCAGGGCGCTCTCGCGATGTACCCGATTTTCGCATTTGGAAGCGAGGAGCAAAAGAAGAAGTATCTGCCGAGGATGGCGGGGGGCGAGGTGATTGGCTGCTTCGGGCTCACCGAGCCAGACTTCGGTTCGAACCCGTCGGGAATGATCACGATGGCGAAGGAGCGACCCGACGGAACCTGGCTGCTCAACGGATCGAAGATGTGGATTACGAATGGGTCGATGGCCCACATTGCGATCGTTTGGGCCAAGACAAACGGCGACAGCCAAGACACGTCGATCCGCGGATTCATCGTCCCGACGGAGAGCAAGGGGTTCAAAGCCAACGAACAGCAGGGCAAGCTTTCCCTCCGCGCGAGCGACACGAGCGAGCTGGTGTTCGACGACGTCCTGCTGCCCGCCGATGCGCTCCTGCCGAAATCCGGCGGACTCAAGTCTCCTCTGTCCTGCCTGACCCAGGCGCGGTACGGCATCTCCTGGGGTGCGCTTGGCGCGGCGATGGCCTGTTACGAGGAAGCGCTCTCGTACTCGACGACCAGAGTAATGTTCGACCGGCCGATCGGTGGCTTTCAGATCCAGCAGGTTCGTCTCGCCGACATGCTGACCGAAATCGTGAAGGGTGAGCTCGTCGCCCTCCACCTGGGCCGCCTCAAGGACGCTGGAACGATGACGCCGCAGCAGGTATCGCTTGCCAAACGAAACAACGTCAGCGTAGCCACCGATATCGCGCGCGAGGCGAGGCGCCTGCTTGGCGCCGTTGGAATCCTCGCCGAGTATTCGGCCATGCGACACATGGCGAATCTCAAACCACCAAACCACGAAACCACCAAACCACCAAACCACCAAACCACCAAACCACCAAACCACCAAACCACCAAACCACCAAACCACCAACACGACTAACTTGCGCGGGAAATTCAACCAGAGAGAGCGGTGAAAATTGCCGTCTGTATCAAGCGCACTCCGGATTCAGAGTCGCGCTTCAGGATTGCCTCGTCGCGGGTGGCTATCGACGAGGCCGGTCTCAAATTCGACCTGGACGACTTCGCGAGCTACGCCGTCGAGGTCGCCCTTCAGCTGAATGAAAAGCAGGGGCCTGGCGAGACCGTCGCCATCGCCCTCGGTCCGGACTCCGTGCAGGAGTCCCTGCGAAAATCCATGAGTATGGGCGTCGACCGCGCGATTCAGCTCAAGGCAGATTCGCAACCGGTTGACGGTCTTGCCGTTGCCAAGGCAATTGCCGCTGAGCTCAAAGGTGGCGGATATGATCTCGTCCTGTTCGGTAAGCACGCATTCGATACATCAGCGGGCGTCGTGGGTACCGCGGTCGCGGAGCTCCTGGGCCTCCCCGGGGTCACCGCGGTCTCGAAGCTCGACATCGCCAACGGCCGCGGAACCGCAAGGCGCGAAATCGAAGGGGCTGGCGAGCTGGTCGAGTTTCCGCTGCCGGCGGTAGTGACCATCGATGAAGGCATAGCCAGGCCGCGTTATCCGTCATTGAAGGGAATCATGGGGGCCAAAAAGAAGCCGCTCGAGATCAAGCCGGCGCAACTCGGCGCGATTCGCGTCACGGTGAAGTCGATGGAGCTTCCGCCGGATCGCCCAGCCGGCCGGATCATCGGTGAAGGTGCGGCCGCCGTTCCGGAGCTTGTCAGGCTTCTCCAGACAGAGGCGAAGGTGCTCTAATGGCAAATGTCCTGGCGTACGCCGAGTCCCGCGGCGGAGAGCTTCGCAAAGTTGCCTTCGAGGCAGTCACGGCGGCGAGATCACTAGCCGACAAGATTGGCGGTGACGTGCATGCCATCGTCTGCGGCCCTCCAGGGATTTCGGTTAAGGCCGATTCGCTTGCAAGGCACGGTGCCGACGTGGTCATAGTTGTCGAGCACGCGGGCTTCGCCACCTACACTCGCGAAGCAATCGCGGCGACCGTCGCCGCTCGCGCCAAGGCAGGCGCCTATCGCGCGGTCGTTCTCGGATTCACGGCGCAGGGGAGGGACCTCGGCCCGCGGGTCGGGGCGAAGCTGGACGCCCCGGTCGCTGCCGACGTCATCTCGCTCGACGGGACCGCTGACAAGCTTACGGCGAAACATCCAGGTTTCGCGAACAAGGTGATCGTCACGCTCGAGATCACGGGACCGTCCGCCGTGGTCTCGGTGCGTCCGAGCGCTTTTACTGCGAAAGAATCTCCCAAGGCAGGAACGGTGGAACGCGCCCAATCGGTGGCTGACCCGGGAGCCGAACGCGTTGTCGTGAGACAGTTGATCGAGGGCAACAAAGGGAAGCTCGACCTCGGCGACGCGCCGGTGATCATCTCCGGCGGCCGGGGACTCAAATCGGCCGACAACTTCAAGCTGGTCGAGGACCTTGCAGCCGCTTTCGGAAATGCCGCTGTCGGCGCCACGCGCGCGGTGACGGATGAAGGCTGGCGTCCGCACGCGGATCAGATCGGCCAGACGGGGCGCCAGGTGAGCCCGCAACTCTACATCGCCGTCGGAATCTCCGGTGCAATCCAGCATCTCGCCGGTATGCGGACGGCGCGGACGATCGTCGCCATCAACAAGGACAAGGAAGCACCGATCTTCAAGGTGGCGGATTACGGAATCGTCGGCGATATCTTCGAGGTCATGCCGGCGTTGACTGCCGCGGTCGCGGCGGTGAAGAACAGCTGACGAGCGATCGGCGCCGTTTCTCTCTTGCAGGCGCCTAGTCACCCAGCCAACTCTTTCATGTTCCTCCTCGTTCTTGTCGTCGCGGCAGGCTTCTTCGCGCTGAACGTTCAGCGCCTGGTCGGTTTTCTCCGCCTGGGACTCGCCGAAGACCGATTGGACCATCCGGCGACGCGGGTGGCAAACCTGTTCTCGATCGGCATCTTCCAACGGAAGATCTTCCGCGAAGCCGTTGCCGGCGCGATGCACGCGACGATTTTCTGGGGATTCATGATTCTCACCGCGGGGACGATCGAGATCCTCGCCCAGGGCGTAGTGCCCTGGTTCTCGTATGCGACGCTGTTGCCACGACCGTTGTATCTCGTGTACTCCGCCTCGCAGGACGGCTTCGCGCTACTCGTGCTCGGCGCGGTGGGCTTCGCCGTATTTCGCCGTCTCGTGCTTCACCCGCGACGGCTCGAAGGAGACAAGCTGGAGCACACGGACGCGTTGATCATTCTCTCGATGATCGGTGGCCTGATGGTGACCCTGCTCCTCACCAACGCCTTTGCGTTTGCCGCGGACCCTTTCAGCGTTGGACCGGAGAAAGTCGTATCGAGATTGCTTGGACGAGGAATCGCTGCAGTCACAACTGCAGGCCCCTCGCTTCACTCGTGGCAGGCTCTATCATGGTGGGCGCATGCGCTCCTCATTCTCGTCTTCCTCAACTACCTGCCGTACTCCAAGCATCTCCACGTCGTCACATCCCTCATCAACGTCTTTTTCTCGAATACCAGCGGCCCAGGACAGAGGGGCGCGATGCGCCCGATGAATCTTGACGCCGACGTGCCGCACTTCGGAGCTGCCGACGTCGAAGACCTCACCTGGAAGAATCTTCTCGACGGCTATTCATGTACGGAGTGCGGGCGGTGCACTGCCGCCTGCCCGGCGAACATCACCGGCAAGATGCTCAGTCCCCGAAAGATCATCATCGACACGCGAAAGCGATTGATGGAGAAGGGGCCGGCAGTGACGGGCGAGCCAATGCCGTTTGCCGCGAACATCAACGCATTCGTTCACGGTGAGGGGCAGGATGGTCCACCTGGTCCATCAAACGACCCGGTGACGGGCGAGGCCGCGGCGCCGGATCGTCTTCTCGACAGGTACATCACCGAAGAGGAGCTATGGGCCTGCACGAGTTGCCGCGCCTGCGTTCAGGAGTGTCCAGTGTCGATCGATCAGCTCGACGTCATCAACCAGATGCGCCGGTATCTGGTTCTGACTGAGTCGCGCTTTCCCGCTGAAGTCCAGCCGACCTTCGAATCACTCGAGCGGAACGGCGCGCCGTGGGCGTTCAGCGCGGGCGACCGCGCGAAATGGGCCGACGGTCTCGACATACCGACGATGGCGGAGATGGCGTCCCGTAACGAGAGACCCGAGGTTCTCTTCTGGGTTGGGTGTATGGGATCGTTCGATGATCGCGCGAAGAAGATCGCGGTCGCATTCGCTCGCATCATGAGGGCGTGCGACATCAGGTTCGCAATTCTCGGTCAGGAAGAGCACTGTCACGGCGATCCGGCACGCCGGATGGGGAACGAGTACCTCTACCAGATGCTCGCAAGGGACACCATCAAGACGCTCGACCGCTATAGAGTGACAACGATCGTCACGAGCTGTCCCCACTGCTTCCATCAAATGGGCAATGAATTCCCGGAGCTTGGCGGGAACTACGAGGTCATCCACCACTCGACGTACATCGAAAAGTTGCTCGTCGACGATCGGGTCCCGCTCCGGACGGACGAGGGTCGGAAGCTGACGGTGGCGTATCACGACTCGTGCTACCTCGGCCGTTATAACGACGTGTACGACGCGCCGCGCGAAACGCTGCGTCGTGCTCTACCCGTCGTCAATCTCGTCGAGCCGGCCCGCTCCAGGGATCGCGGACTGTGCTGCGGGGCTGGCGGCGGCCGGATGTTCATGGAAGAAACGGCCGGCACGCGCATCAACATCGAGCGCACCGAGGAGTTGCTTGCGACCGGAGCCGATACGATCGCGGTCGCCTGCCCATTCTGCATGACGATGATGTCCGATGGTGTGAAGGCCAAATCGTCAGACGTCCCGGTGATGGATATCGCAGAAGTCGTCGCCGCCGAGATGTCATCCTGACCCCTCGCAACGCGCGTGACAGGCTCCGCGAAGGAGTGGGTCTCGAAAGCCGACGAACTGCCCGTCGCTGCGCTCCGGGTGACAAGTTAGCGCTGTCGTCCGATCGGCCAGCGCAGATCGATCAACGTGATTTCCTGCCGCACCTGACCCTCGGCGAAGGTCATCTTTCGTGAGAGATCGACGCTCAGACCCAACTCCTTCGCCGCGGCAATGAAATTGTCGCGACTGAGGCGGCCGGGGTCCGCCACCGTCGCGCGCCCGTCAGCGCTCAGGGTCACGGCGATGGCACCGGCCACGAGGTCGCCGTACGTCGGTTCGTACAACACGTCGGCGGCAATGACGCGCGGGAAACGTCCAAGATCCTGTGGCATCTGCCGCCAATCCACTTCCCGCGTCCGCACCGTCTTTCCGCCGACGTTACGTTCCGCGTTGACCTGCGTGAACAACAACGCGTCGTCGTAGTAGTCGGTGGCGAGGACGTCGTAGCCGGCGATGGCGGCGGCCACGGTGACGAGGCCGGAGCCGCAGCCAAGCTCAAGGAGGGGCACGCCCCGCCCGACCTCGTTGACCATCGTGCGGGACAACATCAACGCGGAGGGCCACAGATCGGCCCAATAGGGCATTCGTTCGTCGCGGATGAAGTCCTCCTCGCTGATCAGGTCATCCGCGTTGGCCGGATGGAGAATGTGCACCTGCCGGCGCTCGAGGTCGACGACTGTCTCGCGCGTACGGAAGCGCCGCTCGAGTCGTGCCTCGAGATCCGCGATCACCTACGCCGGCCCTCTCGGCTGCAAATCAAGGCGGAACATATCGGACCGTCCGCCGTCGCCGGTCAGAAACGCCGTGAGTCGATCCCCGGGACGCACGGCCGGACGATCGTGCGGCACGATGAGGAGGGCGTTCGCGATCGTCATCGAGGTGAGAAGCGCCGAGCTCTGCGACCCCGTGAGATGGGCGTGGAGCTCGCCATCGGTTCCGGCGGCAAGGATACAACGAAGAAAGTGTGTCAGCGGAGCGGCGAGGTCGATGGGATCGTCAACGATGCAGGGGATCGGCAGCGGGAAGATCGCCCGCTCGCCTCGGAGCCTGCGAATGAGCGGCCGGCCGAAGAGCTCGAAGGTGACGAGCGCGGAGACGGGGTTGCCGGGTAATCCGAGCCACGGGGTCTCGCCGATCATTCCAAACGCGAGCGGCGCTCCGGGCCGCATGCGCACGCGGTCGATCCGGACGTCGCCGCCGATCTGGCGCACCACGTCGCGGGTGTGGTCAAACGCGCCAACGGAGACGCCGCCCGTGGTGATGATGAGACTACTTGTCTTCGCGGCGTCGAGTCGGTTTGCCAACGCCCGCGGTTCATCGCGCACAATTCCGTAGTCGGCGATGGTCGCGCCAGCCGCGATCGCCGCTGCCCGAATGCTGTAGCTGTTCGACGAGACGATCGCGTGGCCGTTCGTCACGTCGGCGAAGCGATCGAGATCGACGAGCTCATCGCCGGAGGCGATGACCCCCACGCGCGGCAACTTATGAGCGCGGAACCGCGCCGCGCCAATGGACGCAAGCACGCCGAGCTGCGCCGGGCCGATGACCGTGCCGGCAGTGAGTGCTACTTCGCCGGACTTCAGCTCGTTGCCCTTGAGGCGAACATTCCGACGGAGGTCCCGCCCAGCGTGGATGATGACCTGCTCGGTCCCGCCGTCGGTATCCTCGACGCGAATCACTGTGTCGGCCCCGCCCGGCATCGGGGCTCCGGTCATGATTCGTATAGCCGTACCCGCCCTCAACTCATGCGCGACTCGTGAGCCCGCGGCGATCACGCCCGTGACCGCCAGGGTGCGAGGGAGGCCGTTCAAATCGTCGGCGCGGACCGCGTAACCGTCCATCCCAGCGTTATCCCACGGTGGAAGGACAACCGGGCTCTTGACGTCCACGGCCAGGACGCGTCCAAACGCGTCGGCGATCCGCACGTCTTCGTCACCGAGCGGCTTGACCGGCTCGAGAATTCGAGCGCTCGCCTCCTCGACGCTGATGCTCACCGTCGGCGATACGACGCCAATCGGGCGGCGATGGAGTCGGCGGCGGCGGTGACCTGCCCGGCGGGCACACTCCAGTTGTTGGCGAGAATACTGAACATCAAGGTGTCGCTGTCGAGCGTGCGAACGTATCCGGACAGCGATCGCACTTGCGCCAAGGAGCCTGTCTTGGCGTGCACATTGTTTTCGGCCGGGGTTCCACGCATGCGGCTCTGAATCGTGCCATCGACGCCGGCGACCGGCAACGACTGATGGAACAACGCGAAGTTCGGGTCGCGTCGCATCGCGTCGAGAACATGGACGATTGTCTCTGGCGACACATAGTCATAGCGCGACAAACCGCTTCCATCACGAACGATGTATCCATCGTCGCGGGCGCCCCAGGCCTTGAGCTGAGCCTCGACCACATGGCGCGGCTCGTTGGCCGTCCCTGCGGCCCCGCGCTCGAGCCCGAGGGTCTTGAAGAGCATCTCTCCAATCTGGTTCTGCGATGGCTTGAGAAAGATCGGCAAAATCTCGCTCAACGGTGGCGAAATGATGACGCCGACGGTGTCGGCATATGCCTGGCTCGGCATCGTCTCATCGCCGATGGCAATACCCCGGTCGATCAGGGCTTCGCGAACCGCGGCGATGTAGGCCGCGTCGGGATCGCGATGTGTCACTGTCTCGATCACGCTGTCGCCGGCGGCAATCGTTCCGCCGACGAGCACGTCGCCGGTGAGCGTATCTTTGCGGACGACGACGCGGGGACGAGGAATGGGCGACGCCGAGTCCATAGTTGTTGGAACCGGAACGACCGTCGTCACCGTGAGGCGCACGCGAGGCCAGGTGCGCGTCGGGCGGGTCTCCACCCGCGCTGAGTCGCCCGGTGCGCGGCCGGCGTGAATGACTACCTCGGAAACACCCTCGTTGAAGAGCAATTCATCGGTTGGCGCCGAATAATCCGAGTCGAGATCGTCCCACGACCACCCGAACCCGAGGACCGGTTCGGGAAAGGCGTTCCCTTCGGCCCGCACCGTCCCGCGAATACGACGGATGCCGCGCCCGGCCAACGAGTCGGCTAGCTCCTTCAGCGGAGCCATCGCGTCGTGGCGCATATGATCGCTCACGGTCGGGTCGCCCCGCCCGATCACCGCGAGATCACCCTCGAGCACGCCGTCGGCGATGGCTGCGTGCGCGACGACGGCCGTGCGATAGCGATAGTCCGGGCCGAGCTGCGCGAGGGCGACTGCCCCGGTAAGGAGCTTCTGGTTCGATGCCGGCATGAACAGCTTGCCCGCGTTGCGCGAGTAGAGTGTGTCGCCGGCCATCGTCACGACGAGCACGCCCCAGTGTCCATTGCCGAACTCCGCCGAATTCGTCACCGAATCGACCGCGTGCCGCAACGCCTTAGGTCCGACGCGCGGAAAGGTCCCCGTGGGTGACGGGCCTGCCTGGCGTGGGAGGACGCCGCATCCGGCGACGAAGATTAGGAGGGAGAGTCGGCTAAGGCGCATTGGCGGATTGGCGATCCGCCCGAATCATAGCGCGCGAGCGATCTCTTCGGCGCGGTTGCGATCCTCGGGGCTGTTGACGTTGAAGAAAATCACCCCCGGATTGCCGAATTTGGCCACCTCTGCGCGGGGGATTCGCACAACGTTGGGCAACTCGTCGACGAGCGCCGAGAGTTTGAGGGCGTCCGATCTGACCAGTCGTTCGAGGTGTGGCAGGGCTGACGCCGCGTACGCCGCGCACACCGGCTCGGGACCGCGCAGGCCGGACGGGATCACCGCCGTCCCTCCGCGTTGCAGACGAGTCGCCAGCTCCTCGAGCAGCGCGACCGGGACGAAGGGCATGTCCCAGGCAATGACGATGACGTTGCCGCCGGCGCGGGACAGAGCCGAGTGGATCCCCACGAGGCTCGCGCGACCCGGGAGGACGTCAGCGGCCACCGTCGCGTCGGTCACCCATTCGCCGGCCTTTGTGTCATTGCTGATGATGAGCAGATGATCGGTGATCGGGCGGAGGGCGCGAGCGACGCGGTCGATGATTCGCTCGCCGGCGACGACCTGGAGGCCTTTGGGAAGCCCGTCGAACCGCGACGACGGCCCGCCGGCGAGTATTACACCGGTCAGATCCGTAGGCCACGCCGCACCGCCGCAGCGTCCATCTCAGCCGTGAGCGCACGCTCCACCAACGGGGGATGCGCGGCCTTCCCGGAACGTTCCTTCAGATATCGTCCGCAGGCATGACAAATCACCAGGTCGTAGCCGAGGTATGGCGACCGAACGCGGGCAATGGTCGGAGCGCTGGTCGCGTCACAGCCAATGCATCCGCGCGTCTTCACCGGCCAACTGGTGTCGCATCGCGAGCACACGAGCGCCCGTGCGTGACCCTCGACGAACGCGAGGTCCGGAGCGCCACCGCATGACGGGCACACGGGCCGCTGCCAGGCGTCCAGGGACACCTCATGTGTGACGACTCGAGCGTTTGACTGCAGAATCGCCCCGGCGACAACGGCCGCGGCTCGCTGAGCCAACCGCTGCGACGGGACGTTCGGTGCCGTCTCACCCGAGGCCCAGGCGATCGCCAGCGATCGTGCGTCGTGATTCTCGCTGCGAAGGGACATCACTGTGGTCGATGACGCCAGCCCCGCGACCTCGAGGGCGTCGACACAGCGATCGAACGCGGTGACGACGGTGCGCGCCCGACTGAGGATCCGTACCGGATCGAAGCCTGGTCGTCGGCTGGCGATGCGCGCGCGCGCGTCGGTGACGTCAACGACTGGGCGGACCGCAGACCGCAGCGCCTGTTGGAGCAGCAGCACCGGGCCGAATTGATCGGCGACTCCCTTTGTGACGACGTCTCGACTGCGGGCGATCACCGAACTGGTCACGCAAACTCCGGGGCGGTTCGTTCCGGCCGGAGGTGGTCTGTGAGAACGCGCTTCGTTCTTCAACACGCCGGCACGAAATGGAAGATCATCCGGCCCCCGAGGTCACGAACCGACCACGACGGTCCACCGAAACGGACAATCGTGTAAAGAAACTTGGTCGTTATGACTCGTAGGTCGTGCTCAGCGTCGAATCCTCGGCGATGGTAACTCGAATCACACGGGCGCGCCCCACCAATTCCGCTTGGACTCTCTCGAAGATGAAACGCGCCAGGTTCTCCCCCGTCGGCATCAGCTTGCCGTCAGCGAACTCGGGCACGTCGAGATTGATGTTTCGGTGATCGAACCGGCTGCGGACTTCGCTCTCCAGAATGTCGTCGAGCAACGCAAGGTCGACGCAGAAGCCGGTTATCCGGTCGATCTCGCCGGCGACTGTTACGTCGCAGATGTATGTGTGACCGTGATAGGTTGGCCTCGCACACAGGCCGAAGGTCAGCTCGTTTTTTTCATCGGACCACTCAGCGACGCGGTATCGGTGGGCCGCGGCGAAGGTGACGCGACGGGTGAGGGACGCTGGCATGCGAAAAAACTAAGTGGATTGGTGGATTGGTGTTTTGGTGGATTGGTGACCGTGCGTCACGTCTTCGATCCCGCCATCCCCAACCACTAATCCACTGTTCCACTAACCCCCGAATCCCACAATCCCCCAATCCCCCAATCCCCCTTCAAATGTCTTCCGCGTTCGCGTCTCGGTCCAATCCTTCGGGAGTCGGGCTCTCTGGCGGAATCCACGGATTGGCGTTCTCGATTGCCTTGAGCACTTCCGCCGTTCCTTCCTGCTCATCTTGCGGAGAATCGGCAAGATGTTGCGACTCATCAGTGAGCGATATTGGACGATCACCGAGGAGGAGCCCCTCGTGGAGGTCTTCATCTGCGAGGTGCTCGTCGATCGCCTCGGGACTCTCGGCGCGGCGCACCGGATCGACGACGATGTCGTTCTGAAAGTCTTGAATCCCGAGAATGTCCGTCAGCACGTGCTCGGCCACCCGCCTCTCGCCCGCGTCGCCGACCCGACCCTCGAGGACAACGACACCGCTCTCGACTCGCACCGTGATATCATTGATGTCCAGCGCCGTCGATGCCTCGAGGTGCTCCAACACGAGGTCGCGAAGCTCGCGGTCGCTCAGGTTGTCAATGTCGTGGATGTCCTCGAAGTCTCGCGCCATTTGTCGCCCCCAAGATCCGTCGTGGGCGATGACGTCGGCGCTAATGCGAGAAGATGTACGAGACCCCGACGGTCATCGCAAAGCTGTTTGTCCATCTCGACCGCCCAACTTTCAACTTGAATCCGCCGGTGTCTCCTCCGCCAAAGTCACTGATCAAACCAAGGCCGCCGCCGACCATTGGCATGACGTGATGCCAACTCCGCGCCCCCGTCAGGGACAACGCGAGAAACCCATCGACGGCGAAGAGGGGCTGCGATGCCGTGGGAAGGACGCGTAATGCAGGGGCCTTGGACGGGTCGAGCGGCGTTCGGTTCGAATTGATTCCGATCAAATCGAACCCTAGGTGCAGCGGGTCTGTGGCGCGCCACTCGTATTGAAATCCGCCAACCGGTCCGCTCGTTGGCGCAACCTTCGCTGGATCTTTCTTTGCCCTGAAATATCCAAAGAAGGGCGTGAGCTCCTGCGTCTGGTCGACGTCCACGAATGGACTTCGTGCGGGAGGGTACCCGATTTGGGCCGAGGCCATACGGGCGTCTGCCCCGAAGGTCACGAACACGGCCAGGGACCACGACACCACGCCAACGGCTCTCTTCACGAACGGCTTCCTCCCTCACGCAAATCGGTTCCGGTCATCTCAGCGGGCAGCTCGAGTCCAAGCAGTCGCATCACGGTTGGTCCGACGTCGCAGAGCGCGCCGTGTTTCCGAAGGGGTGACGCGCGACGCTCATCGACCACGATGAAAGGTACAGGGCTCGTCGTGTGGGCCGTATGCGGCCCGCCGGTTTCCGGATCAATCATCAACTCGCAGTTGCCGTGATCCGCCGTGACGAGCAGACGCGCCCCCGACTCTTGAGCCGCCTTGAGCACCCGCGCCATGCACCGGTCCACGGTCTCGACGGCCGCGATCGTCGCCGGGAGAGATCCAGTGTGTCCGACCATGTCGCCGTTCGCGAAGTTGCAGAGGATGAAATCATGGTCGCCCTTGGTGATCGCTGCGGTCAACACGTCGGTCACACCCGGAGCGCTCATCTCGGGCATCAGGTCGTACGTCGCGACCTTTTGGCTCGGAACGAGCACGCGATCCTCTCCAGGAAACGGCGTTTCTATCCGGCCGTTGAAGAAATAAGTCACGTGCGCGTACTTCTCGGTTTCCGCCGTTCGGAGCATGGTCATGCCCGCCTTGGACACCACGTCACCCACGATGTTCGCCATCGAGATCGGAGGGAAGGCCACCGGCACGTCGAAGGTCTCGTCATACATCGTCATCGTCGCGACCGACAACCGCGGCCGGCGCCGCACGTCGAATCCTTTGAAATCCGGTTGCGTTAACGCGCGGATGATCTGCCGCATACGATCCGAGCGATAATTGAAGCAGATGACCGTGTCGTCATCTTGCATCGGCGCGACCGGCTTGCCGTTGCCGCCGAGGATCACGGTGGGGGTCACGAACTCGTCAGTTTCATTGCGATCATAGGCCGCCTGGATGACCTCCAGCGGATCCGTGGCGGTTGGGCCGATGCCCTCGACCGCCACGCGATACCATTTTTCAGTCCTGTCCCACCGGTTGTCGCGGTCCATGCCGAAGTACCGGCCGCCGACCGAGGCTACTTGCGCGTTGCCCCGGGTTTTGGCGAGCAGATCCCGCATGTATCCCAAGCCTGATCGCGGCATGGTGTCACGGCCGTCGAGCATCGCGTGGATCGACGGGCGTGCCCCGAGCTTGGCGCACATCTCGACCAACGCGAGAAGATGGGTATCGATCGCGTGGACGCCTCCGCTGCCGGTTAGCCCCACCAGGTGAACCTGCTGGTTCTTCGCGACCGCGTCGCTGATTACGCGCTTGAAGACGCGATTCTCGAAGAATGAGCCGTCCCTGATCGCCTGCGAGATGCGAACGAGATCCTGCGCGACGACGCGCCCTGCGCCGAGGTTGAGGTGGCCGACCTCGCTGTTGCCGATCTGCCCCTCGGGCAGACCGACCGCGAGCCCGGACGCATCGAGCAACGTCATCGGAAAACGCGAGGATAGCGCATCCCACGTCGGAGTTGACGCAAGGGCGATTGCATTTCCCTCCCGTTCTGCTCGGTAGCCCCAGCCGTCGAGCACAACGAGAACAACCGGCTGCTTTTTATTTGTCACTGTGAATTTGGGCGTTTCAAGGCGAGTGTCGCCGCGGTGGCGGCAACGGCGGGTAAATCTATCGTCGCGGATTCTGAACCAATCGCCCGAAGTCGGGTTTCAGAGGATTGCCGAGCGCTGCTCTTTCGCGATCGTGCAAAGCGGCCTATGCTGTTATTCGGCGCGAAGTTGAGACCAGTCGGCCCGTCAGTCGTCGGGCTAGTACGAAAACGTCGGCCACCAGTGCGGGAAGTCACGATGGACAGTTCACGGCAACCGAACAGCCGAAGGGTGGGCCGCAAGCCGAGTCGAATCGCCGCGGCTCTGCGCCGCGGAATGGGAGTCGGCACGATTGCCGTCGCGGCCGTGGCGACGCTTGGTGCTTTGCGGATGTCGCACCCGCTGAGGTTTGCCCCTGCGCCATTCGCGGCGGTTCTCGGCGCGCCTTCATCGCTCGGTGCCAAGGCGTCGCGGAATGCGTTTGGGATGAGCGAAGGCGTCGCCCTTCGAGAGGCGATGCCTGCCGACACCCTGGATTTTCCGCTCGAGGTTTCCGTTGATCCGAGCGAGCTGGCCTACCGGTGGGTGCCCGTTGGCCGCGAGGAATCTCCGGACGACACCGGTCGCGTGCAGCCACTCGCCGGATCGATGGTCGTGGCGCCGGAAACGCCCGGCGTCTATCGGCTGGCGCTGAGCCAGAAAGGGGTTGAAGAAGTGATCGCCGAACCGGCGGTCGCGGTGCTTGTGCCGTTCGCGGCGAAGGTCGGCGGTTTCCTGAACGGCTATCGCATCGGGACGTACCTCGCCGAGCGACTTGGCCATCGGCATGACGCGCGGCCGGAGGGCTTTATCGAAGTGACGCAAGCAATGCTCAACCTCTCGGTGAGCCGGCATTTCCGCCTCAAGGATTTCGTCACTCATGATGCGCAGGAAGACGTCTGGCCCAAGTATGTCGCGCTCGACCCGCGGTTGCTGGACAAGCTCGAGCTAGTGTTGGCCAAACTTGCCGCCTATCGGGGGGACGACAGCATTCCGGCGATGGCACTCGACGTGCACTCCGGTTATCGAACACCCGCCTTCAACGCAAAAGTGCAGCGATCGGCCCACGACAGCCGCCACCAGTACGGTGACGCAGCCGATGTGGTAATCGATGCCGATCGCGATGGGCGGATCACGATGAAAGACACGAGGCTGGTGGCGCGGGCGGTGGAGGAAGTGGAGCGGGAGCACCCCGATCTCGTCGGCGGCATGGGTCTGTACACAAGCCGCCGGTATCGGACGCCATACGTGCATATCGATGCACGTGGCAAGCGAAGCAGATGGCGAGGGTGAGCTGCGCATGGGGTCCTCGCACTGCGTGGCCTGAGCGAAGTGATAGGCGCGGGCCGACCTGAGGGATAGAATTCAGGAATGAACGAACATCTGCGGCAGCGAATTCTTCGACGGCTCGAGGCCCTGCCTGACGATCGGGGATATCAGATCCTCGATTACGTCGAGTTCCTGGAGACGAAGTACGCCGACCGTGTCGCACCCTCGGCGACGGTCTTCACGAAGTTCACCGACGCCGTGGAAGATCGGCTGCGTGCGGGACGCCTGTCGGCGACCGCGATTGCCGAGACGGTAGGCCTCATGAATCGCGCGGCGAACGTGCTCAATGGCGCGATGCAGGCAACACGGTCAATGGCGAACGAGCTGGCGGCCGTCCCTGCGGCAGTGCGCGTAGCCAGCACGCCTATTACCGCCACGCCAGCGACGCCGGCGACAAAACCTTCGGACGCGTCATCGACGGCGTACGAGACCCAACAACCCGGCAGCGGCGAGGAGAAGCTCTAATGGCCAGCGCGGCGCGGACGCGAGGCGGAGGCCGAAGCGGCAGGGTCCGCCCAGAGTCGCTTGTTACCGGGAGGCCCCGGAGCGGCGCCAAGCGAACGGTCATGTACTACATCCAGCAGTTTCCGGCGTATCTGCGCTTGCTTGGCGGTTTGTTGACCGACCCGCGGGTCGCGATGCTCGACAAGCTGATCGTCGCTGGCGCGATGGTCTACATCATCATGCCGATCGATCTCATCCCGGATTTCATCCCGTTCTTTGGCGAGATCGACGATCTATATGTGCTGATCTTCGCATTACAGCGACTGATCTCGAATGCCGGACGGAATGTCCTGCTGGCCCACTGGAGCGGCCCGGCCGAGGATTTGGCGGACATCAATCTGAGGGGCGCGATTTCCGCGGCCGCGTTCTTTTTGCCAAGACGGATCCGCCGACGGCTGAGGGTGATCGGACGCGTCTAGTCCGTCCCGACCTAGCCTCCCGGAATGGCGGGACCGCCATTACCTTTGGCTATGGCGACCACAAATCGACCTCAGTCGCGGCCCGCGTCCCCCAGGAGGGATGGCGGGCCTTCGCGTTTAGAGGTGAACGAGTCGGCGCGGAACGGCGTCTCCCGGGTTCGTGACGCGGTCGCGCTGACCTTCGATGATGTTCTTCTCGTTCCGCGACATTCGCTGACCCATCCGCGCGATGTGAACGTCGCGTCTCGTTTCAGTCGGGGCATTGAGCTTCGGGTTCCTCTCGTCGCCGCGGCGATGGACACGGTGACTGAATCGGAGATGGCGATCGCGATGGCGCGGGCGGGCGGTCTGGCCGTACTCCACAAGAACATGTCCATCGACCGGCAGGCGGCGGAAGTCGATCGGGTGAAGCGGTCGGAGAGCGGCATGATACGTAAGCCGATCACGCTCCGGCCGGAAGATACCGTGCGTGAGGCGACGGTGCTCATGCAGCGCTTCCACATCTCCGGAGTGCCGATTATCGATGGCGACGATCGGCTCGTCGGCATCATCACCAATCGCGACCTCCAGTTCGAGCGGAAGCTCGACCGGCCCTTGAGCGAGGCAATGACGAAGGACCATCTCGTCACGGCGTCCGAGGGGACGACGCTCGACCAGGCCGAAGAGATTCTGGGCAAGCATCGGATCGAAAAGCTGCCAGTGGTGGACAAGGACGGTCGCCTCAAGGGCTTGATCACGATCAAGGATATTCACAAGCGGCGACAGTATCCGGACTCGAACAAGGACCAGTTCGGTCGGTTGCGCGTTGCCGCGGCGATCGGTGCGGCCGGAGACTACCTCGCGCGCGCTCGGGCCCTGATCGACGCCGGTGTCGACGCGCTCGTTATCGACACGGCGCATGGCCACAGCGATGGGGTACTCAACGCGGCGGCGGTTGTTCGCGAGACGTTCCCCGACGTCCAGTTGGTGGCGGGCAACATCGCAACTCGCGAAGCGGCCGCGGCGCTGGTCGAGCGCGGGGTCGACGGTGTGAAGGTGGGTGTCGGTCCGGGCTCGATCTGCACGACGCGCGTCGTCACGGGAGTCGGCATTCCGCAGCTCACGGCGGTCTTCGATGCCGTTGAAGGCGCGGGGGACGTCCCGGTCATCGCAGACGGCGGCATCAAATACTCCGGCGACATTGTGAAGGCGCTCGCGGCGGGCGCCGCGAGCGTGATGATGGGGTCAATGCTTGCCGGAACTGAGGAGAGCCCCGGGGAGTCGTTCCTGCTGGAAGGGCGCCGGTACAAAATCATTCGGGGTATGGGGAGTATGTCGGCGATGCAGGATGGGAGCGCCGATCGATATTTCCAGGAAGGTGAGCTCTCGTCAAAGAAGCTCGTTCCTGAAGGGATCGAGGGGCGGGTACCATATAAGGGTCCCGTTGCCGACGTGCTGTATCAGATGGTCGGCGGCCTACGGAGTGGGATGGGATATGTCGGATGCGCGACCGTGGAGGAGCTTCGGACTCGCACGGAATTCGTACGAGTGAGCTCCGCAGGGTTGCGTGAGTCACACCCTCACGACGTGACGATCACGAGAGAAGCGCCGAACTACAGCGTCTGAGTGGCCGACTCGGCCCCTAACCAGCCAACTTCTCTCGCTTGACACTCCGACCGAGCAGACCCATTTTCCGCCCGGAAGCCTTAGAACTGTATACAAAGTTGTAGGCAGCACCAGGGGTCGCCCAGCAGCTTTTTCCGACAGACAAAAAAGGGGGGAACGCGTGGCCGGTTCACTGTTTCGTACCAAGTCGATCGATCAGCTCCTAAACGATGCCGGAGTGGCTGGCGAGGGCATCGGCGGTCTCAAACGAACGCTGGGCTCCTTTGCGCTCGTCGCGCTGGGAATCGGCGCGATTATCGGCGCCGGCCTGTTCGTTCGAACCGCCGCCGCGATCGCTGAACGGGCGGGCCCGTCCGTGACGATCGCATTCGTCGTTGCGGGCGTCGGATGCGCGTTTGCAGGACTCTGCTACGCCGAATTCGCGTCCATCATCCCGATCGCGGGAAGCGCGTATACCTATTCGTATGTGACGATGGGGGAGCTCATCGCCTGGATCATCGGGTGGGACCTCGTTCTCGAGTACGCGGTGGGCGCCGCTACAGTGGCCATCGCATGGAGCGAGTACTTCAACAAGGTGCTCGAATACTTCGGGTTGCATGTTCCATATCAATGGAGCCACTCCCCGTTCGAGTCCATGCAAGGGGCGGGGACGCACGGGCTGATGAACGTGCCCGCCGTGTTCATCCTGCTCATCCTCTCGATGTTGCTCATCCGCGGCACGCAGGAATCGGCGTGGGTCAACAACCTCATCGTGGTCACCAAGGTCGCGATCGTCCTCATGGTGATCCTGATCGGTTGGCAGTTCATGCGGCCCGAGAATCACACCCCGTTCATCCCGCCGGCAACAACCTATACGACGCACGAAGGTGTGACTCACCCCTACGGCGGCATCATGGGCATTCTCGGTGCGGCGGGAGTCGTGTTCTTCGCGTTCATCGGGTTCGATGCGGTCTCGACGGCCGCGCAGGAGGCCAAGAACCCCGGACGCGATATGCCGATTGGGATCCTCGGGTCTCTCGTCATTTGCACCATTCTGTACGTGCTGTTTTCCTATGTCCTGAGCGGTGTGGCAACAGTGGAAGACTTCAGGACGGCAGGCAAAGAAGCTTCGGTGACGTTCGCGATCACGAAGTACATGACTGGCTATGGTTGGCTCGCGAAGTTCGTCACGGTTGCGATTCTAGCTGGATTCTCATCGGTCATCCTCGTGATGTTGCTGGGGCAGTCGCGGGTGTTCTATTCAATGAGCCGCGATGGGCTGGTTCCCAGGGTGTTCTCTGACGTCCATCCAAAGTATCAGACGCCATGGAAATCGAACATTTTCTTTTTCGTGTTCACCGCGGCGTTCGCGGCGTTCGTTCCCGGCGACATTGTAGGCGAGATGACGAGCATTGGAACACTGTTCGCGTTCATGCTGGTGTGCGCCGGCGTCTGGATCCTCCGGGTGAAGCGCCCGGAGTTGAAGCGAACCTTCAGGGTCAAGGGCGTGCCGGTCATCTCGTCGCTCGGCATTCTGGTGTGCGGCGCGATGATCTTCGGTCTCGGATGGACCAACTGGCTGCGTCTGATCGTCTGGTTGATCATCGGCCTGGTGTTCTACTTCGCGTACGGCCGTTCGCACTCCAAGCTGATGCGGAGCGAGCCCGCTTCGATGTAGGTCGACGGGAACGAACCGGGCGATCGCGCCTCGCGCCCGCTAAGTTGAGAACGGCGTCCTGAAACGGGCGCCGTTCCTTTTTCCAGTCACCGGCCAACTCCGTTCTTGCGTTCCCACCCAGATTATCTCGCCGTCCCGCCCTCCCGTCGCGAGGCGATCGAGCGCATTGCATCGGCACTATCGTCAGCCAGGACGGTCGCGCTTTCGACGCACATGAATTCCGATGGTGATGGCTGTGGATCGGAGATCGCGATGGCGCTGCTGCTGGCCCAGCGAGGAGTGACGCCAAAAATCGTGAACCCCACGGCGTGGCCGTCGCTGTTCGCCTTCCTGCTCGTCGAAAGCGGCGTGCAGGACGAGACGCCCACGGGTTCGGCCGCCTTGAAGTCGGTCGACGCGCTCGTCGTGCTCGACATCTCCGACGTCAAGCGACTCGGTAACCTCGCCGACACCGTCCGCCGCCTGAGCAGACCGAGAATCGTGATCGACCACCACATCCCGAGCAACGATCCCCCGGGGGACACGATTCTCACCGATACCGCGGCGTGCGCAACGGGAGAGCTGATCTACGACCTGGCCTGTACGCTCGATCTCGAGATCACGCCGGCGATCGCGCGGGCATTGTATATCGCCCTCCTGACCGACACCGGCGGTTTTCGGTTCAGCAATACGTCGCCACGCTGTCACGCGATCGCGGGCGAGCTCTTGAACGCCGGCGTCGACCCCGAAGACATGTACGTCCGCGTCTATGCATCAGCGCCGCCGGGCCGCATTCAGCTGCTGGCCGAAGTTCTCGCGACGCTGGAGTTCGACCTGGACATCGGCCTTGCCTGGCTGTCGATGGGGCCGGGGCTGCTCGAAAAGTACGACGTGCGGCAAGAAGACCTCGATGGCATCGTCGAGCACGCCCGGTCGATTGCCGGGACTCGCATGGCAATCTTTTTTCGCGACCTCGGACATGGAAAGGTCAAGATCTCGTTTCGCAGCACGGGCGTCGTCGACGTCAACGCGTTCGCGCGACAATTCGGTGGTGGGGGCCACGCGAAGGCAGCCGGGGCGATGGTATCGGGGACCATGGAGGACGTGCGGGCACAGGTGACGGCGGCAGCCCGCGACTTTCTCGGGGCGACGGAGTCGACCGCCACCAAGGCAGCGACCTAACGCGCTATGGCCGAAACACTTCAAGGACGGATCGCCAAGGCACTTTCGCGTATACGCAACCCGCGGACGAAACTCGACGTTCTGTCGAGTGAGAAGGTCCGCGATATCGCAACGACGACGACCGGCAAGGTCCGCGTCTCGCTCTTCTTCGAGCCAGGGGACGATCCGCAGCTGGCGCTGACCATTCGCCAAGCGCTGGAGCAAGTTGCCGGCGTGACCGAGGCGACGGTGCAGATCATCGACGCAAAGTCTGGTCAGCCTCACGTGGCGCCGCAGACCTCGGGGCGTGCGCCACTCCCGGTCATGACTCCCCCGGCGCCCGCTCGTCCGTCGGCACCAACTCCAGTGGCCCTGCCGGGCCTTGGCAAGATCATCGCCGTCTCGAGCGGCAAGGGTGGTGTGGGCAAGTCAACGGTCGCCGTCAACATCGCGGTCTCGCTGGCACGGTCCGGGGAGCGGGTCGGCCTGATGGATGCCGACATCTACGGGCCGAATCTGCCTCGCATGATGGGCGTCAACGCGCCGCCATCCGTGATCAATGAGCGGATCGTTCCGCTCGAGGCGCACGGGGTCAAGATCATGAGCGTCGGATTCCTCATCGATCGGGAGCAGCCGGCCATCTGGCGCGGCCCGATCGTCATGAAGATCATCGGGCAATTCCTGAAGGATGTCGCCTGGGGACAGCTGGACTACCTGATCGTCGACATGCCGCCTGGCACCGGCGACGCGCAGTTGTCGTTGGTCCAAGCGACGATGCTGGCGGGCGCCGTGATCGTGACGACGCCGCAAGAAGTCGCGGTCGGCGACGCCCTTCGTGGCGTCCGCATGTTCGAGCGCGTCGAGGTTCCGGTGCTCGGCATCGTCGAAAACATGAGCTGGCTCGAGTGCACCCACTGCGGCAAGCCCATGGCGTTGTTCGGAGAAGGGGGTGGACAGAGATTGGCGGATGAAGTCGGACTGCCTCTGCTCGGCCAGGTGCCACTCTATCCGCCCATCATGCGGGGCGGCGATGCCGGGGTACCGATTACCGTTGCCGATCCGACGTCGTCGGCGGCCAAGGCCATGGTTGCGATTTCGTCAAGTATCGCGGCGCGTCTCGCGGAGGTCGCCCCGCAAGTTCCTAAATAGTCTCGTCGTTCGCCTGCGAACGCAGATAACGCAGAGGATTCAGGCTGCGCGGAAGAAGACAGAATTGTTCTTGTTCCCTGCGTTCTCTGCGCGGCCAGCGGTGATCTCGCAGCTCGCCATTTTCCATGGAAATGGTTCTTGATGGGGCCCTGGGAGGGGCCGGGGAGACGGTTCCCGGATGTTCTCTTCGACGGCGTTGAGCGTCCCGGCATCCCCTGGGTGCCCGGGCGGCGGCCCGCTGGGGCACCGTCGGCATCTGGTGGGTCATCTCCGTGACGGCGGTTGGACGGGCCGTGGCACTGGGGCTCCTCTGGCGAAGTCGGCGCTGGCTGCGCAAATCAGTGTGGGTCATGGCACGCATAATCACCCTGCTGACCGATTTCGGAACCGCCGACGGATATGTCGGCGAGATGAAGGGCGTGCTGTTGAGCGCTGTAGCCGATGCGATCATCGTCGACATCACCCACGCACTCGCGCCGCAAGACGTCGATGCCGCACGCCTGACTCTCGCGAGAATCTGGCGGCGCTTTCCTCGCGGGTCGATCCACGTCGCCGTTGTCGATCCCGGCGTGGGGTCATCGCGGACGGCCCTGGCCGTCGAATCGGATGGCCGACTCCTCGTCGGTCCCGACAACGGCGTGCTGTCGCCCGCGCTGATCTCGCCAGGGGCGCGCGTGGTGTCGCTGCCGATTCCCCCCGACGCCGCGCCGACTTTTCACGGCCGCGATGTCTTCGCTCCCGCGGCGGCGGCGCTGGCCCGTGGCCGCAGCGTCGATTCTCTCGGAACGCCATTCGCTGGCGCGATCGTTCGTCGGACGCCCGAGCCACGGCGACTGGATACCGGGCAGACGGCCGGCGAAGTGATACTCATCGATCGCTTTGGCAACGCGGTGACCAATCTTGCTGGGCGGCGGGACGTCGTCGTCGAGATCGCCGACCACAAGCTGCCGTTGCAGCGGACCTACGCCGACGTCCAACCGGGCGAGGTACTGGCGCTCATCGGATCGGCGGGATTGATCGAGATCGCAGTCCGTGATGGGAGTGCCGCCGAAGTGTTAAACCTCAGTCGCGGCGATCCAGTCCTGACGCGACACGCGTACGAGTCAATTCGGCTCACTCGATAGCGCCGTGCGTCGGCGGGTCAGAGAACAGACTGGGATTCCGGCCCACACTCCCGCCATGACCGACGAGGTAGACCGCCCCCTTCGCGGCTCGACCGCCCCACCTCATGCTCGAACTCCGAGGTTAGCTCGCCGCCAGCGAGCACGACGAAGTATCATGTCATACATCTTCAACGGGGGCCCAACTTTGCGGCCGCCGATAAATCATCTCGTCGGAACGGCGGCAAAGGATGGACCAATCAGCTACTCGCCGTCAGCCGTCAGCTCATTTTACGTCTCGACGCCGCAACTCCTGAGACCGGGGTTGGGGTTTGCCATGACAGGTCGTCGACGGTGACACGGTCCTTTGTGCGGGAACGCTGGGTGCCGGCGCGCGATAGCAGCGTGGCGCCGAGCCCCGCCGTCGCGGCGACCCAAGTAACGATCAACGCGACGACGCGAAGGACGGGCCCGATGACCGGGTGCCAGGTGAACGCGGCGGAGACAAGCCAGACACCGAAGTACCCGATGAGTCCGATGAACATCGCGCGGAGACTGACCCCGCGCGGCGTCAACTCGTTGCCCCGCACCAGCGGGAGTCCCGACATCCTGGCGACGGCGAGGAAGCCAAGCGTGACTAGCCCGGCCATCGCGATAATGGTTGCGACGATCGCGAATGGGATCAACAGAATTCCGAGGATGGTCAAAGCCAGAGCCACGCAAAGGAGAAGCAGCGCCGGCAGTGCCGCGACCTGGCCAAGCACCCCCGCGAGAAGGGCCCGCCCGATACCGCGCTCGAGAGCCATGACGACTCCATCGAGGTTCGCCTCGGCGAAGATCATGACGCCGACTCCAATGATGATGAGCACCGCGAACCAGCCCAGGGTCAGCTTGAGGGCCCACATCGTCGTGCGTGGTGCTCTCACGTCATTGGCCTGCCCATCGGAACTGACCGTCTCCAGAGACCGAGCCTCTCCCGTAACCGACCCGCCTTGGTTGATGACGCGACCACGAACGGCAAAGGCGTCACCGTTGATTTGCGCGCCGGGGTGTAACCTGAGATTGCCGTCGATGACGAGAGCCGTACCGGTGATCGCTCCGAAAACGTCCAGCGACCCGTCCTTGACGCCGACGGGGCCGTTGACGGCGGTGCCGGCGGGAATCACCCGGTTCCCAACGGAAAACTGTCCGATCGAGGGGAGGGACGCATTGGCCCCAAACAAGCGTAGCGCTTCGAGTTGCTAACCTCTGCGCCGGCTGGCGTTGGCTGCAAGGGCGCGGAGACCGGCGAATGCAGCCCCGAACCCGAACAAAACTGCGCCGCCTGCCACGGCGAATCCGACCCCGCCGTACCGCGCCACAGCGTCGAAAGTCTGGGCGCCGAACAGATTCACGATCACACTGCCGACGCCGGCAACCACAGCGTCGCGCATCCGATCTAGGGCAACGTTGGCGGTGAGAGCCAGAAGGTCGACCTGCGTCGCGAGAACTATCGTCACAAGGGCCAGCACGGCGGCCACGGCGGCTCCGGCGACCAACGCGACGCCTCGCGACCGAGCGGCGGCGGGAATCCATTCGGCGATCGCGTCCCGAGCTGCCACATACCAAGGAACAAACGGCTGTACCTCGCCCATCACGCGCTCGGAAAAGCGGTAGGACGGGGCGAGACGCGGTAGACCTTCGACTAAGGAGTTGATGGCACGGGCGTCATCGAGCCGGGCTCGACAATCGTCGCATTCGGCAACGTGCGCCATGAGGGGAGCGGCGCCGAAACCAACCTCATCGTCGAGGAGATGATCGATTTCGTCAGGCAGAAGATGTCGGTGATTCACTATGCCTCCTTTACGCGGCGGAAGAGGGGGTGTTTCAGAAAAGGTGGTTTGTGTGGAGTAGTGGATTGGTGCGTTGGTGGGTTGGATCGGGATTTGTGCACAGCCCCACTGTGAGGACGTGCACGACTCCAAGACTCCAAACCACCAAGCCACTGACCCATAGACGCACTTCATCTTTTGTCCTCCAGCGCCTGTCGTAGCTCGTGGCGTGCCCTGTGGATGTAGGTCTTGACTGTTCCCAGGGGCAGGTCGAGCGTGGCGGCGATTTCCTCGTACGAGCGATCCTCGACGTGGCGGAGCATGATGCAGGCGCGGTACTCGGGCCGTAGGGACGCGATCGCTTTTTCGATCGCCGACCCGAGCTCCCGCGACTCCATTTCGGCGAGCGCCGATTCTTGCTGGTCGGCGATCTCGAATCGGCTCGACTCGACGGCGTCCGGCGTGCCCGCATGGGGTGATCCGTCCATGCTGATCGTCGGCACCTGGCGCTTTCTCAAGTAATCGATGGCGACGTTGTTGGCGATCTTGAACAACCAACTCGACAGCTTGAATTCCGGCCGGTAGCGGTCGATGTGGTTGAGGATTTTCACGAACGTGTCCTGCGCGAGGTCCTCGGCCAGCTCGCGATCGCGGACCATGCGGAAGATCAGCGAAAAGACCGGCCGCTCGTATCGGCGGACAAGCTCTCGGAATGCCTCCTCACGCCCCTGCTGAGCGAGGGAGACGACGTCCGCGTCGGGGAGGTTGGTGAGCTCTAGGTGGGTGAGCACTGGCGCCGGAAACCTATTATGAGCCTGAGTTTGCGGTGAGCCCCATTGCCCCGCCGTGGCAGGCCCCGGCACCTTTCAACGATGGGAGTGAGAGACTTCGACGCCTCCGCGGCGATCACCGCCGCCTCCGGCGGCGCGGAAAAGCGCGAATACGTGAGACAGGTCTTTTCGCAGATCGCACCGAGGTACGATCTGTTGAATCATCTGTTCAGCCTGAATGTCGACCGGGCCTGGCGGCGCCGGGCGATTTCGGCGCTCGAGTGGCGCCGAAACCCGCAGGGCGCGTACGTCGATCTCTGTGCTGGCACGCTCGACGTCAGCGTGATGTTGAGCGACGAACGAGGATTCAAAGGACAGGTCCTTGCCGCGGACTTCGCCGAGCCGATGTTGCGTGCCGGGTTGACGAAGGCAGTTGGCCGATCAGTCTCACCGGTGGTGTCGGACGCCTTAGTGCTCCCGCTCGCCGACAATCGCGGGGCCGGCGCGATCGCCGCCTTCGGTATTCGGAACGTCGTGAATCTCGATGCGGCGTTGCACGAAGTGCATCGGGTGCTTGCCCCGCGCGCCCGGTTCGTGATTCTGGAGTTCACGACGCCTTCCAATCCGGTCATCCGGTCGCTGTACCACCTGTATTTCCACAGAATCCTGCCGGCGATCGGCGGCGTGGTCAGTGGCCACCCAACTGCGTACCACTATCTGCCGGAGTCCGTGGCGCACTTTCCCGGTCCTGCGGCGCTTGCGGAACGCATGCAGGCGGCCGGATTCGTGGATGTGCAGTGGCGTTCGTTGACGCTCGGGATCGCCGCCATTCACACCGGTATCAAGCGATAGCACCGTGGCTTTCGAAAACCTAGGAGAGTTCGTCGACGCACTGGACGACGCAGGCGAGCTCGCGCGCGTCCGTGAACCGATCTCGCTCAACCTCGAGCTATGCGAGATAGCCGACCGCGTCATGAAGCAGCCGGGCGGCGGCGCGGCGCTCCTGATCCAGTCGCCGATCCTGATGAATGGCCAGCTATCCAAGTATCCGGTCGGCATCAACCTGTTCGGATCGATGCGCCGGATGACGATGGCGCTCGAGACGGCGACTCTCGACGCGATTGGCGACCGGATCACCGATCTATTGACGACCAAGGTTCCCGACGGGCTCATCGCCAAGCTGGCGATGCTGCCAAGGCTCCTCGAGATCGGCAAGTTTCCACCTCGCGTGCGTGGCGGGAAGCCGCCGTGTCAGCACGCGGTGTTCGAGGGCGCCGACGTCGATCTCGACTCGCTCCCGTTGATGAAGTGCTGGCCGGAGGATGGTGGCGCCTACATCACGATGCCAATGGTGGTTACGCGAGACCCAACGCGCGGCATTCGCAACGTCGGGATGTATCGCATCATGCAGACGGGAAAGCGCACGCTGGCGATGCATTGGCAGCGACACAAAGTTGGCGCAGCGCACTGGCGCGATATGGCTCAGAGGGGCGAGCGGATGCATGTGTGCATCGTGCTCGGTGCCGATCCGCCGTCGATGTATTCGGCAAGCGCGCCGCTGCCGCCGACCGTCGACGAGTTTCTGTTCGCGGGATTCCTGAGAAAGCAGCCCGTCTCATTGGCGAAGGCGGTGACCAATGATCTCGAGGTCCCGGCCGAGGCGGACTTCGTCCTCGAGGGATACATCGATCCGGCCGAGTCACTGGTGACGGAGGGTCCGTTTGGCGACCACACCGGCTTCTATTCGCTCGCCGATCTGTATCCTCAGGTGCACATCACCGCGATCACAATGCGTCGCGACCCGATCTTTCCAGCGACGATCGTGGGTCGCCCGCCGATGGAGGACTATTATCTCGGGCACGCCACCGAACGGATCTTTCTGCCGTTGCTCAAGCTGACGATTCCGGAGATCGTCGACTATCACATGCCGGCCGAAGGGATCTTTCACAACCTCGTGTTCGTGTCGATCAAAAAGGACTATCCCGGTCAGGCGTTCAAAGTGATGAACGCGTTGTGGGGACAGGGGCTGATGTCGCTCGCCAAGGTGCTCGTGATCGTTGACGACTGGGTGAATGTGCAACACCCGCAGGAGGCGTGGTGGGTCGCGCTCAACAACATCGATCCGGAGCGGGATGCCCGGTTCACAATGGGTCCGATGGATGTTCTCGATCACTCCAGTCGGGCCTTCACCTATGGGTCCAAAATGGGACTCGACGCAACCAAGAAGCTTCCCGAAGAAGGATTCGTCAGGGAGTGGCCGGGCGTCATCGAGATGAGCGACCACGTGAAGCAAACGGTGGACGAGAAGTGGTCCAGATTGGGAATCCCTTCACCGATCCCGCGCCCCGGGGCGCGCTCGAAACCCGGGACAGGCGAGCCAGGCCGATAATGGCTGCGACGCATGTTCAGATTCCCGACCCGCGTTTCCCCCATGGCCGCGAAGGACAGACATTCGCGGGCACGTCGCGCTGGGTAATGTACGCAAACTTCGTGAAGTTGCCCCACACCGTGTTCGCGCTTCCGTTTGCGCTGGTGGGCGTTGTGCTCGCGTCCTACGACACGCCCGTGCGCTGGCAGCATGTGCTGTGGGTCGTGGTTGCGTTTACGGCCGCGCGATTCGCGGCGATGGGATTCAATCGGATCGTCGACCGCGAGATCGATGCGCGCAACCCGCGCACGAGAATGCGAGAAATCCCATCCGGTGTGTTGCGCGTCAGCGAGGCGATCGCCGCAGTCGGAATCGCCTCGGTAGTGTTCGCGGTCGCGGCCTGGCAACTCAATCCGCTTTGTGCGGCGCTATCGCCGGTGGCATTAGGGTGGGTGTTCTTCTATAGCTATACAAAACGGTTCACACGCTGGTCCCACATCGTTCTCGGCGTCGGGCTTTCGATCGCACCCGTCGGTGGCTTCCTCGCCGTTACCGGATACTGGAGCGACCCCTGGTGGATGCTTGTCGCGTTGTCGCTGGCGGTCACGGCGTGGACCGGCGGGTTCGATGTGCTCTATGCGCTTCAGGATCTGGACTTTGACCGAACGGCACGGCTGCATTCTCTACCGGCGGCGATCGGTGAGGTGCGAGCTTTTGCCGTTGCGCGGGCACTGCATTCGGCGTCGGTGCTCTGTCTCGCGTTGGTCGGCGCAGCCAGGTATGGCCACTCCGGCGCCGGGTCGATCTACGCCGTCGGTGTGGTGGTCGCGGCGGCGCTGCTGTTTTATGAGCACGCGCTCGTGAAGCCGGGGCGTCTGGAGAGGCTCGACGCCGCTTTCTTCACGATGAACGGCATCATCAGCATGACGTTCCTCGGCTTTGTGCTTCTCGAACGCCTGGTGCACGCCACGGCGATCGTGTTGGTTGCCCGCCACTCATGATCACGTTCAAGCCAATCGTTCTTGCCGTGACGGGTGCGTCCGGTGCGCCGTATGCCGTACGGCTTCTGCGGGCGCTGGTCGAAGCGAAGCGGCCGGTACAACTCATTGTCTCGCATCATGGATGGCGACTCCTCGAGACCGAGAGCGCCATCTCCGATGTCCCAGGTCTTCAGGCGGCGACGGGCGGTGCCGCGTGGAAGGGGCTGGTCACGACGTTCGATGACCGCGATCGCGGGGCCGCGCCGGCTTCGGGTTCTGTGCTGACCGCCGGCATGGTCGTTTGTCCGTGCTCGATGGGGACGTTGGCGGCGATCAGCGCCGGTGCATCGCGTTCCCTGATCGAACGAGCCGCGGACGTGACGCTCAAGGAGCGGCGCGCGTTGGTTCTGGTCCCGCGCGAGACTCCCTTAAGCGCCATCCATCTTGAGAACATGCTGCGATTGACTCGCGCCGGGGCGGTCGTCATGCCGGCGGCGCCGGGCTTCTATCACCGCCCGTCAAGCATCGAGGACCTTGTGGATTTCGTGGTTGGGCGCGTGCTCGACCACCTCGGGGTGGACAACGCCGTGACGCGTCGATGGAATCCGGAAACTGGGGATTGATCCGATCGCAGGCGAAGGCGGTTGGACTGATCTCCGATACTCACGGCCTGCTCCGGCCTGACGTGTTCCGGGCGTTCAAGGAAGTCGACCTGATTCTGCACGCCGGCGACGTTGGCGAGGACGACATCCTCGATGAGCTCGAGACGATTGCCCCAGTGTACGCGGTCCGGGGCAACACTGACCGAACGGACAATCCACGGCTTCCAGATGCGCGCGAGCTCGTGATCGGTGAGGTCAGTGTGCACGTCAGCCACGGCCATGAGGTGGGCGCCAAGCCCATCGCGCTTCTGGCGGCCTACGACGCCCAGGTGATCGTGTACGGCCACACGCATCGAGAGCTGGTGACCTACGAGGGCGGACGAATGGTGGTGAACCCCGGAGGCGCCGGGGCGCGCCGATTCAACTTGCAACCGTGCGTGGGAATCCTGCTGGTCGGCAGCGGCGATCCGATCGTGCACTTCGTTCGCCTCGCTGAGTAACGGTCAGACGGTCTTGAAGTGCGACGCCGGGTAGAGGTAGTCTTCGCCCGAGTCGTCGACGAGCCGAAGGAAGGCTCCCTTCGCTTCGACCTGCAGAAGCTCGTAGATCTTCCCGAGCGTGAGGTCATGACAACCGCCCAGCTCGTCACATCCTGGATATGTCAGCCATGGTGTGACGCTGACGCACTGGACGAGTGTCGTTGGTTGCCATGTGGTCGCCATGCGTGCCGCAAACGCAGAAGGCGGACCACATCGCCTACGAGGCGACAGGAAGGCTCAGCTGGCGCCCGCCGCTCGTATGTGCCAGCTCGTTTGGAAACCGCTTGAACCACGACGACAGCAGCAGTAGCTCGTCGATCTCGTGCGTCGGGATGCGGCTCGTCTCTCGCTCGGCCGGGGTGTATACAGAATCGATCAGCTCGAGCAGGCTTGCGGCGTCGCCCGGTGTCTGCGGCGCGGCCACTTCGGCTCGGACCCGCCCGCGTCGGATCAGATAGACTCGATCATCGCCCTCGTAGCCCGGAACGTTGTAGACGAACGACAGTGATTCGACGGCGAAATGCAGGCGGTTGAACTGCTGTCGAAGTTGCTCGAGTCGTTTCACTTTGTCACGCAGGACGGCGGCGCGCTCGTACAACATCTGGCTGCTGGCGAGCTCCATCTCGGACTTCAGGTACTCGATGGGGCCATTGTCGGTCCCGTCGAGGAAGTCACGCCCCATCCCCAGGCGTTCGTCATACTGTCCAACCGTACAACCGCCGACGCAGGGTCCGATACATTTCTTCACCTCGTACCGAATGCACCCAGGGGTTCGAACGAAGGACTGAAAGAGGTCCTCCTGATCCGCGAAATGCATCTTTTGATCGATAGAACAGTCGCGGAGGCCAAGCACGTCGTTCAGCTCGCGCAGAGCGTCGGTGACGCGGACCGCGCCCTGGAACGGACCGTAGAAGACGCTCGAATCGTCCTGACCCGGACCACGAACGACAACGAGCTTCGGTGCGGGTGGTCGTGTGACCTTGATGAAGCAGTAGTTCCGATCATCGCTCTTCATCGTGACGTTGAACCGGGGGCGGTGACTCTTGATGAGCCGGAGCTCGGAAAGGAGCGCCGCGAACTCGCTTGGCGTGTAATCCCATTCGATACTCTCAGCTTCGCGCAGAATGCGGGCGCCTTTGTCGGCCGGGAAGGCCGCGCGGAAGTAGCTCAGCAGCCGCGATCGGATCCGCTTCGACTTTCCGACGTACACGACCTCGCCGCCCGCCGCGAGCATCCGGTAGACGCCCGGACGGTCGAGCGCATCGGCCCTGACGCGATCGCGCATCGCGTCGATCTGTGCCTCCGGCGTCGGCGGCCTGAGGAGCTCTAGCTTTGGCAGTTGGCGCATAGGACGGTCATACGGCCGTCAATCGCGTGGGTCCCGATCAACCGGTGGCCGCAACGGAGGCATGGTTCGCCCTCGCGGCCGTAGGCGCGCAGTCGCGCGGCGAAGTCGCCGCGCTTGCCGTGCGCGTCCCGATAGTCCCGGAAGCTTGTCCCTCGTGCATCGATCGATTCACGGAGCACCGAAACGAGCGCCTCGTGCAGTCGGGCCGTCTCGCCCGCGGTCAGTGAGGCGGCGCTCCGCGACGGGTCGATGCCGGCCCGCCACAATCCCTCGTTCGCGTAGATGTTTCCCACTCCGGCGATGGCCTTCTGGTCCATCAGCACCTTTTTGATGGCCTGGCGTGAGCCGCGAATTCGCGTCGATAGATGCTCGACGGTAAAGGCAGAATCAAGGGGCTCCGGCCCCAGCGTCGACGTGTATTCCAAAAACCGACTGGGATTCATGAGACATACAGTGCCCAGTCGGCGGATGTCACGGTAATGCAGCGTTCGGCCGTCGCGAAGCCGGAACGCGACCGCGGAGTAGCGGCGCTCGTCCGCGTCGAGGTGACCGTCGTCAATGAGGAGGGCGCCAGTGAATCTGGGCTGGACGACAATTCTGTGCGAGTTCGACAGGTCAATGACGACCAGCTTTGCTCGACGCCAACATTGGGCGATGATCGTGCCGGCAACTCGCTTGGAGAGCGTACGCGACGTGACCTCTCGCAGAACGTCAGCGCGGAGGACCCGCACCCGGTCGATGACCGCTCCAGCGATCGCCGCATCGAGATCGCGAGCGATCGTCTCCGTTTCAGGAAGCTCTGGCACTGCGCGCGAGCTCGCGCCAGCCGATGTCGCGCCGGAATTGCTTGCCGCCAAACGCGATTGACGTCGCAGCGGCGCAGCTTCTGCTCGCCGCCGTCGCGACGTCATCGGCGATCGCGGTGACGGCTAGCACTCGGCCTCCGGCGGTGACGAGAGTGCCGTCGTCGAGGCGCTTCGTCCCGGCGTGGAAGATCAGGACATCGTCTGTTGGCGGCGGAAGGTGAATCACATCGCCGAGCCGAGCCGCGTCCGGATAGCCGCGCGAGGCAAGTACCGTAGTCACCGCGGCTCTCCGCGCGCCGACGACCGTCGAATTCGGCAACGCCTCGCCGTAACCGATGGCCCGCAACAGATCGAAAAGCGACGGACTCGCGTCGAGGATCGGCAATACGGCCTCGGTTTCCGGATCGCCAAAGCGGCAGTTGAATTCAACGACCTTCGGCCCGGAGCGCGTCAGCATGATACCAGCGTATAGCAGTCCAGTGAACGGGTAGCCGGCGTCGTCGAGAGCGCCGAGCACTGGATCAATGATTCTCCCCATCAGCTCAGGCATCAGCGGCAGACCGGCTGTGGTCTGGATCGACACCGGGGCATACGCGCCCATGCCGCCCGTGTTGGGCCCCAGATCGCCGTCGAAGAGGCGCTTGTGATCCTGAGCCGGCACGAGAGGGATTGCCCGCTTGCCGTCAGTGAGGACGAACAGCGACAGCTCCTCGCCTTCCATGAACTCCTCGACGAGGATCGTTGTACCGGCTGCGCCGAGCGCCCCGTCGCTGAGCATGGCCTTCACGGCGATACGCGCTTCCTCGATGTCATGGCAAACGATGACCCCCTTGCCCGCCGCGAGACCGGACGCCTTGACCACGACCGGTGCGCCGAAGTGATCGAGCGCGCTCAACGCGTCCTCCATGGTCGAGCAGATCATCGCCCGCGCTGTTGGAACGCCGGCGGATTCCATGAGGGACTTTGAAAACGCCTTCGATGTCTCGATTTGTGCGGCGCCGGCGGTAGGCCCGAAGATCGCGTGGCCGACGGCCCGAAACCGGTCGACGATTCCGGCCGCGAGCGGCGCCTCGGGCCCTACGATCGTGAGCCCGATCGACTCTTCGCGGGCCAGGACCAACAATCCGTCGATGTCCGTCGCGGCCACCGGAACGCACCGCCCGAGCTCGGCGATCCCCGGGTTGCCAGGCGCCGCGACGATCTCGACACGGGGCGCATCGCGTTTGATCCGCCAAGCGAGGGCGTGTTCGCGGCCGCCGGATCCGATGAGAAGAACTTTCATTGGTGGGTTGGTGGGTTGGCGGGTTGGTAAGTCGGTAACTTCGCTGCTGCGGATAACCGCGCCATTTCCCAGCACACCAATCCACTAAAACACCAATCCACCACCCTCACGCCGACTTCTTCAGGACAACCCCCGCAAGCGCCTGATCGAGATCGGCCAAAAGATCCTCGACGTCCTCCACGCCGCACGATAGACGAACCAGCCCGTCTGTAATACCAAGCTGATTCCGCCGCTCAGCGGGCACCGACGCGTGCGTCATCGAGGCGGGGGGACTAATGAGCGACTCCACACCGCCGAGGGACTCGGCGAGCGCGAAGACCCGAACACGCTCCAGCACCTGCCGCGCCGTCGCGATCGAGCCCATCTCAATGCTGATCATTCCGCCGAAGCCGGACATCTGCTTTGCGGCGAGGGCATGCTGCGGATGCGACGGAAGACCAACGTAGTTCACCCGGCCCCCAAGCTTCTCGTGGAGCCATGAGGCGATAGCGCGGCCATTCGCGTCGTGCTGCCGCATCCGCAGGTGCAGTGTTTTCGTGCCGCGAAGCGCGAGCCAACTGTCGAACGGCCCGGGAACGGCACCCGCAGCATTCTGAATGAACGTGAGTTTTTCCGCCAGCATGTCGTCCCTCACCGCGGCGACACCGCCGATCATGTCGCTATGGCCGTTGAGGTATTTCGTCGTCGAGTGATACACCACATCGGCGCCGAACTCGAACGGCCGTTGGAAGTACGGCGACGCAAACGTATTGTCGACGATGAGTAGGGCGCCGCCGCGATGCGCGATGTCGGCCGCCGCGGCGAGGTCCGTAATGCGCATGAGTGGATTCGTCGGCGTCTCGACGAGCACGCCACGCGTCGAGGGTGTCATCGCGTCGGCGATTCGCTGCGGATCCCGCGTGTCGACATAACTGAACAGCATCCCGTAGTGTTGAAGGATACGGTCGAAAAGTCGGAACGTTCCGCCGTACACGTTCTCGCCGCAGACGATGTGGTCGCCGCCCCGAAACATTTTCATCAGCGAATCCAGGCATGCAGTGCCGCTGGAGAAGGCAAAACCGTGGCGTCCACCCTCCAAGGCGGCTACGTTGCGCTCAAAGGCTTCGCGTGTGGGATTCTTGCCGCGCGCGTACTCGTAGCCCTTGTTGGCGCCGAGTCCGTCCTGGACGTAGGTCGACGTCAGGTAGACGGGTGTCATGATCGCCCCGGCAAGGGGGTCCGGGCGTTGGCCAGCATGAATCGCGCGTGTGCCAAAGCCCGCTGCCATGTCGTCATCAAATGCGCGGGTCATCCGTAAGTCCCGTGGAGATTGAGGGAAGATAACCGATTGGCCGATTCACCGACCTGCCTGATTGTCGACGATGAACCCCGCCTGCGCCAGGTGCTCACGCACCTGATGCGCGCGGATGGTTTCCGCTGTCTCGAAGCGGGGAACGGCGTCGAAGCGCTCGAAGTGCTTGTTCGCGAGCCGGTCACGCTCCTGATGAGCGATATGCAGATGCCGAAAATGAGCGGCATCGAGTTGCTCCGCGAAGTTCGCGTTCAGTATCGCGATGTGGCGGTTGTGATGATCACGGGGAACGCCGACGTCGAGATCGCCGTCGGCGCGCTTTCGCTTGGGGCCATGGACTACATCGTCAAACCATTTCAACTCGAGGAAGTTCGCGCTCGCGTTGCCCAGGCGCTGGAAAAGCGCCGGCTCATTCTGGAAAACCGGGACTATCAGGAACGCCTCGAATATCGTGTCCAGGCGCAGCAACGCCGCCTCGAGGAGCTCTTTCTTGGCGGGATTCAGTCTCTGTCGCAGGCGCTGGAGGCCAAGGATCCGTATACGCGCGGTCACTCCGTGCGCGTCGCGTCGTACGCGTCGTGCCTTGCGCGCGAGCTGGGCGTCGGCGCGGATCTCATCCGGCAGATCGAGCTCGGCGGTCACGTTCACGACATCGGCAAGATCGGCGTCCGCGAAGCGGTGCTGAACAAGACCGGACCGCTGACTCCAGAGGAGTACGAGCACATCATGACGCATCCAGTGATCGGTTGGCGGATCCTTGCGCCGCTGCTCGGCGACGCGCCGCACTCCTTGAACATCGTACGCTGGCACCACGAACGGTTCGACGGAAAGGGCCTGCCCGATCGTTTGGCCCGACAGAGCATCCCGATCGAGGCGCGGATCGTGGCCGCGGCCGACTCGCTCGATGCCATCACGAGCGATCGGCCGTATCGGGTGAGCGAGATGACGATGCCGATGGCCGTGGAGGAGCTGATTCGTTGCAAGGGTTCGCAATTCGACCCTGACGTCGTCGATGCCGTCGTGACATGCACCGAACGAGGGGAGCTGCGATTGGTCCCGAAGGTCTCGGAGTCGAGGGTGAGCGGTCCAGTCAGAACGTTCAGCTGATCCATCGCCACGGTTGGTGCGACGTGCGCGGGTCGCCTCGTCGACTGCGCCGGCCGACCAGGTACCTTTCGTCCCTATGGCAGAGTCTCTCATGGTCAGCGTCTCCGGCATTCGGGGACGCGTCGGGTTCTCACTCACCCCGGAGATTGTCGCGACGTATGCCGCGGGCTTCGGCGCCTGGTCCGCGGCACGAGGAAAATCGCGCGCGATCGTCGTCGGACGCGATAGCCGTGTGTCGGGTCCGATGTTTCATCGCACAGTGGTTGCCGCCCTGCAGTCGGTCGGGTGCACTACCATCGACCTCGGTTTGACCACCACGCCCACCTGCCAGCTTGCCGTCGAACATCACCACGCCGCCGGCGGGTTGATGATCTCGGCGAGCCACAATCCCGTTGAATGGAACGCGCTCAAGTTCATCGCTCCGTCGGGATTGTTTCTGGACAGCGCCGAGGGTTTGGAGATGCGAGCGGCGATCGAGAAGGGGATTCGCCGCGCCAGCTGGGACGAGCTCGGTACGGTGGAGCAGGATGACCGGGCGGTTTCGAGACACCTCGAACGTGTCCTCTCGATACCGTACATCGATGTTCCAGGGATTCGCCGACGCAAATTCAAGGTCGCCCTGGACTGTGTGCGCGGCGCCGGGTCGGTCATCGTTCCTCAACTCCTGGAACGACTTGGCTGCACTGTGAACGCGATTCACCTGGAGCCGGATGGCCGCTTCCCGCGGTCTCCTGAGCCGACGACGGACAACCTCGAGGAGTTGGAACAGCTGGTGCTAAGAACGGGCTCGGCCGTTGGCCTCGCCGTCGATCCCGACGTCGATCGGCTGGCGCTCGTTTCGAACGAAGGAAAGGCAATTGGCGAAGACTACACTCTCGCGCTGGCGGCGCGGCTCGTCCTCCGGCACCGCAAAGGCCCGCTGGTGACGAACCTGTCCACCAGCAGACTGTTGGAGGACGTTGGCAAGGAGGCCGGCGTCCCGGTCAAGCGCGCGCCCGTCGGCGAAGTGAACGTAGCGACGACCATGCGCGACATGCATTCGCCCATCGGCGGGGAAGGGAACGGCGGAGTGATTCTCGCCGAGGTGCATCTCGGCCGAGACGCACCAGTCGGCATTACCCTGATTCTCCAGCTCCTGCATGAGGAGAACCGTTCGCTGGCGGCGATCGCCGGTGATCTGCCACGGTACGTCATCGTCAAGGACAAGCTCGATCGCCCAGAAGCCAGCCTTGAGACGGTATACGCGGCCCTGAAGAAGGCCTTTCCGACGGCCGAGGCCGACACGCAAGATGGGCTGCGCTTGTCGTGGGCCGACCGCTGGGTGCACGTTCGTCCGTCCGGAACGGAACCGATTGTGCGAGTCATAGCAGAGGCGCCGACCAACGAAGGCGCCCACGAGCTCGTCAGGCGGTCGCGCGAGCCGCTGGACGCGCTCCGCTCGTGAACGATCCCACGTCCAACACACGGCTTTCCATATGTGCGGAATTGTAGGCTACGTCGGGCCCAAGGTCGCCAGCCCGCTGCTCATCGAGGGCCTCAAGCGCCTCGAATACCGCGGCTACGATTCGGCCGGCATCTCGACGATGAACGGAAAGGGCCTCGACACCCGCAAGGCAAAAGGCAAGATCTCGCAGCTCGAGGCCGTGATGAACGGCAGTCCCGCGCACGGCACCGTCGGCATCGCGCACACCCGCTGGGCGACGCATGGCCAGCCCAATGAGTGCAACGCGCATCCACACGTCGATTGCCATGGCAAGATCGCCGTAGTTCACAACGGCATCATCGAGAACTTCGGCGCGTTGCGCACCATGCTGAAGCGGCAGGGCCACACCTTTGTGTCCGAAACGGACACGGAGGTGCTCGCCCACTTGATCGAAGCCGCGCTGGGCGACGGTCAAATGCTCGAGGATGCCGTCATCGACGCCCTGAACCTCGTCGAAGGGACATACGGCATCGCGGTGATCTCGGCCGACGATCCGGACAAGATCGTTTGCGCCCGCAAGGGCAGCCCACTGTTGATCGGCGTTGGCGACGGCGAGTATTTCGTCGCCAGCGACGCGTCGGCGATTCTCGCGCATACCCGCCAAGTCGTGTATCTGGACGACGGCGAAATGGGCGTGATCACCCGTAAGGGGTACGTAGTCCTCGATCTCCAGGCTCGCCGAGTCAAAAAGGGCGTAAGCCGCATCGACTGGGATCTCCACCAGATCGAGAAGGGTGGATTCGAGCACTTCATGCTCAAGGAGATCTTCGAGCAGCCGCAGACGATCCAGAACACGATGCGCGGGCGTCTTGTACTCGAGGAAGGCTTTTCCAAGCTGGGTGGTCTGAATCTCACGCGGGACCAGCTGCAGGAGGTCAATCAGATCTACATCACTGCCTGCGGCACGAGCTGGCATTCGGGGCTGATTGGGGAGATGTACCTGGAAGATCTGGCGAGAGTCAAAACCGAAGTCGAATACGCATCGGAATTCCGCTATCGGAATCCAATCGTCGACGACAAGAGTCTTTGCATCGTGATCTCGCAGTCCGGGGAAACGGCCGATACACTGGCCGCGATGCGCGAGGCGAAGCGGCGAGGCGCGAAGACCCTCGGGCTGGTCAACGTTGTCGGTTCGACCATCGCGCGTGAGGACGATGGCGGGATCTATCTCCATGCCGGTCCGGAGATCGGCGTCGCGTCGACCAAGGCGTTCACGAGCCAGGTCATCGCGTTGGCGCTCTTCACGTTGAAGCTGGCGCGGCGCCGCAGCCTGTCGGCGGCCGATGGGCGCACCATCGCTCAAGCGATGGATGCGTTACCCAGCCAGGTCCAGGAGATTCTCGATCGCGCGCCCGAAGTCGAAAAAATTGCCGACACATTCAAAGACGCGACCAATTTTCTCTATCTCGGCCGCGGCTACAATTTCCCGGTCGCGCTCGAAGGCGCATTGAAGCTCAAAGAGATCAGCTACATCCACGCCGAGGGGTATCCCGCGGCCGAGATGAAGCATGGGCCGATTGCCTTGATCGACGAGGCCATGCCCGTGGTGTTCGTCGCGCCGCACGACTCTGTCTTCGACAAAGTCGTGTCGAATATCCAGGAAGTAAAAGCTCGCGGCGGGCGGGTCATTTGCATCACCAGCCAAGATGAGCCGGTCCTCGCGGGCAAAATCGACTACGAGTTTCGGGTGCCGAAGACCATCGACATGCTGTTTCCGATCCTGACCGTCATTCCGCTACAGCTTCTCGCGTACTACATAGCGGTGAAGCGCGGATTGGATGTCGATCAGCCGAGGAATCTGGCGAAGTCAGTTACGGTGGAATAAAAGGCAAGAAGCACCCATCTTTGCGGAGCATGGAATCCATCGCGCTCCGCCCAAGAAAGGCTACCGAGATCGTCGATGCGGCGATCGAAGTGTACCGACGGAATCCGGTGCACTTCATGTTGCTGACGGCGATGGTTCACGCGCCCTGGCTGATCCTCCAGTTGCTTCTCATCGGGAATGCGCCACCGACGGCCAAGATCGGGACGCAGGTCCTCATCGGTCTCGGCACGGCCGCAAGCAACTACTTCATGACGGCCGTCGTTGTGCAAATGGCGTCGGACCTCTATCTCGGCCGCGATACGGACGCGTTCGAGGCGTTCAGGCGTGTCGGGTGGAAGCTTCCGACGGCTTTCGCCGCGTCGCTCATCCAGGCGATCCTGCTCCTCATCGGCCTCGGGCCCGGTCTTCTGCTTTTGGGTTTTCCGGCTGTTTATTGGACTGCCCTGTATTTCGCCGCGATTCCGGCGATCGTACTCGAGCGCAAGAATCTGTTTGAGGCATTCGGGCGGTCGAGTCAACTCTCCAAGGGATTGAAGCTTCACGTTCTGAGCGCATTGGGCCTCGTGGTCATCATTCGCGTCATGGTTGGCGGAGGGGCAGCGGCGCTCCTGTTCCTGATTCCCAACAACGTCGCGCAGCGCATTCTGTCGACTCTCGTGTCCATCATCGTCTACCCGATCGCAGGCATCTCCTACGCGTTGATCTATTACGACGCGCGAATTCGCCGCGAGGGCTTCGACATCGAGATGATGGCGGGAGGCGCTGAGAATGTGACGATCGCGGCGCCCGTCGCCTGATCGCGCCGGCAGTGCTCGGCGCGATCGTGCAGCAGTGGTCCCCCGGCGCCGTCCACGACACCGTGGCGACCCTGGTCCGCGATCGTGCCTATCAGCGATCCATCGTCGGATCGCTGATCGGACGCGCACTCATGATGACCGTCGACGCGATCATTCGCTTGATCAAGGTTGTCCAGCAGATCCCCGGGGGGCGCGCGACCGTGGTTGGCCTGATCTTCCTGCTCGTCGCGGTGGTTGCCGGCCGGGTCTTCGTCGGCGCTCGACTCGACGCCGACGAGTTCACGCGCCGCCGCCGCCGGCCCGCGCCAGGAGTGCGCGCCGACGCATGGTCCGAGGCGGAGCGCCTTGCCGCGATGGGCGACTACACCGGAGCCGCCCATGCCCTATACCAGGCGGTGCTGCGCCGTCTCGCGGGTAGCGAGCGCATTCGGCTCCACGCGTCGAAGACGAGCGGCGAGTATTCGCGCGAGCTGCGGAGGCGTGGATCGCCGGCGGCCGCGCCGTTCCAGCAATTCGGCCGCCGATTCGACCGCGTCATCTTCGGAATCGGTGCATGCTCCCCGGACGAATTCGAGGCGATGCTGCGCGAAGCGTCGGCCATCTCGATGCAGGAGAGGTGATGGCGCGAACCAAGGTGTCGTCCGGTGTGATCCTGCTGTTCATCCTCGGACTCGTGGTCCTGGCGGCGCTGCTGTCACCATCCGCATCCGACACGGGCGGCCCTGGATCGACATACTCCGCCGGACCGTCTGGCATGCGTTTGGCCTTCGAGCTCTCGCGGCGGCTGGGGTGGTTGAGTGAAAGGCGGGAGGTCCCGTTCACGGCTGACACCATGCCGGCAGTCGTTCAGGCGCTGATCGGTGTCCGGCCTGGCGCCGAAGAGGCGCATGCCCTTCTCGACTACGCTCGGCGGGGCGGATCCTTGCTGGTCGTCGGCGCGGAAGGCGCGCTCGCCGACTCACTACACGTAACGTCGGGCTCCGAGGGCTTCTCCGCGCTCGACGTTGCGGACGAATGCCCATCGCGCGATCCATTCGAGAACGTTCTCAGCGGTAATCGTCCCATCACGCCAGTACGGTGGCGGAGGCCGCCGCCTCGCGACACGGTGGGCTTTGGTCATCTCGACAAGGGTCGCGGACAGCGGCCGGCCGTCGGTTTTGCTCTCGGCGGCGGGCGTTTGGTCGTCGTCGCCGACGAAGAGTTCCTCACCAATGACTTGATGCGAGTTTGTGCCACGGAGGTCGATGCGGCATACGTTCGGATGCTCGAGTATCTGAGCACCGGACGGCGGGGGACGCGGATTGCGTTCGATGAGTTTCATCATGGCCAGGGCATACATGGGGGAAGCCTGACGGCGATCCGAGAGTACGTGCTGACGACGTCCAGCGGTCGACTACTCGGTCAGATAACCGTCGCCGGCTTGCTGCTGCTCATCGCGGCAGCGCCGCGTCCGCTGGCTCCTCGGGAGTCTACGAGTATTGCCCGCCGAAGTCCTCTCGAGCATGCCGATGCCCTGGCACACGCCTACGCCGCTGTCGGCGCGACGCGGACAGCGACCGCACGGCTGCTCGGCGGCGTCCGGCGCCGCACCCGCAGGACCCGATCCGGTGCACGGGAGAGCGACGACCAGATTCTCGCGGCAGCGACGGCCGTCTCTCCCGCGGCGGCGCCGGCGGCCACGCTCGTCGCACGCGCGCTCACCGACCCTCTCCCGGCCCGTGACCTTCCGGCCATTGCCGGTGCACTCTCGACTATCGAGAACGCGCTCACGGTTCGTCCTTTCACCCGTAAACCGTAATGCCGCTGTCCATTCAAGAAGGGTCCGTGCTGCTCACCGATGTCCATCGCTCGATTGCATCCCGCGTGCTCGGACAGGATGACGCCATCGACGATGTGCTGGCGGCGTTCGTCGCCCGCGGCCACGTGCTCATCGAGGGCGTTCCCGGGACCGCGAAGACCTTGCTGGCCCGATTGCTTGCCGCCGCACTCGGACTCGAGTTTGGGCGGATTCAGTTCACTCCCGATCTGATGCCCGCCGACGTCACCGGCATCAGTCTCTATCGCGAGGACAGCAAGAGCTTCGACTTCCAGCCCGGCCCGGTGTTCACCGAGTTGCTGCTGGCCGACGAGATCAATCGCGCGCCGGCCAAGACGCAATCGTCACTGCTCGAAGCGATGGGCGAGCGGCAGGTCACGGTCGATGGTGTCTCACGACCACTGGATGGAACGTTCACCGTTATCGCGACGCAGAACCCCGTCGAGCACGAAGGCACGTTTCCCCTCCCCGAAGCGCAGCTCGACCGGTTTCTGCTCAAGGTGGTGATCGGCTACCCGCCGAGCGATGCCGAGCTGGCGATGCTCGAGCTGCATGAACAGGGCTTCGATCCGGAAGCGACCCAGAAAGGGCCCCTTCTCGTTCCGTCACTGGCTCCCGCCCAGGCGCGGGAGATCCGCGCCCTCGTCGACCAGGTGCGCGTTGCGCCGGAGATCCGGGCCTATATCGCGGCGATCACACGGGCGACGCGAGACGACCCCTCGCTGTCCCTTGGTGCTTCGCCGCGCGCCACCGTGGCCGTCATGCGCGTCGCGCGTGCCGGCGCGGTCCTCGAAGGGCGCGACTACGTCACGCCTGATGACGTCAAGGCGCGTGCCGTCGCCGCGCTTCGCCACCGCATCATCTTGGCGCCGGAGGTCGAGGTCGAGGGGCGCACGACTGACGACGTCCTGGCGTCGGTGTTGACGCGCATTCCCACGCCGGCCTGAGATGGTCACCGTCCGCGAATGGCTCACGGCGCGGCGCCCGCTGTGGGCGATCTATCCGACTCGGCGACTCGCCGTCGTCGTGCTTTGCCTGGCTTTCCTCTGGCTTTTGCCTGGAAACCCCGGAGTAGTGGTCGTCGCCGCGCTGGGCTGCGTCGCGATTGCGGCCGCCGTTGACTACCTCAGGCTTCCCGGTCGCCGCGATCTCGGCGTCGCCCGGGATATCGCGGCGACGCTCGGCCTCGGCGATACGCTCGATGCGGGCGTCGTCATCGCGTCTCGCTGGAATCACAGGGTTCATGCTCAGCTCTCCCACGAGCTGCCGGCGACGTTCACCGTGGGGCCGGTCAGCGACGTCGAGCTGGCACCCCGCTCGAGGGTCACGGTCCCGCTGCGGTTCACGCCTATGCGACGGGGCACGTTTCCACTTGGCGACCTCGCGCTCCGCCTGACCGGCACACCGGGACTTCTCGCCCGCATCCTGCGCGTTCCGCTCGGGGGCGAGTCCGTCGTAGTGCCATCCCTGGCGACCGTGCGTCGATTTCGTCTAATGGCTCTGCAACATCGTTTGCTCGACGTCGGAATTCGCGCACTCCGCCGTCGCGGCGAAGGCCGGCTATTCGCCGGACTGCGTGAGTACGTTCCGGGTGACGATCCGCGCAACATCGACTGGAAGGCGACCGCGCGTCATCGCCGCGTCATGGCGCGCGAGTTCACCATCGAGCGATCGCAGACCGTGATTGTCTTGGTCGACTGCGGACGCGCCATGACGCAGATGGCCGGCGAGTTTGCCCGGATCGAGCACGTGCTCTCGGCGGCCATGTTGCTGACCGACGTTGCCGCGGCAAGCGGCGATCAGGTCGGTGCGCTTGCCTTCGACGAAACGGTCCGCGTGTACGTGCCGGCGCAGCGCGGACGCGCCGCATTGGGTGCCGTTCGTGACGCCCTCAGCGGCGTCAGCGCAAGCATGGTCGAGCCGGACTATGCGGCGGCGTTCCGGATGCTCGCGCTCCGCCAGCGCCGTCGCGCGCTCATCGTCTTTTTCACCGATGTGATGGACGCGAGAGCCAGTCGAACTCTCATCGCGTTCTTGGGGCGCGCGGCGGCGCGCCACGTCGTCGTTGTCGTCGCCATCCGAAATGATGAGCTGCTCGCGGCGACGGAGCCAACGGCGGCAACCCCGCTCGCCATCTACACCAGCGCGGCCGCGGAGGAGCTCGTGCAGGAGCGGGACGAAGCGCTCGTGCGCATGCGCCGCGCGGGGGTCGCCGTGCTCGACGTTTCCGCCCCCCAGATGGCGACGGCGGTAGTGAATCGCTACCTCGAGATCAAGGCGCGCGGATTACTCTAGCCGCTTCCCGGCGTCGCGGCTTTGACAACCGGTGACCCAAGACCGAGAAGGTCGCCGGCGATCACCACGGCGGCGTCGTGTCGGTCGCGGCGCCGCTCGCGGCCCCCTCCCAGATAGGCGATCATGAAAACCGCTGTCGCCGCCGAGACGACGAGCTTGAGCTCGAACGGCCAATAGGGAATCGGCGAGACCAGTCCCTCCAATGAGCCGGCGACAAGTAGGAACAGTGACGACCCGCAGATCAGCTTGATGGCGCGCTTGCCGTTTTCGGCGAGCGCGCGCCGGCGCGTGCGGTTGCCGGGAAGCAGCATCGCCGCCGCGAGGAGGTAGCCGCCGCCGGCGGCGATGCAGATCGCGGAAAGCTCCAGGACACCGTGCGGAGCCATGAACGCGAGCAGGAGTGGCAGGATGCCTTTCGATGCGTACAGCCCGATCACGCCACCGATGCTGACCCCATTGAGGAGCAATAACAGGGTAGTCAACAGGCCGGCGGTGATCCCGCCGGCGAAGACGAAGAACGTCACCTGCACGTTGTTGGTGATGATCTGGGTCGCCATCACCGGGCGGAAGATCTGTGGGTCCTCGATGTATCCCGTCTCGGCCTTCGCCCGCTTGATGCCATCCTCGGCCCGGTCGAGCATGTTAACGGGGATGAACGTCGCCGCGACCCCTGGAGTGCGTACGACGGCCGAGCCGGCGATGAGCATGGGCAGGAAGAGCACGGCAACGGCCAGTCCGATCGGCTTCCATGACCGGCGAATCTCGCGTGGGACGTCGTGGAGGACAAAGCGCGCGACGCTGAGCAGATCGCCTCGGCGGTCCCGGTAGAGGAGGTTGTGCGCGGCTCCGACAAGGCGACTGAGATAGAACAATTCCTCGGCCGGTCTGTCGCGCGCGGCGGTCTGGAGTCGGGCGAGATCGCTCGACAGGGCTCTATACTCGGAGACGAAAGCGCGAACGCGTTGTTCGCCAAGTGCGCGAATGCCGCGGCGCTGCGCTTCGGTCACCGCCGCGGCGAATGCCAGCCACCGCGCCGAGCTCGTCGACACGATTGCGTAACGCTCCCGGGCCGCACCGGTCTCATGGCGGCCCGACGCGCCGGCGTCCCGGGCGTGCCGCTCCGCCTCGTACAGGCGGATCATCCGCGCCCCGTGCGGCGTGACGTCGCCCGGCGAAAACGCGTGACTCACCCGCGCCGCGATCTGGGTCGTCAGCTCACGGCGCCGTTCGGGATCGATCTCCATTCGGCGCGCGTACCAGCGTTCCAAGAGGCGGAACTCTTCCTCGTCCAGCTGTGCGATCGGCGCCGCTTCGAGCATCGCGGCCGGCCGCCGTTTCGGGTTCGGTGCCTCGACCAGCCGTTCCTGAATCACGATGGTGCCGGCGACGATGTCGCCGAGACGTTTGCCCGACTTGGACAATGCCACCGCGGTGATCCCGACGAGGTAGGTAAAAACCGGCTGCATGTCGATGGCGCGCATGATGTTCCGCGTCGCCGATGCGCCGAAACCGATCGAGTAGCCACCGTCCCGAACCACACGGAGGCCGAGCCGCCATTTGCCGAATGTCTGGCCGTCGGCGAGGCCCTCGCAGAGGACGTAGTACGCCCAGACGATCGCGAACTGCGCGAGGACGAGAACCGCTCCGGCCCATGCCGCGGACCCGCTGATTCCCGCGACGCCCCGCCCGAGTCGTGAAAGGAGCATCGCCAGTGCGACGAGCGTCGTGACAAACAGGCCGACGCAGACCAGAACGTCGATCACCGCCGCATAGACTCTCGATCCAACACCCGCGATCGTATAGGAGAGGACGACGAGCTCCGGCGTCTCGACGTCAACCTGTTGCGTGAAGTCGCTCCGAGCGGCAGCCGTCATCCCGGATCCTCACCGCCATGTGCCCCCGGTTCGACACGTTCGCGCTCGGCTACCATTTCGGCACGCGGAATCGCCACGCTCCTGAACCAGAGCGCGACGGTGCCATCCTGAACGCGCACGACCTCGCCGCTCACGCTGAAGTCGACCCCGCGGCTGAAGTGCACGCGGCCTACGACGGTGCTGCCGACAGCGGGGCGGTGGACTTCCGGCACCTGGTAGCGAAGTCCCAGCTCCGAACAATCGACGACAGAAAAGCTCTCCGCTTCAACGGAAAAGGTCGGTCGCTCGCGCACCGGGTATACGACGCGGTACACCGCGCGGCGCGAGTGGTGAAAGGGGGTCGCCATGAAGTGCGGAGGATGCATCGGATGGGCCCGCGATGCAACCGGACCCATTACCTTGCCCCGCGGTTCGTGACATCGGAGCGTCGGTCATGCGAGTGCTCGTGCAGCGGGTATCTCAGGCCTCGGTAGCGGTGGGAGGCCGGTCGGTTGGCGCCATCGGTCCGGGGTTGCTGCTGTTCGTCGGCTTCACGCATTCCGACGATGACGCGGTGTTGATGTGGATGGCCGAGAAAGTGTGCGGCTTGCGGATTTTTCCCGATGACGAGAACAAGATGAACCGGTCGGTGCTGGACGTGGACGGTGGCTTGCTGGTCGTGTCGCAGTTCACGCTCTACGGGGACGCAGCCAAGGGAAAACGACCGAGCTTCATCGACGCGGCGCGGCCGGAGAAGGCCGTGCCATTGTACGACGCCTTCGTCGCCGTGCTTCGTGCGCGAACACCCATGGTCGAAACCGGGGAGTTCGGTGCGCACATGCTCGTATCACTCGTGAACGACGGGCCGGTGACCCTGTGGCTGGAACGATGAGTCCGCGAGTGATTCTCGCATCGGCGTCGCCCCGACGCCACGATCTTCTTTCGCTGATCGGCCTGGAGCATGACGTTCGCCCGGCCGACGTCGACGAGATGCTTGTCGCGGGGGAGCCGCCGAGGGAGTACGCCGAGCGGTTGGCTCGGGCGAAAGCGCTCGGAGCGGCGTCTCCCGACGACGTCGTGATCGGCTGCGACACGATCGTCGTCGTCGACGGCGAGATCCTGGGCAAACCCCGAGACGCGGCGGATGCGACGCGAATGCTACGCCTGTTGAGCGGCCGTTCGCATCTGGTGATGACCGCCATTGCGGTGGCGTGCGGGGGCCGCATGGTGTCCGACCTCGTCCAGGTCGGCGTCACCTTTCGCTCGCTGAGCGCCGCCGAAATCGCGGACTACATCGGCACCGGAGAGCCGACGGACAAAGCGGGCGCGTACGGCATTCAGGGTTATGGCGCGACGATCGTGGAGCGAGTGGACGGCGATTACTTCGCGGTCATGGGGCTGCCTTTGAACCGGCTGGTGCGCCTGATCGAGGCGATAGGCTTTCGATACCGGTTTGGGGAGAGAAGGCTGACAAGAGTGGATTAGCGAGTTGTGGATTGGCGTGTTGGAGAACGTAGCCGCGGTCTCAATCCGCCAAACCGCCAATCAACGGTACCGTGCTTTCCATTCGTCGACCTTGTCGAGCACGTCCCTCACGGTAATGCGCCCCATCCGGCCCGGCCGCTTGTCCATCGTGATCGGATAGTCCTCGCCGGGGTCGCCGTACGCATCGATCATCAAGTCGTGATAGCGACGGTATGGTCCGACCCGTTTCGGATTCATATATCCGATGAGACTGATCACCGGCCGCTCGAGCGCGACTGCCATGTGCAGGGGTCCGGTATCTGGCGAGAGCACCAGCGCGCTGCCATCGATGATTGACACGAGGTTGCGAAGCCCACTGCCGAGCGCGTTGACGGGCCTATGTGATGCGAGCCGCTCGATCGTCGCAGCGGCCTCGGTCTCTCGCGTACTCCTTCCGCCCACCAGCACGGGCTGCAATCCAAAGTCCGAGTACAGGGTGTCCGCGACGGAAGCCCAGCGTTCTGGGATCCAATCCTTGTCGGGCTTGCTCGTCCCGACGACGATCGCTGCCGCCGGCCGTCCAACTGAGGAGAAAAAATCGCGCTGCCATTCGCGTTCCGGATGCCACGGACCGAGACCCCACGTAACGGGCTGCGAGGGGACGCCAAGCGCAGCTAGAAACTCGAGATACTGATCCTGAACGTGCTGTGGCGGGTGCGCCGGAATTCGGCGGTTGGTGAACAGCCAGTTGAAGTCGCGAGCCCGTTGCCGGTCAAACCCAAGTTTGACCGGCGCGCGGGTGAACGACGTGATGATGCCGGCTTTGAAGTAAACCTGAAGATCAATGACCACGTCGAAGGGTCGGTTCCTGAGGGCTCTCCGAACTCCGGTGAAGCCCGCGAGACCGCGCGAGCGGTCGAATTCCACGACATCATCGACCGATGGATGGCCGCGGACGAGTGACGCCGGACCCGGCTGGAGAATCCACGTCAGGCGCGAGCTCGGCGAATGGCGCTTAATGGCATTGACCACCGGCAGCGCGTGAACCGTGTCGCCAACGGCGCTCATCATGACTAGGCAGACGCGACCCAACTGCGAAGGCACGTCGATCATGCCGCCGACCCCGGGAGGACGACGTCGACTTCGCTGAGCATCGCATCGGCCGTGATCCCGGCGGGTGAGGGGCGGCTGATCACTCGCCATCGTCCAGTGCCTTGAGGGAATGTCCGGTCGGGCTGTCCGGGGGCAAACACGCCGACGACCGGAACGCCGAATGCTGCGGTGACGTGCAGGGGGCCAGAGTCGTGACCGACTAATACCGTGGCACGGGAGAGTGCCGCGGCGGTCGCCGCGAGCGACCCGTCACCGATTCGGTCGGCAAAGAACCCGGACAGGGGTGGCGCGGATGCGCGGAAGTCGTCGAGCTCCGACGCCGTCCCGACCCAAAAGACGGGAAGGGAACGCGCCTCGATCGCGGTCGCCAGACGAATCCATTCAGCGAGAGGAACACATCTGTCGCGCGCGCCCGCAAAAGGGTGGAGGGCTGCGAAGCGCGACGGCAGCTGGCCAGCGACGTCGTCGAGTGCCGCACTCCGGCGCGTCGCGTCCAGGCGGTAACGAGGGGTGTGTGGTGCGATGTTGAGTGCTGACAGCAATCGCGCTTGTTCCTGCACCACCGGTTTGCGGGGGTCCGCCGCCTCGAGCACGTGTGTGAGAAAGCGGGCGTTTCGATGACGAGCGAGGCCGATGCGCGTCGGAATTCGGCTTGCGGCGACAGAGGCCGCGGCACGCCATGGCGCTTCGCTCAATACGGCCACGTCATACCCACGGCGTTTGATCAAACCGATGCTTCGGAGGAAGGCCCGGATCGACGGTCGCGGACGATGTGGCGGAACAGCCCAGAATGGATCGGCGGCGATGACCGCCGTCACGTGTGGGATTAGCTCGGCGACCGGAGCTGTGTACGCTTTGCACCACACGTCGATGATTGCGTCGGGAAAGGCGGCATGCAGCGGGGGCGTGAGCGCCGAGGCAAACACGAGATCGCCGAGGTTGTCGAGCGCAACAACGAGGATGCGTCGGACGGGGTGGAGTGCGATCACTCGGAGAACGTAAGCCGATGGGCGCAGGTTGCGCTAACCGCCCTCCCCAGGAATGTTGGGGCCATGGCTCGAGCCCTGACCGTGATGCACATCGACACCGAACGCGGATGGCGCGGAGGCGAGCGCCAGCTGTTCTGGCTCGCACGGGAGATGCACCGCCTCGGCCACCATGCCCTCGTCGCCGCTCGGCCCGGCGAGCTTCTCGCCACTCGAGTATCGGCTGCCGGGATCGAGGTGGTTGCCTGCAATCCCGGCGGTGAGCTGGATCTTCGCGCTGCCTGGCGGCTTCGGGCAGCGATTCGGCGGTCATCGGTCGACGTCGTGCACGCCCACACCGCCCACGCGGTGACCTTAGGCGCACTTGCCGTCGTCGGCACTCGCACCCCACTGGTGGCAGCGCGCCGCGTCGACTTCCGGTTACGTCGTGGACCGACGTCGAAGTGGAAGTACGAACGCGCTGCGCGAATCATCGCCGTGTCCGAGGCCGTCAAGGGTGTATTGATCGCGAGCGGGCTTTCGCCTCGGCGGATCGACGTGGTTCCGGATGGCACGGACGTGAGCCGGTCGGCGATGCCGGTAAGCCGACACGCGCTGCGCCAGCTGGGTGTGCCGCCGGGGGCGCCACTCGTGGTGCAGGTTGCCCAGCTGGTCGGCCACAAGGATCCGATCAACTTCGTTCGAGCGATGCGAGCGGTGATCGATGTCATTCCCGGGGCACATGCCCTCGTCGTTGGAGAGGGTCCCCTTCGAGCCCCCGCGACGGAGGAGGCGCGAAGGCTTCGCATCGACGGCCAGGTACACTTTACTGGCTATCGCGACGATGCGGACTCGCTCCTTGCCGCTGCCGACGTCGTCTCGCTCAGCTCGCGCGAGGAGGGATTGGGGTCCGTGCTGCTCGATTGCCTGGTCTTTGGCCGGCCTGTCGTCGCGACCCGAGCCGGCGGCATTCCCGAAGTCGTTGTCGATGAACACACCGGACTCCTCGTTCCGATCGAAGAACCGAGGCAACTGGGCGACGCAATTGCCAGATTGCTCAGCGATCCGGCGCTTCGCGAACGGATGAGTATCGCGGCGCGTGCCGAAGCCGCAAAGTTTTCCGTAGCGCGGATGACGGAGCGAACGGTGGCGGTCTATGAGGAAGTCGTGGCGACGTTCGGCTCGAGATGAAAGGACTTGAGGAAGGCAACCTCGACGTCGGTGATCTTCGCGCCACGAGTCTGACGCCACTTCTCGACCGACCGCCGGAGTCTGGCGCGGTTGCCAGCGTAGGCATCTCGCCGCGTGCAGTCAAACTCGATCCGGTCGACGTCGAGCGCGTACGCGACGGTCAGATCCTCGCGGCTCGTTCGGATGAGAATATTCTTCACGTTCAAATCGTGATGGCGAACGCCGACCGTCGACAGGCGCCTCAGTAGCCGGCTCGTCGCGCTCCATATCTTACGCCGCACATCGCTTTTCGGATCCGAGCCGAGGAGCGCCTCTCCAAGATCCATGCTGTCGGGGATCTCCTCTGTCAGGACGTCCGAGCGGGCGAACCCCGGAGCGACGGGATAAATGCCATATCCGAGCACCGCCGGCGTCGGGACGCCCAGGGCCTTCAGCTCCATCGCGACGGCGAGCTCTTGCGGCGCTCGCGTCGCTCCGAAAAACAGATCCCCTGTCAGGGCGCGCAATACGCCGCCATGCCGGTTGTGACGGACCACAACCGGTGTCGGGGAGCCGGGGAGCGTCAGGGCGTAGGCAACCTCTCGCCCCATCATCGGCCGGGCGCCCGGTAACATACTCGCATATCCGTGAATCGTTGGATGCGGACGCGGCGCGGCCCGGAACGCCGCCAGCATCGCATCGGCGATGTCCGCCCGGGCAACAATGATTGCTCCGTCTTCGTCGACGCGCCGATACCCCAGGATCTCTCGCGGACCTGCCGCTGAGCACAGGCGGCTGGCGGTGTTCACGGTGTCACCGATAACCGTGTATTCCATACGGCGTTCCGAGCCGATGTTGCCCGCAAATGCCTCGCCGACGTTCAGGCCGATGCCGATTTGGAGCACCGGCTTGCCTGCGGTTTTCCACTGGACATTGAGCTTGTCCAGTTCTTTGATCATCTCGATGCCGGCCGCCATCGCCTTGTCTGGATCGTCGTCCGCGCCGATTGGGGCCCCCCACTGTGCCATCACAGCGTCTCCAATAAACTTGTCCAGCGTCCCGCCGCCGTTGAACACGCATTCCACCATCTCGGTGAAATACTCCGTGAGCAGATGGGCCATGTCGTCCGGATTCATCGTTTCGGACAGCGCCGTGAAGCCCCGAATGTCGCTGAAGAGGACGGCGACCCGTCTCTTGTCTCCGCCAAGCTTCATCGCCTCGCCCGAGCTGGCAATTCGGGCGGCGAGTGCTGGGGCGAAATAGCGCTGGAAGTTGTTGCGGACGACCATCTCGCGTTGAATCTGCTGCGCGAATTGCTCCCGCTCGATCGCCGTTCCCGCGATGCTGGCGAACGCGATGCAATAGTCGAGATCTTCCTCGCTGAATCGGTGGGTGGTCGTGACGTTGTCCAGGTAGAGCACGCCGAGGACCTGATCGGAGCTCCCGACGAGCGGGACACAAATCGCCGAGCGGACCTGCTGCATCAGAATCGAGGCGCCCTGCGCGAACCGCGTGTCCTCGCCGGCATTGTCAGAGAGGATTGCCTCCTTGTTCTGAACGGCCTGCCGAGCGATCGACTGCGGGACTGCCCGGGATTGCTCCCCGCCGCGCTTGTCGCGCCCGATCTTCGGCACCAGCTCCTTTTTCTCGTCGAGCAACATGATCGCGACGCGATCGACCGCAAGGGTCTCCTGCGCGGTGCTCACGATCTTCTCGAGCAGCGCGTCGAGATCGGTGAGCTTGCCCAATTGCTGCGAGATATCGAGCAAGGTCTTAAGCTTTGCTCGATTCCTCTCGATGAGGTCGACGACCTGCTGCGCCTGTTCGCCGGTCGGGGCCTTCAGCGCCTCGATGTCGGCGGTCGGAAGGGCGAACGACGTGCTGCCCTTGATCGACCGCACGATCGTCGCACCCGCCGGCGGCCCGTGAGGCACTGCCGGACGAACCGGAGCCGTGTCTTGTAGCTTGAAGACGACCTTGCCGAACGTCACCACGTCTCCGCCGCGGGCGGTGGTCTTCGTGACGCGGTCGCCGTTTACGAACGTCCCGTTGCTCGACCCCAGGTCGAGGATCTCGACGCCGCCTGCGACGAGCGACAGCTCGGCGTGGCGCCTCGAGATCGTGGGATCGAAGACGGGCACGTCACACGTCGGAGCCCGCCCGACCAGCATCGGCGCGCCGTCCCGGACATCGAACTTTTGCTGTCCGTCGGCGCTGAGGAGGGAAAACGGCATCGGCGCCGCCACTCCATCTCAGGGACCGAATCGTGGACGATTCCTGCCCCAGTTTGGACCGAAGCCACACCGCCCGCTATGACGCAGGTCCGGATGGTAATCGCCAGGTCCATCCGACCGCCGCCGGCGGCGATATAGCCCACCGCGCCGGCGTACGGTCCCCGCCGCTCTGGCTCCAGCTCGTCGATGATCTCCATTGCCCGGACTTTCGGAGCGCCGGTCATGGTCCCGGCTGGAAACGTTGCCCGCAACGCATCCATCGCTGACAACCCATCAGCCAGGTTGCCCTCGACTTGGCTGACCAGGTGATGCACGTGAGAGTACCTCTCGACCGTCATCAAATCGGTGACGCGCACCGACCCGTACTTGGCGATTCGACCCACGTCGTTTCGGCCAAGGTCAACGAGCATCACGTGCTCGGCACGCTCCTTATCATCCGCCATCAGTTCCGCCCGCATCGCCTCATCCTCCGCCGGCGTTCGACCGCGACGGCGCGTCCCGGCGATCGGACGCACGGTCACCTTCCCGCCGCCTACGCGGACGAGGAGCTCCGGCGAGCTGCCGACCAGCTCCACGCCGTCGAGAATCAGGTGATACATATACGGCGACGGATTGATGACCCGAAGAGCGCGATACAAAGCCTCGGACGAGAAATCGTGAACCACCTCGATCCGCCGTGCCAGGAGCACCTGAAAGGCGTCGCCGGCGATGATGTACTCCCGAATGCGCTCAACGTCGGCCCGAAACGTCGATTCGTCGTACATCGATCGCCCCTCGGCGGGCGGGGCGTCTGGATCGAGGTCGAAGACCGGCAACGAGCCGGCCGCGCGCAGGCGCGCAATCGTCCGCGCGATCTCGTCAAGCGCCTTCTGGTAGGCTGCCTCGACGGCCGCATCCGACATGGACGGCGCCACCGGCACGCCGACGACGACGCGGGCGTGCGCGCGCAGGTTGTCGATGATTACCAGGGCGCCGGTAAAGACAAACAGCGCGTCCGGAGCGGCGACGGCTTTTCGCGGTGGGTTCGGAAGCTTTTCGATCAGTCGAACGACATCGTACGAGAAGAAGCCAACCGCGCCGCTCCAGAACTCGCCGGCTTCCGGCACTTCGATCGGCCTGTCGCGCGTCAAAAGGTCCTCGAGGTCGGCCAATGGGTCCTTCGGCCGACGAGCGTTGTGCCACCCGGCTTCAGGCGTCCAGTCCTCGACGACCCCGTCGGTCAGTCTCCACGCGGCGCGCGGCGCGCTGCCCATGAACGTGTGCCGTGCCCACGTCTCTCCGCCGGCGGGCGCCGATTCGAGCAGAAAGGCGAAAGGACCACCGTCGCGGCGCAGCTTGGCGAAGGCGGACACTGGCGTTTCGGTGTCGAGCAGTACTTCGCGCCAGACCGGAATGAGCGCGCGTGTCCCCGACGCGCGCGCGTCATGGGCGCGCCGGCGAAAGTCGTCACGCGTCATTGCTTGCCTTTGCGTTCACGGCGATTTTCCGAATCATGCGTCGAATACCTGCGGTTGGTCTGGTCACATCGTGGGCGTTGATGATCGGCATCGCTCAGGCGTCCGCCGCGCAGACTGGCGGCGCGACCGGCGTTTGGAATGACGTCCGGTCGCGTGCGTTGGTGGAGCGGGCTACCCAGCGACGCGCCGAACAACTCGCCGACACCGGTCTCGTCGACTATCGCGCCAACGCCCGAGGATACGTCACGTTCCTCGCTGCACTTGGCGACGGCTTTCTCGAGGCGCCGAAAGTCGTGAAAACCGATGAGCTGGCGGTGGAAGTCTACTGGCACGCTCCCAACGTCAGCAAGCAGCGCATTATTGGGCGTCGAGATACGTTGCTCCTGCCGACAGACATTCAGTACCATCGCGACCACCTGGGCATCGTCCCAAACAACTTCCCCGACTTCATTCGCATCGGGGACGGCGGCGACGAGGTTCGTGATGTTCCCCATCCACTGTCCGCGGCCGGATTGGCGCTCTACGACTTCCAGCTCAGCGGCGACAGCATCCGTATAAGACTGTCGGACCGCCAGGTCGAGCTGCTCGAGGTGAGAGTCCGCCCGAAGAACGATCGCGAACCGCGGGTAATCGGATCCATCTTCATCGATCCTACCGAGGGTCAGGTGGTGCGGATGGCATTCAACTTCACGCGGGGGGCGTTCATCGATAACGCGCTCGAGGACCTGGCGATCGTTCTCGAGAATCGGCTGGTCGCCTCGAGATATTGGCTACCGAGCCGACAAGAGATCGAGATTCGGCGGACGGGAACGTGGATGGACTTTCCCGTGCGCGGAATCATCCGCGGCCGCTGGGAGATCGGCGAGTATCAGATCAATCGGGCGCTGGCGACACAAACTTTTATCGGCCCGGAGATCGATCAGGCTCCGCCGTCGGAGCTCAAGCGGTATCCGTGGCAGGGCACCATCATGGACTCGTTGCCGCTGGATGTCCGGGCAACTGTTGATCCCGATATCCAGCGCGTGCTGGAAGAGGCGAGGGTTCTCGTGCGCGCGCAGGCTCTGGCGCGGGCACAGCCCGTTCGCCCGTCAGCGCACAATGTCTCGGACTTTGTACGGGTCAATCGTGTCGAAGGGCTGGCGATTGGTGGCGGCTTCACGGCGAAGCTGTTCTCGAAGGTCTCATTCGCCGGACGCGCCCGATATGGCATCGATGACCGCGCAGGGAAGGGATTAGCGCAGTTGCGGTGGGACCAGGCGTCAGGACGTCAGGTCGAGCTGTTCGGGTCGCGCGACTTCGTGGATATCGGAGATCAACCGGAGCGGTCGTCGATCGTCAACAGCTTCGCCGCGCAGGAATTTGGGAGCGACCTCACGGACCCATATCGGGTCGACGACGTCGGCATGCGTGCCCGCCAACGATGGAACGGGATGGACGTAGGGCTGTCCCTCGCGCGCGAGTGGCATCGGGTCTTGCAGGTCCGCGCAACGCCGCTCAGCGGCACGTTCGACCTCGTCCCCGCGATCCGGGAGTCGAAAGGCGATCGAATCGCGCTCACCGCCCACCGTCCGCTCGGCGTATGGCTCGGCCCGGGAGAGCTCCAGGTTGCGGCGAGACTGAGTCTGCTGTCCCTCGACACACCGTCGGGACTCGGTCCCGGGGTAAGCCCCTCGCGGGCGCGTGGCGTCAGGGGATCGATGGTCGTCGAGCATCGGTCTCAACGCGGATCGCTCACGGTATTCCTGCGCGAACAAATGGCAGTTGCCGTCGGACATGACCCGGCACCGCCGCAGGAGCTGGCGTACTTCGGCGGACCGATTTCAGCTCCCGGCTACGGTCTGCATTCCGTCGCCGGAACCGTTGGATCGGCGACGCGATTGGAAGTTCAGGTTCCGATTCCGTTCTTTGGGATTCCGCTTGGACGTTTCGGCGGGATACCGGGCCAGGCACACCTCGCGCCGTACGCCAGCAACGCGCTGGTCGGCGGGACCGTCACCTGCGCCCCTACGCTGACCGTGCGGTGTCCAACGCTGACCAATGGAAGCTATCCGTCGGTCGGGGTGGGACTCCTCACCATATTCGATGTGCTGCGCTTCGATGTTGCGCGGGGCGTACGCCGCGGCCAATGGATGTTCAACATCGACGTGAGCCGCGACTTCTGGAGTGTTCTCTAGCGCAACCGACAATACAATGTGTGGAGGCACGACGAATGCCGGGACAATGGCGCTCGATCGTACCTCGGCGAAGTAATCTGATGACGGTGAATCCTCACGGCACCAGTACTGTCGATGCGTGACCACCGCACTCGAGGTCCACACGCCCGAAATGATCGCCATGAGCGAGCGGCTGCACATTCCATTGGCCGTTCTCGAGTCCGCGAGCGAGCATGCCGCGCGACTTGTCCCCGAACGATGGGCGCGAAAATACGCAGTCCTACCGCTGACCGTTTCCGATCGACGCATCACCATCGCCACTGCTGATCCGTTCGATGTCGAGTGCGAGCACACGCTCGCCTTCGCCACGGGACGAGACGTCGAATTCCACCTTGCCGCGCGCGACGCGATCGTCCAGCGCATCGATGAGGTGTACCGCTCCGAATCGAGTCGTCGTGGACCGGAACGACTCCTCGATATTCAACTGCTCGGCAAGGAACAGCTGGAGTCGACCTCGGTCACGCGGACGGCGGGCGGAGCAGCCGACGCCGGGGCGTCGGTCACCACGCTGGTCGATGAGCTGCTTGTCGACGGAATCGCGGCGCGGGCGAGTGATATTCATATCGAGACCGAGGAACAGGGGCTGGCGGTCAGACACCGCGTGGACGGCGTCCTTCGACTCGTGCGACGTCTTCCGCGATCGGTCGGCGCCGCGCTGGTTTCACGAATCAAGATCATCGGCGGACTGAACATCGCCGACCGGTTGCGCCCACAGGATGGTCGCGCTCGGATCGCGATCGACGGGGCCGCCATCGACTTGCGCGTGTCGACGCTGCCGTCGGCGCACGGCGAAAAAGTCGTCATCCGTGTGCTCGATGCCAGTGGCACGGTCCTCACTCTGGAGAGCGTCGGATTCGACACCGACGACATGGCTCGCATCGACCGCCTGCTCGAGGCGCGAGAGGGACTCATCCTCCTCACCGGACCGACCGGCTCGGGTAAGACGACGACGTTGTATGCGACCCTGCGGCGGCTCAAGGCGCGCGCGGTGAATATCGTGACGGTCGAGGACCCGGTCGAGTATCGCATCGGCGGCATCGTGCAGGTCCAAGTCAACGAGAAAGCCGGACTCACTTTTGCAACGGCGCTTCGATCAATCATGCGTCAGGATCCGGACGTCGTGCTGATTGGCGAGATTCGCGACCGGGAGACCGCCGAGATCGCGATTCAAGCGTCGCTCACGGGTCACTTGGTGCTGTCGACCCTCCATACGAATGACGCAGCAAGCGCCGTCACACGGCTCATCGACATCGGGGTCGCGCCGTACAAGATCGCGACGGCGGTGAAGGGCGTCGTCGCCCAGCGTCTCGTTCGAAAGCTCTGCGTCGACTGTTCGTCTCCGGACGAAGCCCCGAATGCCGCCCGTCAGGCGGCATGTCGAGTCTGCGGGGGCTCGGGCTATCGCGGGCGCCTGCCCATCGCTGAGGTCCTGACCGGCTCGGCGGACTTCGAGGCGAGCGTGACGAACGGCGACACTGTCGAGCGGATCACGGAAGGAGCTCGGGCCGCTGGAATGCGGTCGCTCTGGCAGTCGGGACTCGCACACGTGGCTGCCGGTCGCACCACGATCGAAGAAGTCCGTCGGGTGGCCACGGAAGAACGACTCTCCAGCACCGCGCCGCGCATAACGCATCCCCGGGCGCGCATGGTCGCCGAAGGGGCCAGCCTTAGAGCGCTGGCGCGTATTCCGTCTCCCTCGGCGCTCCCGGCCGGGGTCGGTAATATTGGACCGATGGCAGAACTCAAGATCGGCAGCGTCGACGTGTATGTCATTCGCCCGCTAACGGTCGGATGGCGCGTGCTCGTGCTGCAGCGCGCCGCCAATACACGGTGTCCTCAAACGTGGGAAGCTGTGCATGGCTCGATTGACGCCGGCGAAGAACCCGAGCAGGCCGCGCTCCGGGAAGTCGGTGAGGAGACCGGCCTGCGCGTCGAACGGCTGTACAGCGTGACGGTTCAGCCGTTCTACCTCGCGCGTTCACACGTGGTGCATCTGGGCGTCGGCTTCGCGGCATTCGTCGCCGAGCCGGCCACCGTTACGCTCGGCGCGGAACATCAGCGCCACGAATGGGTGTCGATCGACGAGGGGCTCGAGCGCTTCCACTGGCCGCGCGAGCGAGACGGCTTGCGCGATGCGGTAAAGCTGCTCGCCGGCGGAAATGCCGGAGCGGCGGAGGACGTGCTGCGCGTTTACTGACGGTCCCCGGTCACGTTTCCCGCCGCTCGTCGCTCGTCTTCAAGATCTGCGCGCCCGTGGGCGGCGCATTGGGCTTCACGCGCACGCTCTTCGCTGGAATGCCGACATACACGTGATATGGCCGCACATCTTTGGTCGCCACCGCCATGGCGCCGACCATGCCTTGCTCCTTGACGTGGACCCCCGCCAGCACCGTCGCGTGATAGGTGATTCGCACGCCGTCGTCGAGCCGGGTCGTTGCGTTGGTCACGTCCTTCTGCTCGACGATGCTGTGGGTATGGCTGTAGATGTTGGCGTAGTCGCTGATGGAGACGTTGTTCCCGATGACGATACCGCCGCGATCGTCCAACAACACATGGCGATGCACGACGACGTTGTCACCCACCTCGAGGTTGTACCCAAACGAGAACTCGACGTTGTGAAAGCATTTGAAGTTGGCGCCGACGCGCTTGAAGAGGTGCGGCGCGAGAATCCTCCGTAGCTCGATCCCCAGCCAGACATTCTGACCGCCTGCCACCGTTCGATCGAACGAATACCAGAGCCAGAGCAAGGGCTTGTTCTTTTGGAACTTCTCGTCGTTGCAGTCCGCGTAGTACTCTGGCTCGAGGGTGACGTTGCGTGGGTCGGTGGAGGCCAGCGCGAGCCGGGTAGCTGCCGGAATCTTCTTGTCTTCGACGGCGCTCTCCCAGTTGCCGGCGTACTCGGGAAAGGTGAGGTCGGTCAGCGTCTTCCGGCACAAGAGCGAGCGGTCGGCGGCCTGGTCGGCAAGGGCCGACTCGATTTGACTCAACCAGGCCGTGGCCGCCCCCTTGACGCGCGGTTCTTCGAGGCTTCGCAGTGGACGCATGGGCATTGAACGCGGGGCTCCTATTCTTCCGGGGGTTCGGCGACCGCGTCGAGCGCGGCCGGTTCGTTCGGCGCGGTCACGAGCGAGATCACGGCATCCGCGAGGTCGTCGCGGCCCAGCCCGGTGACCGCGGAAAAAGGAATCACCTGTTCCTCGTCGAGGCCAAGCGAGGAGACGATGGCCGCGATTCGCGTCGCGGCCTGGGCCTTCGTCACCTTGTCGGTCTTCGTCATCACGATCATCGTCGGCACGCCAACCTCGGACAGGAAATCCAGCATCTGGATGTCCTCATCAGTCGGGTCGTGACGAACGTCGAGGAGTTGCACGATTCCGCGCAGCTTCTCCCGTCCGCGCAGATATCCCTCGATCATCGGCTTCCACTCCGCCTTCTTCGACTTGGAAACCTTCGCGTAGCCATATCCGGGGAGATCGACGAGGACGAACTGATCGTTCACTCGGAAGAAATTAATCTCCCGGGTCCGGCCTGGCGTGTTCGAGACGCGCGCCGCCTTCGAGCGACGCAGCAGCCGGTTGATCAACGACGACTTGCCGACGTTGGAGCGTCCGGCGAAGGCGATTTCGGGAAGAATCGCCTCAGGACGCCAACCCGCCGGAGATGCCATCCCGCCGAGAAACTCAAGAGTGTGGACGATGAGCGGATCTGTTCTCTTCCCGGACGACGCCGACATCAGTGAGGCAGGGCGGCGGTCGCGATGGAGGAGTCGTCGTGCGTCTGTGGGCGCAGCAGCGCCATGGCGAGAACCTCGTCCATAGTCCGCACGCCATGAAAGCGGACGACGTCCCGCACCTCGGCCGGCACCTCCTCGAGCTCGCGCAAATTCTCCGCAGGGATGATCACGTGCCGAATGCCATTCCGGTGGGCGGCCACGCTCTTCTCCTTGAGTCCCCCGATTGGGAGCACGCGGCCGCGCAACGTCACCTCACCGGTCATCGCGACGTCGCCCCGGACCGGAACACCGGTCAACGCGCTGACGATCGCAGTCGCGATGGCGATACCTGCCGACGGTCCGTCTTTCGGCGTTCCGCCAGCGGGGATGTGCACGTGCAGATCGCGATTCTTGTAAAAGTCGCGATCGATGCCGAGTGCGGCGGCGCGCGCCCGCGTGTAGCTGAGAGCGGCGCTGGCCGACTCTTTCATCACGTCGCCGAGCGTGCCGGTGAGCTGCAGTTTGCCACGGCCTCCAATCGCGCTGACTTCGATCTCGAGTACTTCGCCGCCCATGCTCGTATAGGCAAGTCCCGACGCCACTCCGATCTTGGCCTCGAGCGAAAGTGCCTCCGGATCGAACTTCGCGATGCCGAGGAGCTCGCCGAGATCCGCGGACCGAACGTGGAGCGAATCCGTCGCGCCCTCCCCGCAAGGTCGCTGATGCAACGCAACGACTCCACGGGTCTCGCGCGACTCGGCGATCCGCCGCGCGAGCTTGCGCCCCACTCGAGCGATCTGTCGTTCGAGCTCACGGACGCCGGCCTCACGCGTGTAGTTGCGGACGATGGCGCCGATCGCGTCGGCGTCCCACGTCACCTTGGACGAATCCAATCCATTGGCGCGCAGTTGTTTGGGTATCAGGAACTGACGTGCGATCGCCTGCTTGTCCTGATCGAGGTAGCCAGACAACGTGATGACTTCCATGCGGTCGCGAAGCGGCGACGGCACTTGTGGCAGATAGTTCGCCGTCGTGATGAACAGGACCTGTGAAAGGTCGTAGTCGACCTCGAGGTAGTGATCGTTGAACGCGCGGTTCTGCTCGGGGTCGAGCACCTCGAGCAGCGCGGCGGACGGATCGCCACGGTAGTCCTGACCGAGCTTGTCGACCTCGTCGAGAAGCACGACCGGATTCACCGACTCGGCGCGTCGCATCGCCTGAAGAATCCGTCCCGGCATAGCGCCGACGTACGTTCGCCGATGCCCTCGAATCTCGGCTTCGTCACGCACGCCGCCGAGGGACATGCGCACGAACTTTCGGCCGAGCGCGCGCGCGATCGATCGCCCGAGCGACGTCTTGCCGACTCCAGGGGGTCCGACGAGACAGAGGATCGGGCCGTCCATGTGCTCGACGAGCGAAAGGACGCTGATGTAGTCGAGGATCCGGTCTTTGACGTCCTCTAGACCGTGGTGATCCTCGTCGAGCACGCGTCGCGCATGGGCGACGTCCACCACATCATCCGTCCGCTCGGACCAGGGGAGTGCGAGAATCCATTCCACATAGCTGCGGACCACGCCCGCCTCGGGCGCCAGCGGAGAGAGTCGACGTAGGCGGCGCGCTTCACGGCGGGCGCGCGCCTTTACCGGCTCGGGCAGCGTGCGCTTCTCGATCTGGGCCTCGAGCTCGGCCGTGTCGGCGCCGTCGTCTTCGCCGAGCTCGCGATGGATCGCCTTGAGCTGCTCCTGGAGGTAGAACTCGCGTTGGTTCTGCACCAGGGACCCGCGCACCTCATCGTCGAGCTTTCGCTCGAGACGCAAGACCTCGATCTCCGCGCCGATCACGTCGTGCAACTCGTGAAAGAGATCGGGAAGCGTCTCTGCCTCGAGCAGACGCTGTCGCGTCTCATGTCGAACTGCCAGGTGCGCGGCGATGCCGTACGCCTGGCGTTCAGGAGAGTCAGCCGCCTGGATCATTGCGACGATCTCGCTGGGAATTCGGCGATGGAGCGTGACGTACTCCTCGAAATCCGCGACGGCGCGCCGGGCGATCGCGCGCACATCGGTGGCGTCCGCTTCGGGGGCAGCCACCGCGTCGGCGAAAACGGCACGCATCACGCCGCCGGCGTTGGTGTAGCGGGCCACGCGCCCACGGGCGATGCCTTCGACCAAGACGCGCGACGTACCATTCGGCTGTTTCGTTACTTGCGCGATGCGCGCAACCACGCCGACCCGATAGAGATCGGATGCAGACGGATCCTCGACGTCCGCGTTGCGCTGCGCGACCAGGAATAGGGCGCCGTGTGACGCCATCGCGCTCTCGATTGCCGCCTGTGATCCGGGCCGTCCGACGATGAGCGGCATCACGACGTGCGGATAGAACACGACGTCGCGCAGCGGCAGCACGGGCAAACGGACGTTGGGGGCCATGCCGGAAGGTAGCCCCATTGGCGAGACCATGACGAGACACCGCCGCGGCCGAAAAAAAAGGCCGGTCGACTGACGAGCCGACACGGCCATCCTGATCCAAACCGCGCTCAGGCTTCTTTCTTTTTCCGCGCCGGAGAAATCTCGAGAAGCGGCGCGGTTCCGTTCATCACGGAGCTCTCCGTCACCTTGACCTCTTCGACGTCTTCGCGTGTCGGCAGGTCGAACATGACGTCGGTCAGGATTTCCTCGACGATCGCGCGGAGGCCACGCGCGCCAGTGCCCCGCTTGAGCGCCTTGGTCGAGATCGCGCGCAATGCACTCTCTTCGAATGTGAGCTTCACGTCTTCGAGCTCGAACAGCTTCGCGTACTGCTTGGTCAGCGCGTTCTTCGGCTCGCGAAGGATCTTGACGAGCGCCTCTTCGTCGAGCGCATCGAGCGCGACAGCGACCGGGAGACGCCCGACGAGCTCGGGGATCAATCCATATCGGAGCAGGTCATCGGGCTCGACATCGGCAAACGGGTTCTTCTTGTGATCGCTGCCCTCGGCGTCGGACTTCGAGAAGCCAATCTGCCGACGGCCGGTTCGCGCTTCGATGATCTTCTCGAGCCCATCAAAGGCTCCTCCGCAGATGAAGAGGATGTCCTTGGTGTTGATCTGGATGTACTCCTGCTGCGGATGTTTGCGGCCGCCTTGAGGCGGGACGGAGGCCACTGTCCCCTCGAGAATCTTCAGCAGGGCCTGTTGCACTCCCTCGCCAGAGACGTCGCGGGTGATGCTCGGGTTCTCCGACTTACGGGCGATCTTGTCGATTTCGTCGATATAGACGATGCCGCGCTCGCATTCGGCGACGTTGAAATCGCCGGCCTGAAGCAGCCGAACAAGAATGTTCTCCACGTCCTCGCCGACGTAGCCCGCCTCGGTCAGCGTCGTCGCATCCGCGATCGTGAACGGGACGTCGAGGATGCGGGCCAGCGTCTGCGCGAGCAGCGTCTTGCCCACGCCCGTCGGACCGATGAGCATGATGTTCGACTTGTCGAGCTCGACGTCGTCATCCTTCAACGACGCCGAATTGATGCGCTTGTAATGATTGTAGACAGCGACCGCGAGCGTCTTTTTGGCCCGCTCCTGCCCGATCACGTACTGGTCCAGTGTGTCCTTGATTTCCTGAGGCGTCGGGACCTGGGTGATCGCCTCGGCAACCTCGCGCTCTTCATCCTCCGCCAGAATCTCGTTACAGAGGGCGATGCACTCGTTGCAGATGTAGACCGACGGGCCGGAGATGAACTTCCGGACAGAGTCTTTCGACTTGCCGCAGAACGAGCATCGGAGGTGTTTGTCGTGCGACATCGGCAGGCCGGGATCGGGGATAGCGCTGTTGCAGTATGACTAATGGACCCGGTAAGGGCAACGGCGGGGCGGGTTTACTGCCCCGCGAGCCCTAAAAGAGCGGTTCGTCGGTTCGTCGACGAACTGACGAACCGACCAACCGATTGACCGTCATTTGGTTACCGCCTCGAGCTTGGTCGGCTCGATGATCGCGCCGCGGGTCGAGATGATCTGGTCGATGATGCCGTAGTCCTTTGCGTCTTCCGACGACATGTACTTGTCCCGGTCGAAGTCACGCTCGATCGCTTCGACGGCCTTTCCGGTATGCTTGGCCATCAGCTCGTGCATCTTGCCGCGCATGTACAGAATTTCCTTGGCGATGATCTCGATGTCCGACGCCGTCCCCTGACCGCCGCCGGACGGCTGATGCATCATGATCCGAGAGTGCGGCAACGCCATGCGCTTCCCTTTGGTCCCACCGGCCAGCAGGAAGCATCCCATACTCGCCGCCATGCCCATGCAGATCGTGTTCACCGGTGACGTGAGGTATTGCATCGTGTCGTAGATCGCGAGTCCGGCCGACACGCTGCCGCCAGGAGAGTTGATGTACAAGAAGATGTCTCGGCCGGCGTTGTCGGCCTCGAGAAAGAGCAGCTGGGCGATGATGATGTTCGCGACGTCGTCGTTGACCGGAGTGCCGAGAAAGACGATACGGTCCATCAACAACCGCGAAAAGATGTCGTAGGTGCGCTCACCGCGACTCGAGCGCTCGATGACGTAGGGCGGATAAATGGTCGACATTGGTTCCATGATTCCTCGGAGTTGACTAGCCTGCGACCTCGTTTCTCTCCAACAGCCACGCAAACACTTTGTCCTCGGTAATGGCCTGCTCGATCTCCTTTAGGCGGCCGGCTTTCTGCAGCGACATGTACACCTGTGAGACGTCGGCGTTACGCGTCGCGGCCATCTCGGCCACCTTCTCGTCGATGTCCGCCTCCGTGGCCTTGAGCCTCTCGCGCTCGGCGAGCGTCTCGACGATGAGATCGCGGCGAACCTGACGTTCGGCGACCGGTCGGAACTCCGTTGTGAACCGCTCGCTTTCGTCCGCCGGAACTTGATAGGCCTTCACGTACGCATCGAGCAACGACGCCACCCAGGCGTGAGGAACGTCGAACGGATTCGCGCTCACCATGTTGTCGATGAGCTGCTGGCGGACCGCGGCGTCGGCGTCCCGCTTGGCGTGTTCCTCCAGGTCTTTGCGAACCGTGGCCGTCAGTGCGCCGAGCGAATCAAAATCGCCGACCTCACGCGCGAACGCGTCGTCGAGCGGAGCGACCGCCTTTCGCTTCACATCCTGCAGCGTCACGCGGACGGGCTTGGTCTTTCCGCGCTGGGCCTCATCGGGGAACTCATCCGGCCACTTCACCGCCTTCTCCATGTTCTCGCCTGGCGTCATTTCCATGACCAGCTCTTCGATGCCGGGAATCGCCTGGCCGCCGCCGAGCACGATGCGATATTCGCGGGGAGCTGGGAACGACCCGTCGTCTTCGGACGTCGACAGCAGCACCGTCACCATGTCGCCGTCACGGGGCTTCTCCTCGACTGGCGACCAGGCAGCCCGCTGGTCTCGCAGCTGATCGAGCTGCTCGTGCACTTGCTCGTCGGAGACCGCAGCCGCGGGCCGAGTGACGCGAAAGCCCTGCGTTCGTTCGAGCTTGAGCTCCGGGCGCAGCTCGAGATGTAGCTCGAAGGTCAGCGGTTGACCATCTTCGAACTTGAGGCCGTGAATGTGCGGCTGCGTCGCCACCTTGAGCTGGTCGCGGTCGACGACTTCCTGAAAAGCTTCCTGCACGAGCTGTTCGACGACCTGTTGCCGAATCGCGTCGCGGAACCGCTTCTTGACGATCGCCGGCGGCGCCTTGCCCGGACGGAACCCGGGCAGTCGCACGCTCGTCGCGTATTTCTTCGCGGCGGTGTTCTCCGCCGCCTCGACGGCTTCGACGGGAACTTTGACCTCGATGAATCGTTCGAGGCCTTCACTGCGCGTTGGTGTGTACTCGATATTCATCGAACTCCGGTGGTCGTCGGGGGCGTCCGGCCCCCGAGCATGCAAGCTAACAACCGGGCGGTCCCCCATGTAGCAGTTGCGGGCCGCCGTTAGTTTCCTGCACCGACTGTCGAACCCCGAGTCACGGAGTCATCCGCGTGCGAATTCGCTTTCTCGTGTCCGCAGCGTCGATGCTGGTCAGCGCCGGCGTCCTCGTCGCGCAAGGTTCCAATCCGCCGCTCTCTCCAGCCGCCGCGGCGCCGCAGTGGCGCTCGTTCCTCGGCGCGAATCCACTTGGGATCCCGTTCGACATCGTCTCGGTCGAGGCCGAAACCGCGGTGAGCTCCGGCGGGACGCTTGGGGCACTCGGGAGCTACAACGACATCAACCGCAAGCGGTACCAGACGTTCGACGCGCGGTTCAAATACTATCCGGGCGAGATCGCGATGCAGGGGTTCGCGATCGGCCTCAGTGTCGGCTATACGAGGTTCACCGGCGATTCGGCGACGCAACCGCAGCCTCCGCCGGCCACGCCGGCGCGCGGAAAGCTCAACGCCAGCACACTTGGTGTCCTCGTCGATTACAACTGGACGCAGGGTCCGACGGGACGGTTCGTCGTCGGCACAGGCGTTGGCGCGAAGCGCATCCTCGCTGCCGCGGACAAGCGGCAAGCGATTGGCCTCGACCGCGCCTACGTCACTGGCCGATTTGTGGTCGGGCTGCTGTTTTAGAGGGTCGATAGTACCAACTAGAGACAAGTGCGAGAGGGGGGACTCGAACCCCCAAGCCTTGCGGCGCCAGATCCTAAGTCTGGTGCGTCTGCCA
>WNFI01059477.1_pt1 | contig 73923 bp, 63 predicted proteins | sample 5400471 | NCBI WGS metagenome assembly WNFI01 (sample SAMN13153348, study PRJNA577476) | soil metagenome | isolation source: 100 cm saprolite on Douglas fir-dominated hillslope | place: USA:California | collected 2013-09-17 | reverse complement strand
ATCACTCCCCTTACGCAAAAGGTAACTTTGGCCGTCTGGCCGACTTGGCGTCGAACCGCCGTTTTGTGGGGGGCCCGATGGAACTGGGATGCTGTGACGAATGGTGATGGTGTCGTCCCCCACCAGGACATCTTTGACCACGAGCCGTACGATTCGCTGGCGCTCCGTGACATTAAGCGTCTCAGCCGCACTGCGCAGGCGGGTGAGGAACGCCGTGAGAGTCTCCGCCAGTCGCAGGAAGGCTGCCCGATCGTTGGCCTGGTCAGCGATCGCCTGCAGCTCAGCACGAAGGGTCTGTTCACGCTGGCGCAGCGCAGGCATGCGCTCGCGCAACTGCTCGATCGACAAGAGTGCTTCCTGGTAGGCGTTGAGAAGTCGTTCCACGCCTTTGCCAACATGCGTCAACTCCCTCTGCAGACTCTGCTCACGTTTTTGGGTCGGATCGCACGAGCGCGCGGCTGCCAGCCGGCGATCCAGTTCCAGCTGGATCAAGGTCGGGTCTTCCAGCAGTCGGATCACCTCCGCCCAGACGATCTGATCGAGGAGATCCTGTCGGACAAGGCGGCGGTTGTTGCAAATAGGACCGCCCAGTTTCCGCCAGCTATCGGAGCCGATACATTTGTAGTAGTGGATCTTGCGCGCGCTCGTGCGCGTCGATACGCGCGAGAAGGCGTAGCCGCACTTCTGACAGCTGACCAGCCCCTGCACGACACTCGGCTCGATGGTGCGACGGCGCGATCGTATTTTATTCTCCTGGAGAAGTTCCTGGGCACGAACGAAGCGATCTTGGCTTACCAGGGCGGGCACGGGGATCTCGATCCACTCTTCGCGCGGGCGTTCGTGGCCTGCCGTCATGCTGGGCGTAGTCACACCTCGCCGACGCTGGGGGCGAATCACGCGCGTCCGAGAAGAGGCGCGCGTCTTGCCGAAACACGCGACACCGCGATAGGCGGGGTTGCGCAGCACCGCCCAGACCGTCGAACGTTCCCAGCGGGCGCTTGCCTTGCGAGTTGGGATGCCTTGGGCGTTGATCCGGCGAGTAATCTCGCCGATGCTGAGTCCCTCCACCGTGTACATCTCATATATGTGGTGCACCACTCGAGCCTCGGCTTCAACCACGGTGTACGCGGCGGGCGCCTCGTCGGTCTTGCGGATATAGCAGTAGCCATACGGAGCGCCGCTCATCACACTGACCTCGCCCGAGTGGGCCCGGTGTCGCTTACCGCGACGCGATCGCTCCAAGATCTGCGCCCGCTCGTATTCGGCGATCATGCCCTGGAACTGCACCAGCAGTTGATCTTCCGCGCTGGCACCCTGCGGCGCTTTAACAAACAGCGTCTCGACTCCCTGGCGGGCGAGCTCCTCGATCAACAGGATCTGGTACGCGTACTTGCGGCTCAGGCGATCCGGCGAGTATGCGAGCACTACCTGGATTTGCCCCTCGGCGGACGAGACCCGCGCGTAGATTGCCGTCATCCTCATCATCGAACTCCTTTACGCGCCCACCGACGGGGCGCTCCCGACGGGGCACCAGAATATCGTAGGCCTGTGCGAGCTTGGACTCGAGCAGGCGATCAAACGAATAGGCAACGTGGATTTGCAGTGGGCCGCTTTTGGGGCGCGGCTCAGCCATGCTTTTTTAGAGCACCCAGAAACGCGTTCAACGCGCCGGTCACGATCGCTCCCATGGTCAGGCCCCTGCTTCTCGCGTACTTCCGCAGCCGTTCCACCGTGCTCGGCGGAAGCTTCAACGTGATCGGCACTGTAGGCTCGGGGACTTCGACCGGCCGATCGAGCTGGGAGGCTTCCTCCAGGTACCGATATGCTTGACGCTCCGACAGATCGAACTCGCGTGACAAGCGCTGTACCGCTTCGGGCAAAGCAACATGACGCTGGCATAGGCCACGAGCGGCGTTCAGCTGCCGAGCCCTCTCCGCTTTGGTCGAACGCGTCATCTGTCATAAACATATTACCTCTTAAGGCGAAGGTCAAGCACCGGGTACCTTGCTCGCCAACCCGTGACTGTCCTTTCGAACTGGAAATTACCTTTTGTGTAAGGGGAGTGGTCTCGCCCGTGCTCAGTAACATACTTCTGACGCCATTTGATCGGGAGATGCGACTGAGAGGATATCAGCTGACGAGGTTTGCCGATGACTGGGTGGTCACCTGTCGATCGGCAGCAGAGGCCCGAGCCGCAATGGATGCGGCCCGCCGAATCCTGAACAGCTGGGCGTGGAGTTACATCCGCAGAAGACGCGGATTGTTCATGTCCGATACGGCTTCGAGTTCTTCGGCTACAAAATCAAGTGCGGGTGGAGGAAGCTTCATCTGCCCGGCAACAAGAAAACCGTACGTGCAGTTTGGGCGGCGGACGGAGGCCAGCGCTTCACGCACGCCTCCTCCGACCCGACAATCGATCCAGCCACGACCTCGCGCGGGGCACAACATTCAACTACGAGATCCGTAGACGGGGCTTCGAAGCACGCCCACCATTTCATGGCATTCTCGAACGTTGGCCTTGACCTGTGGGAGAGGCGGATGTCAAACTGTTGCTGGCAGGATTGAGAAAAAGCGCTTCGGCGCGGTTTTCTCTTCTGCGCGCGTTCGCCGTACAATAAACGTACAACGGAAGCGGGATTGTGCGACATTTAGGCCTTTAGGCCTAATGCAGAATCAATAAGTTACGTGTTATCAACGTGATGGAGTAGTTCAAATCCCCCCTTCCGCACCATGAATTTTGATTTCATTGGGCCTGGAAACGGCCAATTGACGTAATGGGATAAGTCTGAACTCATGATTACACTTATCACTCTCGTTCACATTGTGGTCTGCTTCTTCATCATCATCGTCGTTCTGTTGCAGAGCGGAAAGAGCGGCGATATTTCGGCCGCCTTCGGCGGACAAGGCAGCCAGACCGCGTTTGGTCCCAGGGGCGCCGCCAGCGCCCTTTCGAAAGCGACGACATGGTCAGCCGTGGCTTTCATGGTGACCTCCATCACGCTGTCCATCTATGCCTCCCGGCACGCCGGCCCGAGCTCTGTGTTGCAGGGCATCAAGTCGCAGCCGACGAAGACCCAACCCGCACCGAAGCCGGCCGCGCCGCCGACGCAGAAATAGCCGGCCGAGCAATGCACCGCGCAGCTGAACTGAGCCCTCGCTAGGCGGAAAACTCTTCTGCAATGCAGTTCCCCGCCTCTGTTTCTACTGATTCCGCCGTAATTGTATTTCGACAATCCCGGTGCTAACATCCGATTTGGGCAGTTCTTAAGCAGGAGGTATCGATATGTCGGATCGTGACGGCAATAGTTTAGGTTGGTTTTTGGCGGGATTGGGGCTGGGCGCGGTGGTGGGGATTCTTTATGCGCCGCGTCCTGGCAACGAAACGCGGGAGGCCATCCGCGCGCGCGCGGAGGAAGGCCGTGACTACGTTAAGACCCGTGCGCGCGAGGCTCGTGATCAGGCATCGCAGTGGGTAGATCGCGGCAAGGATGTCCTGGACCAGCAAAAAGATCAGTTCCGCGCCGCATATGAGGCTGGGCGCCAGGCTTATCACGAAGCCACGACCGAGACGAGTACGCCAAAAGCTTTGTAGAAGTTCGCGGCCTCGCACCTCCAGGCCCGCGCCACGGTTACGGAGGAATGCTTATGGAAAACTTGACTCCATTGTTCATCGCCCTGACCGGGGCCGCAGTGTTGCTGCAGGCAGGTCTGCTGGCCGCGATGTATCTGGCCATGCGCAAAAGCAGTGCCCGCATGGAGGCCATCGCTACCGAGGTCAAGGGCAAGGCGATCCCCACCCTAGAGCTGGCGCAGTCGATGTTGACCGAAGTCCGACCCAAACTGCGGGTAATCGCCGACAACCTGCAGGAAGCAACCACGACGCTCCGGGCAGAGGTCGAGCGGGTGGATGCCACCGTAAATGACGTGGTCGACCGCGCACGCCTGCAGATAATCCGCGCGGATGAACTTCTGGGCCGCACACTGGATCGGGTTGAACAGACATCGGAAATGGTCCACCAGACGGTGATCTCGCCGGTCCGTCAGGTCTCGGGACTGGTGCGGGGGATAACGGCAGGAATTGAGTTTTTTTTAGGTAGTCGCGGCCGCCGGAATGGCGGCAGCCGTGATGTAAGGCGGCCCGTTCAGCAGGACGAGATGTTCATCTGAACAATGTTCCTTTGATCATTATTCCTTTTCCCTGACTTCGGGTTACGATCAGGCTTAGGGTTTTCTCCATGCGGTATCTAGTTCGAGCCCGTGTCAAACCTGGCCGCGAGGCCGCCCTTCTCCAAGCCATTGACAGCGAAATCCTGGGCCGTGGTTCAGTCGCCGAGGGCGAGTACTTGCGAAATATGCGGGATGCACGGGTCCACCCTGATGAGACTGCTCGCTGGGTCGAAGTTTGCTACTGTCCCACTCCCTTGCAGGAAGAGCGGCCTTACTGGGAACAGTATTTTGAATTGACTCGTGTGCAAGACGCACACGATCGCCGCAACTGCCGCGATGAGAACGGGACCGAGCCTTGGGCTTGTGGGGATTGCGATTGCACGGTGAGGTTGGAAGAGAAGTTGAAAGCCCGGGGCAAGCCGTTTCTCGAGTTGCTCCGCGGCCAACTCGGCAAGCTTCCCTTAGAAGAGTGAGCCACTTCGGAGCGTCGTTCCTCGTAACGTCAGCAGTGCCTGTCATACATCGGCACGTAGGACACTAGATGATCCAGCCTCCACCCACGACCACTCCGCCATCGTAGAAGACCGCTGCCTGTCCGGGCGTGATGGCGCGCTGCGGCTGATCAAAGGTCACAAGGATCTCATCGTCACCAACTTCCTCAATGGTTGCGGGCGCTGGCTCGTGGCGATGGCGAATCTTCACGACCACGCGCATGGGCTCATGAAGATCGTCCATGGCAATCAGGTTCGCACGCCGAGTCCGCAGCGCGCTCGAATAAAGATTCTCTTCCCCGCCGACCACAACCTGCCGCTCCGCACCGTTGATCTGGATCACGTAGAGCGGCGATCCCGTCGCGACGCCGAGCCCCTTGCGCTGACCGACCGTAAAGTTGTGAATGCCAGTGTGCTCGCCCAGAACTTCTCCGCTCGTGGTGACAAGCTCGCCTGCGGTGTCGGGCAATGCTCCACCCTGCTCGGCCAGGTAAGCATCGAGAAAGCGCTTGTAGTCGCCTCCGGGGACGAAGCATATCTCTTGAGAATCGGGCTTCGCGGCGAGCGCCAGTCCGTGCTTGCGGGCCAAGTCTCGCACCTCGGGCTTGGTCATGTTTCCGAGCGGAAAAATAGTGCGGCTGAGTTGTTCCTGAGTAAGACCGAAGAGGAAGTAAGTCTGGTCCTTGCTCAGGTCTGCGGGTCGGTGGAGGAGCCAGCGGCCGCGATCCTCGTCATAAATAACCCGGGCGTAGTGGCCGGTAGCAATCTGCTCAGCGCCAATCTGCTGTGCCACAATCAACAACTGGTCAAACTTCAAGTGATTGTTGCAGAGGCTGCAGGGGATCGGAGTTCGCCCAGAAAGATACTCTTCGACGAAGGGACGCACCACATCGCGCTCGAAGCGTTCCTCCTGGTTAACCACGTAGTACGGGATGCCAATATGCTCGGCAACCCGGCGCGCATCGTAGACGTCGTCGATCGAGCAGCAACGTCCCTGCACTGACTCCGGCATGCCCTCATGCCCAGCGAGCCGACGCTGGTTCCACAGTTGCATGGTCAGGCCGATGATGTTGTGCCCTTCTGCGCGCAGCATGGCCGCGACGGTGGAGGAATCCACACCACCCGACATGGCTACGGCAATGGTCTTAGTTGATGACATGATCCCCAGCGGCTAAAGCCGAATCCACTTTCAGCAACTTGCGGCGCGACTGAAGCCGCGCCCCTTCAAAGCAAAATCAAACCGGGGTCTTTCTGCAAACTGTGAATTCGCGCCTCATACGAATCCAGAGTTATTTTGTGCAGCTGCTAACTGCATGCTTCTTGTAAACCGGAGACAGTTCCCGCAGCCGAGCGACCGTCTCGGGTACGAGAGCCAGCGCAAAGTCAATGTCTTCCGCGGTATTCTGCTTACCCAGGCTGAAGCGGACACTGGAGCGAGCGCGATTAGGGAGCAGCCCCATGGCCAGGAGCACGTGCGACGGCTCGAGCGCACCCGACGAGCATGCGGCACCGGTGGAGACGGCCAATCCTTTCAAGTCGAGGGAGATCACCATCGGCTCACCTTCGATGGAATCAAAATAAACATTCGAAGTGTTGGGAACGCGAGGCGCGCCCTCGCCGTTCACGCCAGCTTCATCGACCTGGGCAAGAATTCCCTGCTCAAGACGATCCCGCAGCGCACTCATCTTCTGATCTTCGCTGCGGTCAAAGCCCCGCATGGCAAGTTCGGAGGCCTTGCCCAGACCAACGATCCCGGGCACATTCTCGGTTCCAGCACGCCGGGAACGCTCGTGCCGTCCGCCGTAGAACAGCGGCGTAATGCGCGTTGACTTGCGAACATAGAGCGCACCCACCCCTTGCGGAGCATGGAACTTGTGGCCGGAAATCGAAAGCGCATCACATCGAATCCTGGCTACATCAATCGGGACCTTCCCTGCCGCTTGAACTGCATCGGCGTGAAAGAAGACGTCCGCTTCAGCAGCGATCGTTCCAATCTCTTCCACCGGCTGCAGGACTCCGGTTTCGTTATTCGCCATCATGATCGAGATCAACTTTGTATTCGGCCGAAGTGCGCGTCGCACATCGTCTGGATCAACCCGGCCGCATCCATCGACGGGGAGATAAGTTACGTCGCAGCCCGTCTCCTCCAAATGCCTACATGCGTGCAACACGGCGTGATGCTCGATACTGGAAGTAACGATATGATCCCCGCCAGCGGTCAGTCCGGCAATCGCCAGGTTGTCGGATTCCGTTCCGCCTGAAGTGAATACCACCTCTGCCGCACGGCAACCGATTAGAGCAGCGACAGACTCACGCGCGTGCTCGACCGCCGCCCGTGTCTCTTGCCCATGGTGATGAATGGAGGACGCGTTACCGAAGCGCTCGCCAAAATAGGAGCGCATGGCGTCCAACACCTCGGGCAGAACCGGCGTGGTTGCGTTATTGTCTAAGTACACCCGCTGCATGATCTATCTATTCTACCTTTTTCCCGTGGCGTGCCTTGCCGGAATCGGTAGCGGCAAAAGCGAAGGGCGCCTGGGAAGGCGCCATTAGAACAGCTAGAACTCTAAGTCTGGACTTGATTTACCGCTGATCCGATTTACCGTTGATCTAATTTACCGTTGATCCATGGGAACGTAGGGGTTGGGATACTCCGGACCCAGGTACTCCGCCCGCGGACGAATCAGCCGGTTATCGTCAAGTTGCTCGATCACATGGGCGGTCCAGCCGCTGATGCGGGAAACTGCAAACACAGGGGTGAACAGATCCTCATCGATGCCCAGCGTGGGGTAGGTGGAAGCCGAATAGAAATCTACGTTGGCATTCAGTTTCTTTTCGGCCTTCACGAATCTCTCGATCTTCTCCGACATTTCATACCACTTCGACTGTCCGCTGGATTTGCCCAAATCGCGCGACATTACGCGCAGATGTGTAGCCCGTGGATCTTCAGTGTGGTACACACGATGGCCGAAGCCAGGAATCTTTTTCTTCTGCGCCAGCATGTTGCGTACGTACTCGACCGGATCTGCTTTCTCGCGGTCAATTGTCTGCAGGATGCGGAAAACAGCTTCGTTTGCCCCGCCATGCAGCGGTCCCTTGAGCGCTCCGATAGCCGACGTAACCGCGGAATGCATGTCAGAAAGCGTCGCCGCCGTCACCCGCGCCGCGAAGGTAGACGCGTTCAATTCGTGGTCGGCGTGCAGAATAAGAGCAATATCCAGCGCCCGCTCGGCGGTAGATGACGGCTTAGTGCCATTCAGTTGCAGCAAGAAACTAGCCGAGTGCGACAGGGCTCGGTCGGGTTCAATCACGTTCTTACCCTTGCGGATGCGGTCGTAGGCCGCCACGATCATCGCAATCTGTGAGGTCAGCCGGATGGATTTGTTTATGTTGGCGTCGTGGTCGTTCTTCTTCTGGTCAGGATCGTAGAAGGCTAGCGCCGAAACGGCTGTGCGCAACACATCCATTGGCAGGGCCTGCTTCGGCACCTTCCGCAAGAACTCAATAATCGCCGGGTCAAGATGACGCTCTTCCGCCAGCCGCTTCCGTAGATCCTGCAACTCACTCCGATTGGGCAGGCATCCAAACCAAAGGAGGTAGCAGGTCTCTTCAAAATTGGAGTGGTCGGCGAGTTCGTGGATGTCGATGCCGCGGTAGGCTAGGACTCCGCGGTCCCCATCGATGTAGCAGATCTTGGAATTCGTGGCAACGACGCCCTCAAGTCCCTTGGGGGCATGAGTTGTGGTCACGCTGGACATAGTCTCTTGCTCAGTTCGTAAAGTGATTTCCGGTTGCCGGACCGCGCGAGGAGTTACGCGGGTGATGCAACCTCTTGTTATACGCCAAAAGGACTGAACTTTCCAACTGGGCCTTAGCGACTTTAGGGTGCATCTGCCGACTCGAAAAGGGCCGTTGGAAAGACCTTGTAGCTGAGCCCAGAGAGCAGGCGCGCTTCCGGCTGCGCACGCTCGATGCGCCTTTGCCTGCGCGTTTTGGCGGGGCGTATATTTAAAGATTGCGCCTAGTGTCTGCCACGGGTTCTTAGTTGCTTGCGCATCATCTCCTGATGGAGGCTTTCTTTTTTAATGAAGCGTTATTTATCGGTATGGCTTGACCACGTGCGCCTTTCTTCGGTGCGGTTCAATAACGGCGGCTCGGGATCGTTTGTTTCCGCTGACGGCCTGACGTTCACGAATCATCACGTCGGTGCGGGCTGCGTACAGCAACTTTCCACCGGGGGCCGCGACTACATCAAGACCGGCTTTTACGCCAAAACCCAAGCCGAGGAAGCCAAGTGCCCGAACCTCGAGCTCAACCAACTCGTCGGTATCGAGGACGTCACCGCCAAGGTCAACATCGGGGTGAAGCCAGAGATGGCGGCGGCCGAAGCCGGGCAAGCCCAGCGCGCCAACATGTCTCGGATCGAAAAGGACTGCGCTACTTCCACCGGGCTGCGCTGCGATGTTGTGACCCTTTACTCGGGCGAGGTGTACAACCTCTACACCTACAAGAAGTACACGGATGTGCGTCTGGTCTTCGCACCGGAATTTGATATTGCCTTTTTTGGTGGCGATCCCGACAACTTCACCTATCCACGCTACGATCTCGATATCACCTTCTTCCGCGTCTACGAAAACGACAAGCCCGCCCATCTCGACAACTACCTGCAGTGGTCGCGGACCGGCGTGAACGACGGTGACTTGATCTTCGTGTCTGGACACCCCGGCAACACGAGTCGGCTCCTGACGATGGCGCAACTCGAGTTCCTCCGTGACGTGCAGTACCCTGCGAGCTTGCAGCTCTACAAGCGGCGCATTGCCCTACTGCAGGACTTCAGCAGTCAGTCGGAAGAGAACGCTCGCATTGCGAAGGAAGACATCTTCGGTCTGCAGAATTCGCAGAAAGCGGTTACGGGTTTCCAGTCAGGCTTGGTCGACAAATCCATCATGGATGCCAAGGCCGCGGATGAGGCCAGACTGCGCGCGGCGTTCAAGGCGAATCCGAAGAACGGAAACGTCGGTGATCCGTGGGAAGAGATCGCACAAGCCATGAAGCTGCAGCGCGACATCTTTCTACAATTCACCTATCTGGAGCGTCTCCGCGGATTCGCGTCGGGTCTGCCGCAGATTGCGCGTGTTCTGGTGCGTGCCGCCGCCGAGAAGCCTAAACCGAACCAAGACCGTCTGCGCGAGTTTCGAGATTCCGCACTGCCTTCGCTGGAGCAGCAATTATTTTCGACGGCGCCGGTCTATAAGAACTTCGACACGGTGCTTCTCGCTGACTCCCTGGCAGAGATGCGGGATGCACTCGGCCAGGACAATCCCGACGTGCAGAAGGCTCTGAACGGTAAGGCGCCAGCCGAAGCGGCAAAGGAGATGGTCGCTAATACCAAGCTTGACGACGTTGCCGTCCGTAAGCAAATGTACGAAGGCGGGCAGGCAGCCATCCAAGCTAGCACCGATCCGCTGATTGTCGTGATGCGCGCCATTGACCCGGACGCTCGCGCCGTCCGGAAGCAATTCGATGACAAGATCGATTCAGTCGTGCGCCGGGACGGAACTACCATTGCGAAGGCCCGCTTCGAACAAAGCGGCCTCACACAGCCGCCCGATGCGACCTTTACGCTGCGCTTGAGCTATGGCGCGGTGAAGGGCTATCAGGAAAACGGCAAAGCAATTCCCTACTTCACCAATGTAGGCGGTGCCTACGAGCATGCGGCTGAGCACAACAATCAGTCGCCATACAATCTGCCCGAAAGCTGGATGAAGGCGAAACCGAAGCTGGACCTGAAGACTCCGCTCAACTTTGTTTCGACCGCAGACATCATCGGAGGCAATTCGGGATCCCCCACCATCAACAGAAAGGGCGAAGTCGTGGGCATCATCTTCGACGGCAACATCGAATCGCTGCCCTGGAACTTCGCCTATAGCGATGTGCAGGGACGCGCAGTGTCGGTAGACTCGCGAGGCATTCAGGAAGCGCTGCGCGGGGTCTACGGTGCGACCGCATTGGCCGACGAACTGCTGGGAACTAAGGCGCAGGCGGCCAAGGCTGGAGCAGGCAAGTAAACTCTCCGCAACTCTGTTTGTGACATCGGCGCGCCTTGGAGCGTGCGAATCATGCCGCCCAAATACTGAGTGCCGTCTTGCTCAGAATCTGCTGCTGTACTTGATGACTTAGAGGCAGCGCGCGAAATTCTTCGAGATTCTTCTTTATATCGGGAACGCCCGGGCCCGGCCAATCCGTTCCGAAAAGAGTTTTGTGGGCGATCTCTCCGAGGCGCGGGAAATACTTGAGTAGAGCCTTCGGCGGAATGCCGCTGATGTCGAGATAGACGTTGGGATGGCGGCGGATGAGAAAGAATGCGGTTTGCATCCACAACGGGCGGCCGCCATGGGCCAGCAAAATCTTCAGCTTGGGGAAATCCACAGCGACGTCATCAACGTAGATCGGGTCGCCGTACTTGTTTCGAGCCCCGGGAAAAATAGAGGTGCCGGTGTGGAACATTACTGGAACACCGTTGGCCTCGGCAGCCCGATAGATGATCTCCAGTTCCTTCACGCCGCTTAAGTAGTCGTTCGGAAAAAGCAATTGATGCGGTGGATGAATCTTGATCATGCGGATGCCGAGCCGCAGAATCTGCTCGGTGTCGGCGAGGACGTTGGTGGTGTGCCGCGGATGCAGACTGCCGCAGGAGAGCAGGCGCTTGGGATCAGCCTTTACATATTCGGCGATGAACTGGTTCACGCCGCTGGTGAATCCAATTACCTCCGGTGCCACGTAGTTAATGAGGGCCGCGCGATCGATGCCACAGGCGTCGAGGTGCTTCAGGAATGCCTTGGGCGAGCGGCAGAATTCGGCAATCTGATCAAAATTCGGGCGGTTTCTTTTTATCAGCTCCAGCGCGCGGGATTTGAACATCTCGATCGGCTGGATGTGGATGTGGCAGTCGGTGATCATCAGGGGCTAGTTCGAGCTAGCGCAGGAAGAATATCAGACGGACTAGTTGGCCGCCGCCGCAAGCACCGCACGCTTCGTGAGCACTCGGATCATCTCCCGCCGATATTCCGGGGTGAGTGCCGATGTGGTGAGCGGCTTCGCCGTCTTAGCCGCCAGATCGCCCACGGCTTCAGCCAAGGCATCATCCATGGCTTTGCCCGCCAGGATGGCGGTTGCGCCTTTCAACAGCATAGGCGCTGGATTCACGGCAGTAATCGCGACCCGAGCATCAGCCACGTGTCCGTTGGTTCGCCTGATTGCGACGGCAACGCCGGCGAGAGGGTAGTCGATCGATCCGCGCACCCGCAACTTGCGATAGACGCCGCTATAGTTCGCCGATCCTGCGGGTAGGAAGACACGCGTGACCAGTTCGTTCGGCTGCAGCTTGCGGTAGTTATCGCCAACACCGGTATAGAACTCATGCAAAGGAATGCGACGCACGCCAGTGGCGCTTGCGATTTCGATTTCAGCGTCAAGGCACAACAGCGCCGGAGGAGTGTCGCCGGAAAACGCGGCCCAGCATTTTGTCCCACCAGGCGCAACGTGGCATAAGTCACCATCTTTCTTGATGCAAAAGCCGCAACCTTTGCGCCAGGTAAGCGACTGGTTGTACCAGAGACACCGCGTATCTAGGCAAATGTTGCCGCCGATCGTACCCATGTTGCGCAACACCGGCGAGGCGACTGTTGCAGCGGCCTCGCTAAGCACTGGATAGCGCTGCCGCAATATTTCAGATCGCTCGATTCCCTTCAGAGTGCTCAGCGCTCCAATTTCGAGACCACCGTCAGCTTGGGGCGTGATGCCCTTCATCTCAACGATCCCGCGCAGATCAAGCACGTAATCCGGCTCAAAAAGTTTTTGCCGCATTGAGGGGATCAGATCAGTGCCGCCAGCGATGATGCGGATAGGAACATTTGCGGACTGATTCTGCGAGTCGCCCGCACGAGCGGTATGCCTGGCCAGGAACTCAACTGCTTCTGGTATGCCTCTGGGACGCAGGAGTTTAAATTGCGGAAGGCTCAATCCGCACCTCGTGCGGGCACGGGCGACTCATGGCGAGCGGGATCGAGCGCGTGCCGCTCCGGCCCTTTGCCTTTGAAGCAAAGTGCTCCGCCATGCTCGCGGAAGCGCTCAGGTGCTGTCGGGTCAACTCCTTCGGTCAGGTTCAACGCTTTGGCGTTTCTCTTTGCGCGCAGCGCCGCAAGTACGCGCTCTGGCGTAAACGGACACTCGTGCAGCCTCACGCCAACTGCGTCGTAAATGGCATTTGCAATCGCAGGAATCGTGGCGGCCAGCGATCCTTCGCTACACTCCTTGGCTCCAAACGGTCCTTCCGGATCGATACTTTCCACGATGATGGCTTCGACTGCCGGCGACTCGATCGAAGATGGGCTCCGGTACTCGAGCAGACCGGGGTTCATCAGCATGCCATCTTTCCACACCATCTCTTCTGTAAGGGCCTGGCCCATGCCCATCCAGACCGAGCCAATGATCTGGCCTTCCACCGATACGGGATTCAACGCACGGCCGCAATCATGCGCGGCCCACACTTTGTGAACAGTCACTTCGCCGGTTTCCTCGTCCACGCTGACTTCAGCGACCTGCGCGGAATACGAATAGGCTGGCGACGGTCCCACGCCTGCGCCTTTGTGCTTGCCACCCCGCGCCTCTTGCGGAGGCGCGTAAGAACCAGTCCCCGCAAGCGCGCCATGGAAATCAATTGCGGCGACGACGGCTTCCTCGAAGGTCATCCATTCTTTTGGACCTTCTTCTCGCCGCTTTTGCTGTAGCGAGCCACGCAAAATCTGGCCCTCCACTCGCCCGCTAACCGAAGCCACAGCTCGTGTAGAGCGGACACTCTTGTCCGCTAGGTTTCGCAATCCAGCGGTTGCCGTAGAATTCCTCTTGAGAACCCGATCATTCCGAAAGATCAAATCCTCCGGGCCGCAAGCCATTTTCTTAGCAGCCGCAGCGGCGATTCGCTTCTTCACGTCTTCCGCCGCTCGCAACGTCGCGTTGCCGGCCATAAAGGTCACACGGCTGGAGTAAGAGCCGATGTCGATCGGCGTAAGGTCGGTGTCGGCGGCAATCACCCGCACGCGGGACAGCGAGCATCCCAGGACTTCGGCAGCGATCTGCGCGGTCATCGTGTCCGATCCCTGCCCGATTTCGGAGGCACCCGTGTATACGACGACGCCACCGTCGCGGTCGATCTTGATGTTCACAGTGGAGTGCGGCATGTCGGAACGAATAATGGAATTTGCTGCACCACTCACATAATGACTGCAGGCGATGCCAAGGCCGCGTCCTTTCGGCAGTTTGCCCTTGCGCGGCTTCCAGCCCGAGCGCTCGACGGTTTTCTCAATACACTCCGGCAGGCCGTAACTCTGAACCCGCAAGCCGTTCACCGTGATGCACGGTGGTTTGAGTAGATTCCGCTGACGAATTTTCGCTGGGTCCATCCCAATCTTCGAAGCGAGTTCGTCCAGTTGCGACTCGAACGCGAAGCGCACGTTGACGGTCCCATGGCCGCGCATCGCGCCACAGGCGGGCTTGTTGGTGAGTACCCGATATCCGTCATATTGAATATTCGGGATGTCGTAGAGCGCGCCGAGCAGCGCTCCGGAGTAGAGAATCGTCACCACGCCGTAGGAGCAGTACGCGCCACCATCCTGCACCACGCGGGCCTTGACCGAGGTGATGCGCCCATCATTCTTCACGCCGGTCTTGAGATCAATGATCGTGCGCGGCCGTCCGCGATGCGCCCAAAACACTTCCTCCCGCGTATAAGTGATCTTCACCGGAGCCTGCGCTTTACGCGCCGCCACCGCGGCAATGATTTCCAGCGGGATCACCTCGCTCTTGCCGCCGAAGCCGCCGCCGACCAGCGGCTTGATAACGCGAATCTGCGACATTGGCATTTCCAGCACCAGCGACAACTTGTGCTGCAGGTAGTACGGCACCTGCGTGGAAGACCACACGGTCAGGCGCCCCATCTTGCCGGTATGCGGGTCGAGTTCGAAAGATGCGAGCGTCGAGTGTGGCTCCATGGCCGCGTGTGTCACCTCGTTGGCGATGAAGCGCGCCTCAGCCACGTGGTCCGCGTCGGCAAAACCTTTGTCGGGATCGCCGAAGACGTGGTGATAGTCCTTCTCAAGATTGCCCGGCTTGTTGTCGTGAATGAGGTCGGTTTGAGCCTTCATTGACTCTTCGGGGTCAAAGTAGGCGGGCAGAACTTCGTAGTCCACGTCAATGAGTTCCAGCGCCTTCTCGGCGATCGCCTCTGAGACGGCGACAACACACGCAACGTTGTCGCCCGCATATCGAACCTTATCGAGCGCCAGCGCATGCTCGTCGTGTCCAACCGGAAGAATGCCATAGGGATTCGGCGCGTCCTTGCCGACTACAACTGCAACTACGCCCTCGAGTTTATCGGCACGGCTGGTGTCGATGCGCTTGATGCGCGCGTGCGGATAGGGCGAATGCAGAATCTTGCCAACCAGCATACCCGGGAGGCTGAGGTCGTCGGTATATTTGCCCGCCCCCGTGGTCTTGCCCGCGGCGTCGATCATAGCGGTAGGCTTGCCGATCGTGGAGTAGTCACTCATTCTTCACGTGTCATTCCGAGCGAAGGAGGAATCTGCTTTCTGTCTGCAGGGCAACCTCATTTGGCCGCCGCGATCCCCTTCCGCTCCGCCTCAATCGCCGACCGGATTGCCTCATACATCTGGCTGTATCCAGTACACCGGCATAGATTGCTGCTCAGTGCGGTGCGCACATCGGCTTCCGACGGATCAGGATTCTCGGCCAACAGCGACTTCACGGTCATGATGAATCCGGGCGTGCAGAATCCGCACTGGGCTCCTCCCCAGTCGCCGTAAGCTTTCTGAATCGCCGCCAGGCTGCCGTGCTCGCTCACGCCTTCGATGGTTGCAATTTTCTGTCCTTCACAGCTCGCAGCCAGCAGCGTACAAGACATCATGGCGACACCATCCACCAGAACGGTGCACGCGCCACAGGACGAGTCATCGCAGCCGCGCTTCGAACCGGTGAGTCCCATATCCTGGCGCAGCACGTCCAGCAGAAGCGCATTCGGCACGATGGCGAGCTCGTGCGTGCGGCCATTGACTCGTAGCTCGATGAGTTCTTTTTTCATGACGACCCAGCTTCTAGCTTCTAGCTCACCAAAGCGCAAGTTTGGCGAGCAGCTAACGGTTTAGGAGCTGCCTCAATACGTCGGCACTTTCCCATCGACTGTTCGCGACCAGGCATCGATGCCGCCGCGCATGGATTGCGCCTTCTCGAATCCCTGTTGCCGCAGCCATGCCGTCACATTCATCGAGCGCACACCGTGATGGCAGACCACAACGATGTGATCCTCCGGATCGAGTTCCTGGTGCGCCCGTGAAGGGACATCGCCCATCGGGATCAACTTCGCGCCGGCCATGTGTGCAGTTTCAAACTCCCAAGGCTCACGGACATCGAGCAGAGTGAAGGCCTCGCCCTTGTCCAGCTTGGACTTTACTTCTTCGGTAGTGATCTCGTAATCCATATGCTAGACACGCTTGATTCGATGCCTGAGCCAATGCACGAGGTAATAGCAGAACCCAACCATGACCACTAGCTCGACCGCTCGCATTACTTGTGCATTCAGAACCTGAAGTTGGGTGGACGCGCGAACGATGAAGAGTATGACTCGAGACCCAAACACAATGCTGAGCAAACCACATGCGAATCGCGTAACGCGTTCTCGCGACCGGACAGCGAGCCACCCGAACAGGATCAAAAGGAACCAGGTGTCCCATGTGATCTGCAGGTGGACCGGTGCACCCAGTAAGACACGCCTTGCTGTCACTGCCGTCGTCAGCAGGCAGAGCGCGAAGCAAAAGGCCACGAACGCCGCCGTGATCCAATCCATCTCCAGCCCCAAATATGTCTTCGGTTCTGCCCCGTGCTGCACCGTCAATTCCCTGTCCATTTTGGTTCACGCTTCTCCATGAAAGCACGAATGCCTTCATTGGCGTCGCGTGTTTTCATCAACTCTTCCAGATAGACCTTTTCGGCTCGCGCCAGACCCTTGTCGAAGTGCGCGGCGTCCCAGGTGTAGATAGCTTTCTTGGTCACTGCCAGCGCCGCTGGGCTGAGCTTCGACAATCCGTGCACGACCTCGTCGAGTAGCACCTTGACCTCGCCTTCCGGCACGGCGCGATTCGCCAGACCGATCTTTGCCGCCTCCGTCCCGGGGAAGGTTCGCCCGGTCAGAATCAATTCAGCGGCATTCTTCTGCCCGACGAGCGCCGCCAGGGCGGTACACGCCACGGGCGGATAGCATCCGAGCTTGATCTCCGGAAATCCCCATTGTGCCGAATCCGCCGTGTAGACAATGTCGCAAACCATCGCCAGCTCCGCGCCCCCGCCCAGGCAGTGCCCGTGAATCGCGGCAATCGTGACTTTCTTAGTCGCGACGAGTTTTCGGATCACGGCGTGGAATTTTGTCAGCATCTCCTCAACTTTGTCGGGAGTATGAGCGACTACGTCAACGCCTGCGGAAAATGCTTTGCCTTCGCCACTGAATACGATCAGGGAAATGTCTGGCCGGGACTCGATCTCCGCGAGGGACTGCGCCAACTCCTCCATCATGGGCAGATCGATAATGTTCAGCGGCGGATTGTGCAGGACAACACGGGCTACCGGAGGTGCGATGTCCACGGCAAGTCGGCCGTGGACTAATTCCACAGAAGTGCTGGTCATGATTTCCTTCCTGTCTCTGCCCGCCCTGAGCAACGTCAGGGGGTGCCTCTGTGGCGAAAAAGTCGACTTACAAATTGATCGCCGACTTCCTGACTTCTCCAATCGATGCCAGAGGATCGCGAGCCCCCACCTTTTCGGCAATCCATTTCTTTTCCGTGCTGATGATGTCGAGCAGCAACTTCCTGTCCTGGGCCGATGGCATATAGTCCTTCAAGTGCTGCTCATAGGCGCGATCATCGAGTGGCTCGCCGGTCTGAGCGTGAAACTTTTGCCCCGCCCAGCGGCCAATAGCGCGATTGAACTTGATGTCCGGCGCATACAGCTTGGGTTCGCCCGGCTTCAGTGAATTGTTGAAGCGCTCGATCAGACCCGCGACTTCATCACGGTATAGATTGCGGTTGTAGTCGTTCAAATCATCGAGGTCAGGCGGCTTTTGGTTCTTCGGCTCATCGTAGCGGCCCTTAACGCCCCACACGTAAGCCCAGTGTGCCGACGAAGAATGATCTGTGCCGAAGAGATCGTAAGAGCTCGAAATCCACTTGTTGAGATATTTCTGAATCAGCCATGCGGGAATCACGGCCGCTTCCACGATGCGGCGCAGTCCGTCATTCCCCGTGCCCATGTGGAAGGCCTCTTCGCGCAGCATGTAGGACATGGACCGTCCCAGTGGCGCAAAGGCGGAGTATTTCAGCATCTGCAGCTGGAATTTCCCGTCGCGGTCGACAAAGTCGGTGTAGGTGAAAAAGTCCATCCAGTTGTCGACATCGACATTGAATGCGCCCAGCAGACGTTTATTTTCAAATGAGCGTCGCTCCAGCATCTTTTGCGCTTCGACTTTTCCTGAGTATCCGAAGTGGTCTACCAGTAGCGCGCACATCTGCCAACCATGGCGCATCTCTTCGATCATTACGCGCAGGATGGCTCGGCGGTCCCAGTCCGTGGGCGCGTTTTCAAGCAGGTTTCGCTGCTGCTCGACGCTGGCGAATTCGGTGTCCCCCTGGTAGACGATCATGTTCATCAGCGCGTCGCGCATCTGCTGCGTGGGGATCTGGCGCAAGTTTTCCCACTTGCGCTTGCCCTTGTATGAGCCGAACTCGATTTCTTCCGTGTCGATCGCGCCGTATAGCGTATCGAAATGAAATGTGTCAATCTCGCTGGTATTGACACCAATATCTTTGCGCCAGTCGTTGAACAGACCAACCCAGTCGCTGAACGTCCCTATTTTTGCTACTTTTCCCGGCATGACGTAATTCCCTCACTCACTCTTGCGTCGAACCAGCATTTCAGCACTCAGCAATTAGCATTTAGCCATGTAGCCATGTAGCGTTCCGATACGCAACTGATGAAACCCCAAATGGCTGAGTGCTGAGCTGATTGCTAAATGCTTCCTTAGCCCATGTTCAACCACACCGTCTTTATTTCTGTGTAGTGCTCCAAGGCATTCGCTCCCAGCTCCCGACCGAAGCCAGAACTTTTGTACCCGCCAAACGGCAGTGACGCGTCCATCAGACCATAGGTATTGATCCACACCGTACCCGCTTTTAAGCGCCGTGAGACGCTATGAGCTTTCTTCACATCGCGTGTCCAGACCGCCGCGGCCAGCCCGTAGGGATTGCTGTTAGCCTGCTCGATGACTTCGTCCACGTCGTCAAAGGTGAGCACGGAGAGCACGGGACCGAAAATTTCTTCCTGGGCAACCTTCATGTTGTTTTTCACGTCGCCGAAGATCGTAGGTTCGATGAAGAATCCCTTGCTCCCGTCGACGTGGACTCGATTGCCGCCCGCGAGCAGTTTCGCACCATCTTTCTTCCCTGTCTCAATGTAGCCCAGCACGGTCTGCATCTGCTCCTGGCTGACGATTGCGCCCATACGCGTCTTAGGATCGAGAGGATCGGCCGGCCGCATCTTCGCCGCTCGCGCTACCAATTTCTCGGTAAACTCGTCTCTCAACTTGCTCTCGAGAAACAGCCGCGAACCCGCATTGCATACTTCGCCCTTGCCATAGAAGATTCCGTTAATCGCGCCTTTGACGGCATTGTCGATGTCGGAGTCGGCAAAAACGATGTTGGGCGACTTGCCGCCTAGCTCCAGGGTGACACGCTTGAGCGTGTCCGCCGCGCCCCGCATAATCTCCTTACCGACGGCGGTCGAGCCGGTAAAACCAATCTTGTCGATGCCGGGGTGTCCGACGATGGCCCTGCCCGTCTCGGGGCCTCCGGTAAGAATGTTGATGACTCCTGCCGGAAAGCCGGCGTCGATCACCATTTCACCCAAGCGCAATGCAGTCAGCGGCGTTTGCTCGGCCGGCTTCAGTACCAGTGTGTTGCCGCAAGCCAGCGCTGGGCCCAGCTTCCACGACGCCAAGAGGAGCGGGAAGTTCCACGGAACGATGAGGCCGACCACTCCCACCGGTTCACGCAACGTGTAGGTGAACGCAGTTTCGAAGGTGTTGACGGTTTCCCCGTGAATCTTCGTTGCCCAGCCTGCGTAATAGCGCAGGACGTCGATCACCATCGGCAGGTCGACGTACCGCGACTCGAAAATCGGTTTACCGTTGTCGAGTGTCTCGAGCTCGGCGAACTCGTCGATGTTTTTCTCGATCAGGTCGGCGAGTGTCCAGATCATCCGCCCACGCTCGCTCGAGGAGAGCTTGCGCCACGCGCCGTTGCGGTCTTCGAAGGCGCGCCGGGCCGCGACCACCGCTCGATCCACGTCCGCACGAGAAGCCTCCGCAATCTGGGTCAAGACCTCGCCCGTCGCTGGATTGATGGTGTCGAACTTCTTCTGGCCGTCGATCCACTGGCCGTCGATGAGCAGCCGCCCGGGGCTGACCTCTGTCTTTGTTGCTGCCAGCATCTGTAGATTCCTTAAATACGGCTTACTCGTAGCTCCCAGGTTGCGGTTTGCCGCCGAGCTTCGCTCGCCATGGACGGGCGGGAGCGCCCGTCCCCACACGAGTTGCTACTTGGCCTTGAACACCGCCGGCCGCTTCTCCACGTAGGCTGCCAAGCCTTCTTTCGCGTCTTCACTCTGGAACAGCAATTGCTGATTCTCGCGTTCCACTGCCAGCGCCGACTCCATGGGAATTTCCCATCCAGTCTGCACCGCACGCTTGATGCGTCCAACAGCCTTGGCAGCTTTGTTTGGCGGACAGAATTGCTTGGCGTACTCCATCATGTTTTCCATGAATCCGTCGCGCTCGTAGATGTCGTTGATGATGCCCAGTTCCTGTGCTTCTTCGAACGAGAAGGTATTGCCTGTAACCATCAGCTCGATGGCTTTGCTCTTCCCCACCAGCCGCGAGAGCCGCTGCGTGCCGCCCGTGCCGGGAAGTACGCCAAGGTTCACCTCGGGCAAGCCGATCTTGCCTGCGTCTTTCCTGGCGATGCGTATATCGGCAGCCATTGCAATCTCGAGCCCTCCGCCCACGCAGTGCCCATTAATCGCGGCGATCACCAGTTTTGGAGTGTGCTCCAGCCGCAACAGCATTTCGTTGGCGTGCAGGCAAAAGTAATACTTGAATGTCGGATCGACGCTCGAAAGCATTTTGATATTTGCACCCGCTGAGAAAAACTTGTCGCCAGCGCCCGTCAGCAGGATTACGTATACATCGTTTTCCATCCGTGCCTTGAGGATCGCTTCATCGAGCTGCCGGTTCATCTCGTAGGTATAAGTGTTGGCCGGCGGATCGCACATCTCAATCACTGCCACCCCGCCATCTTTGCGGTAATTGACAAGCTGCTTCGTGGTTTCGCTAGGGGCCTGCTGGATTGTCGTCGCCATGTCTAAGACTCCTTAGTTTCTTGATCTTGGATATCGAAATTGTTACCGGGTCTCGGTTCTTTTTCCTGGCCCATTACTAATTTAAAACTTCTCTTACCGCGATTCCCTGCGTCCCTTCCCGCCCATCGTTACTCCGCGCAAGAAAATGTCGCCCATCTCACGGGCCACATGTTCCGCGTCGGCATCGACCCGCGGATTGTGCCAGGTGTAGATCCAATTCATCATGCCGAACAGGCTGAGCACGGCGATCCGCGTGGAAAATTCCAGTCCACGCTCCCGCTTCAACTCGTCCAGCAAGCCCACGCAGATGCGGTAGTACTCGCGCTTGATGGCCGCGACTTCGGAAGCAAACCCGTTCTTCAGGACCTCTGCTTCGTGAGAGAGCACCTTCATGGCTTGCGGGTTGGCCAGAAAATACTCCAGGTGGTTGAGGATGAAGATCCGGACTTGCTCTTCGGGATCGATCACGCCGTCAAGCCGCTTTTTCAACCGCTGCACGATCGTACTGAAAGTGTGCTTCTGGATAAGAAAAAGGAGCCGTTCCTTGGATTCGAAGTAGTAGTAGAGTCCCGCCAGCGACATGCCACTTGCGCGCGACAGATCGCGCATAGAGGCGCCCTTGTATCCTTTCTTGCAGAAGACGTCCGTGGCGTGAACGAGGATCTCCGCCAGTCGACGGTCAAAGCGCGAGACTGGTACGGGCGGAGTGCGGTGCCGCGCTGGCGAGATGCGGGACGCTGTGGAAGGACTTCCCATGATCGTGCTGGGTCCTGGTTATTCGAACGTTCGTTCGAACGTAGTATACGACAACGGATCTGCGGATTCCAGTCGGCGCTCCAATTAGTTCGGGCTAGTTCCTGATATCCGCCATCAGACGCTCAACGTCCGCCTTTGCGTCGGCCGTCAGCGGCAACAAGGGCAGGCGCCCTGGCCCGCCATAGTAGCCGTTAAAGTCCATCGCGTGCTTCAATCCCGAAATCCCCAGTTCGCTTCCCACGCGCTGGGCCGCCATGCTGATGCGATCCTGCTTCAGCCGCGCAAGGTTGGCGTCGCCTTCTTTCCATGCCGCATAAATCTCGTAGCACGCCGTCGAAGCCGGGCAGGCAAAGGCCAGAATTGCCCCTACTGCACCTGCATCGAGCGAAGGATGCAACTTCTGCGCCGCGCCGATCAGCACCTGGAATCCGACTTCTTTTTGACGCGTCTTCAGATTGCCGACTATGGTCACCGCCGTCGAGGACGGCTTTCCCGAAGACGAAGTTGCCTCCAACGATTGTGGGTGCCCCATCCTTTCGCGTTCGTTGCGAAAGGGTGGGGATTTTGACTCTCTCCAAGCCATTGCCCCTACCTGAACAAGCTCTCCGCCTACGCCATTGGCGCCCGATGATCCTGGCGCCGCCGCCGCGAGCATGCGGGGCGTAACCGCCTCGAAAGTCTCCGTCACCGTGGCGCTGCGCTTGACGTGTCGCGTACCTTCCACCATCCGGCGAACCTTTTCCACGTCGCCGCTCGATTCCTTGATGCCGATGATGTTCGCGTGTTCCGCCAGCTCGGTGACCACCTCGGCGGGAATGTCGTATGCGGTAAATGGCGGCACGTTGTAGATCATGACCGGCAGTGGTGAGCGGTCAGCCACCGTGCGGTAAAACGCCAGCAGGTTCGCCGGCTGCATCTGTTTTCTGTAGAAGTGCGGTGTGCGCACCAGGGCCACGTCATAGCCGAGTTCCGCCGCGTACTCGGTAAGCCGCAGGGTCTCGACAGCCGATTCGATCCCAGTGCCCGCAATCAGCACTTTGTTCGGCGCGGCCGCCTCGCGCGCGGACTTCAGCACGTCGCGGCGCTCCTGATCGGAGAGCATGATCGCTTCGCCCGTGGATCCCAGCACGACAATCCCAGCAACCGGCGTACGCGAGTAGCGCTCCACATTATGTTCGAGCTTTTTGAAGTACACGTTGCCGTCAGGGTAAAACGGCGTGGTGATAGGAGGAAAAATACCGTGAAGTAACATAGCGATGCCCTCCAGAAGAGGAACGCCTCAGGATACTACGGGGGCTACGTTTCAGCGCAGGTTGGACGAGTCAATGCGGTACGACTGCAGCCGCGGCTGGTCCTGCTCAATGACCCAGATGAAGCCCTCCTGTGCCTGGCCCAGAGTGAATTGCGTGTCAAAGACCTGGTTCACGGTGACGCGGCCGTTTTGCCAGTTGACGTGAAAACCTTTAAAGCTCATCTTGCCCGAGTTTCCCATCTTCTGATGAACCATTTCGAGGAACTTGATCTCGTCCGTCCGGCTTCCGGCACGACGAAATTCCTCAGTGGCTTCACCGTAAATCGTCTCGTAATCCGCTTGATTGAGCCGCTGATGAAGTTGGTCGACGGCCGCATTTGCCAGACGGTAGTTGTGGTACGTCCCCTTACCGCAGCTCCACAGTAGGATGCCCGCGACCACCGCCAACAGTCCGGAGAGAACGATCCGCTTTGTCTTGGATCGTTCCTGGCGAGGCAAAGTGAACGACGGCACTTGCGTGGACGGGAGAGTACCCATGTCGAGGCCTCCGGCGTGCGTATTCTACGATATGATCAGCGTCCCATGTTAGCACCGCGCTCCGCGTGCAAATGCTGTAATGCCCTTACATTGACTTCCCCGCGTTGCAACGCCTCAATCCCTTCCGCGGCGGCGCGTGCTGCCGAGAGCGTCGTGATCGTGGGAATTCGCGCCGTCACTGCTGCCCGGCGGATTGCTTTTTCGTCGAACCACGGCTCCAGCCCGGTTGGAGTATTCACGATCAGCTGGATGCGCTGACCCTTGATGAAATCCACCACGTTGGGACGGCCCTCTTTTACTTTATAAACGCGTTCGACTTTCATGCTTGCAGCCTCAATGACATCGGCGGTGCCTGAAGTAGCGACGATCTTGAAGCCCATATCCACAAACTTGCGGGCCACTGACACAACGTACCGCTTGTCGTTATCGGTTACGCTGATGAACACGGTTCCCTGGGTGGGCAACTTCTGTCCCGCCGCCAGTTGGGCCTTGGCGAAGGCTTCGCCGAAGTTGTCGGCGACGCCCATCACCTCGCCGGTGGATTTCATTTCCGGCCCCAGCACCGTGTCCACGCCGGGAAATTTGTTCCAGGGGAAAACCGGCGACTTTACATAGTAGTGGCTTCCTGTATCGAGATCGGCGCGACGTTCAACGTACTCCGGCAGAAACTCGCGCAGTTTGCGTCCAGTCATCAGCCGCGCGGCGATCTTCGCCAGGGGAACGCCGGTCGCCTTCGAAACAAACGGAACCGTACGCGAAGCGCGCGGGTTAACTTCAAGGACGTATACCTTCCCCCCCTCAGCGCCGTTCCCCGACATCTTGCCATTCCCCCGCGGGATGGCGAACTGAATATTCATCAGCCCGACCACCTTCAGCGCCCGTGCCAGTTTGAAAGTGTAGTCGCGCATGCGGTCGAGGAGGGGTGCCGGAATATCTACCGCAGGCAGCACGCACGACGAATCGCCGGAGTGAATACCGGCCTCCTCAATATGCTGCATGATGCCGCCGACCACCACATCTTCGCCGTCGGACAGCGCATCAACATCGACTTCGATCGCGTCTTCCAGGAAGTGATCGATCAGCACCGGCCGGTCATGCGAATATTCCACCGCCTCCTTCATATAGCGGATGATTGACTCGTCATCGTATGCAATCACCATCGCGCGCCCGCCCAGCACATACGACGGCCGCACCAGCACGGGATACCCTATGCGATTCGCCCCCGCGATGGCTTCGTCGATCGAGGTCGCCATTACGCCCGGCGCCTGCGGAATGTTCAGCTCCTCGAGCAGCTTGTTGAAGTGCTTGCGGTCTTCGGCAAGATCGATCGATTCAGGAGATGTGCCGATGATGTTCACGCCTGCGGCCTTCAAAGGCAGCGCCAGGTTCAGCGGTGTCTGCCCCCCGAACTGCACAATCACCCCGACTGGCGCGCCTTTCGACGTCTCGTGCTGGTAGATCGCCCAGACATCCTCAAAGGTCAGCGGCTCAAAGTAGAGTCGATCGCTGGTGTCGTAGTCGGTCGAGACGGTCTCGGGATTGCAATTAATCATGATCGTCTCGTAGCCGTCTTCATGAAGCGCAAACGACGCATGGCAGCAGCAGTAGTCGAATTCAATTCCCTGCCCGATTCGGTTGGGTCCGCTCCCCAGAATGATGACTTTTTTCTTTTCGGTCGGCGCCGCCTCGTCTTCGTCCTCGTAGGTCGAATACAGATATGGCGTGAAGCTCTCGAACTCCGCGGCGCACGTGTCCACGCGTTTGTAAACCGGCATCACGCCATGCTTTTTGCGCAGGTGGCGGATCTTCTCCTGCCCTTCAAGACGCCAAACCGCAGCCAGTCGTCCGTCTGAGAAGCCCATGCGCTTGGACTCGCGCAGGACTTCGGTGGGAATCGACTCGATCGGGTGCTTCTCCAACTCCATTTGCTGATCGTTAATCTCTTTGAGCTGGTATAGAAACCACGGGTCCATCGAGGTCATCTTGGCGACCTGCTTGACCGTGTGTCCCTGGCGCAGCGCGTACTGTATATACGCCAGCCGCTCAGGATGGGGCGTTACCAGGCGCTGTGTGAGGATCTTAGGCTCGATCTTTGCGCCGCCGACGCGCTTGCCGGTATCGAGCGAGCGGATGGCCTTCATCAATGCTTCCTTGAAGGTGCGGCCGATGGCCATCACTTCGCCGACCGACTTCATCTGCGGACCCAGGTTCTCATCCGCGCCCGGGAATTTCTCGAACTGCCATTTCGGAATCTTTACCACTACGTAATCAAGTGTCGGCTCAAAACATGCCGGGGTCTTGCGCGTAATGTCGTTGGGAATTTCGTCGAGCGTATAGCCCACGGCAAGTTTGGCTGCAATCTTCGCGATCGGAAACCCGGTGGCCTTCGAGGCCAGCGCTGAGGAGCGCGAGACCCGCGGGTTCATCTCGATCACCACCATCCGTCCGGTCTCAGGATTCACGCCAAACTGAATATTCGACCCGCCGGTATCGACGCCGATCTCGCGGATCACCGCAATCGACGCATCGCGCATCGCCTGGTATTCGCGGTCGGTAAGAGTCTGGATGGGGGCGACTGTTATCGAGTCGCCGGTGTGCACGCCCATGGGATCGAAGTTCTCGATGGAACAGATGATGATGACATTGTCTTTGGTGTCGCGCATCACCTCCAACTCGAATTCCTTCCAGCCCAGGACCGACTCTTCGATCAGCGCCTCATGCACCGGAGACATATCAAGCCCACGAGCCAGCACTTCCATCAACTCTTCGCGGTTGTAGGCCATTCCTCCACCCGAACCTCCCAGCGTGAACGAGGGCCGTACGATCACCGGAAATCCGATCTTCCCCGCAAACTCGATCCCGTCTTTCGTGTTGTTTACCAGCGCCGACTTGGGCACGTCTAGACCGATGCGCTGCATTGCATCTTTGAAGAAGAGTCGGTCCTCCGCCTTCTTGATGGCCCCCACGTTCGCGCCGATGAGTTGCACGTCGTACTTCTCCAGAACGCCGCCGTCGGAAAGTTCAATAGCTAAATTCAGCGCAGTCTGTCCGCCTACTGTGGGCAGCACGGCAAAGCCCGCGCCCGGGGACATTTCGCGCTCGATTCGAATGATCTCTTCCAGATATTCCAGCGTGAGCGGCTCGATGTAGGTCCGGTCGGCAAACTCGGGGTCGGTCATGATCGTGGCCGGATTGGAGTTGGCCAGCACCACTTCGTATCCCTCGGATTTGAGCGCCTTGCAAGCCTGCGTGCCCGAGTAGTCAAACTCCGCCGACTGGCCAATGATGATGGGCCCGGAGCCGAGAATCAGGATTTTCGAGATGTCAGTGCGTTTCGGCATTTACGATGCGATCTTTCCGGAGCTGTCTTTAGGGCGCGTCGCTTCAACTTTGCCAGGGGATTTGCTCTGATCGGACTTGCTTTGAATAGATTGGCTTTGAAAGGTGTTGTCTTGAAAGGGCGCGGCTTCAGCCGCGCCGTATAGACCCTCGTCAAGAACGGGCTTTAGCCCCTGAGGTACCGGGTCAAGCTCGACCCCGATCGATGCCGACGAATACGGATACCCCTCCGCCCGCTCGCACAAATGCTTACGAACCGGATTTTGTTGAATATACAAAACATGCTGCCGACAATCGGCTGCGTCGCGGACTCGATGGTCTGAGAATCCTTTCTGCCAAACCTCCATATTCGATCCGAGTTCCTTCTTAGCGCGATACGAGAACCCGCCCTTGATGAATTGCACCGCCTTCTCCAGGCTGGTTTTCGGAGTAAGCAGAACGTGAATGTGATCGGGCATGATGACGAACTCATGCAGGAGGTAAGCGGTACCCCGATAGTGACAGAGAGTGTCTATTAGGAGTTTGGCCCAGCACTCACGCTGGAAAAAAGATCGCCGGCCCCACGTGGCGGAGGTGATCATGTATGTGTGGCCCGTATTTGTAGCGTGTTCTCTAGTCGGTCTCACACAGTACCTCAGCGGCTAAAGCCGGAAACCTTCGTAGCTCTATACGGCGCGCCTTGAAGGCGCGCCCTTTCAAAACGCTTTCCCGCGACCACGTTGGTTGCCTTCACCCCTTCCACTCCTCCATCATCTTCGTGAACTCCTTGAACAGATAATGCGAATCGTGTGGCCCCGGTGCCGCTTCCGGGTGATACTGCACACTGAATAACGGCAGATTCCGGTGCCGCAGGCCTTCCAGCGTTGAGTCATTCAAATCCATGTGCGTCAATTCGACTTCGCTCTCCGGCAACGAGTCTGGATCGACGGCGAAATTGTGGTTGTGGGCGGTGATCTCGATCTTCCCCGTCTTCAGCTGCTTCACGGGATGATTGCCGCCATGGTGCCCGAACTTCAGCTTGAAAGTTTTTCCGCCCAGTGCAATTCCAACCAGCTGATGCCCGAGGCAAATCCCGAAAATCGGCTGCCGCCCCATCAATCGCCGGATGCTGTCGACCGCATAAGTGCAGGGCTCGGGATCGCCGGGGCCGTTCGACAGAAACACGCCATCCGGTTTCAGAGCCAGGACATCTTCCGCCATGGTCTGGGCAGGAACCACGGTGACCTTGCAACCCTCACCGCGTAACTTACGCAGAATGTTGTGCTTGATGCCAAAATCGTAAGCTACTACATGAAATCGGGGGGGCTCGTCTTTTACCCCAACCACGGCCACGGGCTCGTGCGAGCGCTCTCCTACTTCCCACACGTAAGGCCGCTTCGTGCTCACTTCTTTGGCCAGGTCGGTACCATCCATCTTTGGAATCGAGTTGGCCTTGGCTACCAGCTTTTCCGCGTCACTCTCGATAGTCGAGACAACGCCGCGCATTACTCCGTGGTCGCGAAGATGCCGCACCAAGGCGCGCGTATCGATGTCCGACAGCACAGGCACCTTGAATTGCTCCAGATATTCCTCGGCCACCTGCTGCGAGCGCCAGTTCGAACTGACGCGCGAGAATTCGCGCACGATCAGCCCTTCAATCCAGGGACGGGTCGTAGCATTCGCCTTTGGCGCCGTAGCCTTTGCCTCGGAAGACTCGCCCGTCTTCCAGCGCAAGGATAGCCTGCATTCTCGCTCCGGTGAGTGGATTTTATAAATCTTATCAGGGAACCGCGGAACGGCCAAGCCCGGAACGCTAAGACACCCCGGAACGCGTTCCTACGCAAAAATCTGCCGCTCAGGAACTGCTAGTTTGAAGATCAGAGTGAGGGACAGTTGATGCAGGAATCTAACGAGGAAATTAGGTGGAGGTTGCGGCCCTTTCAACCTGCCTACCGGACTCGTCCCACCTTATCCATGGGCCAGTAACCGAACACAGCCTTGCCGTAGATGTAACTCTGGTTGACCGGCCCGAAATCCCGGCTGTCATTCGACATCGAGCGGTGATCTCCCAGGACGAAATAGCAATGTGCTGGCACAACTGTCTCGGGGTAGGAGCGTGCATCGGTATAGGCGGGGGGAACGTAGTCCTCGTCGAGCGATTCGTCGTTCACATAAACCTGACCGCCGTCGATGCGGATACGGTCGCCAGCCACGCCAATCACACGTTTGATATAGCTTTTCGAGGGATCACGCGGGTAACGGAACACCACAATGTCCCCATGCTCAATGGCTTCCAGCCGATAGACGAATTTATTTACAAAGATCCGTTCCTGATCCTCAAGTGAAGGCATCATGCTGGTGCCTTCGACCTTTACGGGCTGGTAAATGAAGACGATGATGAAGGCGGAGATCGCCAGCGAGATAATGAGGTCGCGTAACCAGACGCCAAGTCCTGGCCGAACGCGCCCGGAGGAGCGCACGGGTGTCGCAACCTGCGTAGCAACCCGTTGCGTGGGCGAAACCGGCGGCTCGGCGTCGGTTAAATTTTGACCTGAGTTGAAAGCCTCTGGCATCCGCCCCTATTGTATACAGAAGGCAGCGTCGGTTGCGCGTTGCCCGCCGCAGGTTACAATACAAGAATAACGAGGACTTATGACTGCACGTCGCCTGCTCGAGCACAAGATCGTTTACCGCGGCCTGACCTTGGCGTTCATCTTTGTTGTGACCCTTACGATGTCGGCCGAGTGGTCGACAAATCAGGAGGAAAGCGGAACACCCGCTTACAATGCGGGGCCTCCTCCGAAAGGGACGAAATTGCCTGCCATCCTGTCGAAAGATCAGCTCTGGGGAGCCGACGCGCAAAATCCGTACCAGACCCACGCCTACGACTTGGCCGCAAAGATCCCGGTCGTGCTTCACCAGCAGCCTTGCTATTGCTACTGCGACCGGATGGGTCACAACAGCCTGCATAGCTGTTTTGAGAGTACTCACGGCGCACAATGCTCCACCTGCCTGAAGGAGCTGTATTACTCATATCAGCAGCATCAGAAGGGCAAGACGGCGGCCCAGATTCGCGCCGGCATCATCAGGGGCGAGTGGAAGCAGATCGACCTGCAATCAGCCTCAGCGATTAACTAACGACCGTGGCAGTAGATTCGATTGCCACTTGGACGATACGATCTGGCCCTGATTGCCCTGCACCCACCCTTTGAGTGATACTTTAGACCTCAACTGGTAAGCAGGATCGGCAAGGAGTTCCCTATTACGAAGAGCACAGGAAGAGTTTTGCACATGGCTCAGAAAACAACCGCGAAGAAGTCCCTGGCGGATGATCCTCGTTATACGCAGGCTTTACAGAGTTACGAAGCCGGCCTGCGCGCCATGCAGGAACATAAGTTCGATAAGGCGAAGCCGCATTTTCAGAAGGTCGTCGGCAGCTCCATCAAGGAACTGACCGACCGCGCCTCCCTTCATCTCAATACCTGCAACCAGCATATTGAGCGCTCGTCAGCCAACCAGTTCAAGACTACGGAAGAGCATTTCGACTATGCCGTCTCGCTCATGAATCTGGGTGACTACGTTACCGCCCGGGAGCATCTCGACAAATTGCTTAAGCAGTCGCCAAAGACCGATTACGTCGTCTACGGGCTGGCAGCTCTGGACTGCCTCACTGGTCACGTCGAAGACTCGCTTAGGCGTCTGGACGAGGCGCTTCGCTTGAATCCGCAGCTGCGTTACCAGGCGCGTAACGATTCCGATTTCCAGAACCTGGCAGAGGACCCCCGCTTCACGGAACTTCTCTACCCGGATCCCGGCGCTCCGGAAGACGACTTCCGCGAAGAGGAGCCAGCGTAGCTTTTCCCGGGGACGGGGCTCATGGAAACGAAACCTTCTGACCTCCTGTCCTCAGGAAAGACCGGGCGCGAGCACGGGCTTCGTGTAGTCGCTATCGGCGGCGGAACGGGTCTTTCAACCCTCCTCAAGGGACTCAAGAGATTTGTTCTCTCATCAGCTGAAATTCTGGCTGCTCAGGCCGACTCGCCTGTCATTCGTGATCTCTGTGCCGTTGTCACCGTCAGTGACGACGGCGGATCCAGCGGTCGCTTGCGCAAAGAACTCAACATGCTTCCGCCCGGCGACATCCGGAACTGCATCGTCGCACTCAGTGAGGATGAAGCGCTGCTGTCAAAGCTTTTCCGTCACCGCTTCGACAAAGGTTCCGGCCTTGAAGGCCACAGCTTCGGAAATCTGTTTCTCGCCGCGCTCACTTCCATCACGTCTGACTTTTCTGAAGCGGTGCGGCTCTCCTCGGAGATTCTTCTGACCCGCGGCCACATCCATCCCGCCACTACTTCTAACATCGAACTGGAAGCGCTCATGGAAGATGGCACTCGCGTTCGCGGCGAAACCAAGATCACAGCCAGCAAGGGACGCATTCATGAACTCTTCCTCGTGCCGCCCGACGTTGAGCCCATACCGCAAACGCTCGAAGCCATCGCCCACGCCGACCTGATCACCATCGGGCCGGGCTCGCTTTTTACCAGCCTCATCCCTAACCTTCTGGTGCGCGGAATTTCGCAAGCTATTGTTTCCTCGCCCGCTATCAAGATCTTCATCTGTAACCTCATGACCCAGGCCAATGAGAGCTTGAACCTGACGGCTTCCGACCACATTCTGGCGCTCAATCGCCACGCCCAGAGAGAGCTCTTCGACTATGCCCTCATCAACCGCATGCCAGTCTCGGATGAAATGAAGGCCAAATATATGCGCGAGGGCGGAAGCCAGATCGTCAACGACCTCGATGCCATCGAGGCTCTCGGGGTAATTCCTGTTCTCGGAGATTACCTGGAAGAAGACGGTGTCGCACGCCACAACACGAGTCGGGTGGCGCAGGACCTGATGCAACTCGCAGTACAGGAGCCCCGAAGCAAACGCCGGTCGCGGGCAAGAAGTAGGTCGTGACCCTTTTTGGCTTCCGGAGGAAACGGCGTCTCGTGTAAGCGATTTTGCAACGCAAGTTCAACTTACAGGTTGCTCCCCGTGCCTCTGCAATTTTCCCAATAACTCCAGTAACCGTCTTTAAGGGCGGAGCCCCGGGTTTCGGGGCACGAGCAGGACAAAGTGTCCCGCGCACAGCGGGCTGGGACAGAGTGGCCCGAAACCCAAACGGAGGCAATCAGGATCTCTAATCGAACCAATTACTTACCGGCCTATCATTGGCAGCGGCCGTGCAGGAGACAGGAGGAGTTCAAAAGGCACGACTTTCCCCCACGAGAACTGGAAAAGGTGAATTTATGGTACGGACACGGAAAAAGCCTGCGGGGCGGGACGAACGCCACAGCGCTGCATGGGGAAAGCGCTTCGGTGTCCTGATCGTGGTGCTGCTCGCGGCATCATGGAGCACGGCGCAATCTTCGAAGTTGTCGCGGGATCTGCAAGCGCTACCTTCCGACGCGACCGTCAGCGTGGTAGTGCAATATTACAACCCGCCGACGGCTACCGACCTGTACGCTGCCAAGGGCGCCGGAGCCGGCAATGGTAAGGGCCTTGGACTGGTCAAGGCATATCGCTGGACGCTGTCCCGAGGACAACTATCGAGTCTCATCAGCAAAGATTCCAACGTTAAGTACATTTCGCTGGACCGTTCACTACAGGGCGCGATGAACAACGCAGTACCCGCCGTGGGAGCCGATATTGCCCACAGCCTGGGATATGACGGCACGGGAGTGGGCGTTGCCGTTATCGACAGCGGAGTGAACCCCGTTTGGGACCTGACGCAAACTGGTGCAAGCAAGGTTAGCCGAATTGTCTACAGTCAGAATTTCGATCCCTCTGCCAATACCACAAGCGACCTGTACGGCCACGGCACGCATGTTGCCGGCATCATCGCTGGCAATGGAGGCAGTTCAACATGCGGGAATTGCAACGCGACCTTCCGAGGCATCGCACCGAACGCGAACATCATCAACCTGCGGGCTCTCGACCAGAATGGTTCGGCTACCGACAGCACGGTCATAGCGGCTATTCAGCAGGCTATTGCGTTGAAGAGCCAATACAACATCCGGGTCATCAACCTCTCTTTGGGACGCGGTATTTTCGAGAGCTATACCCTCGATCCATTGTGCCAGGCTGTGGAACAAGCCTGGAAAGCTGGCATCGTGGTGGTGGTCGCCGCTGGTAACTATGGGCGAGACAATTCCGCCAACAACAACGGCTACGGGACGATCACAGCACCCGGCAATGATCCCTATGTGATCACAGTCGGCGCCATGAAGACCATGGGGACACCGTCGCGCGCCGATGATTTGATTGCGACGTACAGTTCGAAGGGTCCTACCATGCTGGACCACGTGGTGAAGCCTGACCTGGTAGCGCCCGGCAACCTGATTATCTCCGATCTGGCCTCAACCACGGACACGCTCTACAGTCTGTATCCCGCGAACCTGGTCGCAGTCGCCGAGTACACTGCTTCAAACACCGGCAACATCTCGTCCACTTACTACCGGCTGAGCGGTACCAGCATGGCTGCGCCAATGGTGAGCGGAGCGGCCGCGCTGCTCTTGCAGCAGAATCCAGCTCTGACGCCTGATCAAGTAAAGGCGCGGCTGATGAAGACTGCGTACAAAGTATTTCCAACCTACAGCTCGTACACAGAGCCATTGACCGGAATCACCTACACCGACCAATATGACATTTTTACGATCGGTGCGGGATACCTTGACACCGCGGCAGCTTTGGGTAGTACAGACCTCGCTCCTGCGACGGCAGGAAGCGCGTTGTCCCCGACTGCAATCTACGACCCCACGACCGCAACCGTTAACCTCGTCAACGGCAGCTCGGTCGTTTGGGGCAGCTCAGTCACTTGGGGTGCTTCGGTGGTGTGGGGTACCTCTGTCGTCTGGGGTACTAACACGTCTGGACAGTCCGTGGTGTGGGGCAGCTCCGTGGTATGGGGCAGCAGTACGACCAGCGGCTTCAGCGTCATCTGGGGCTCCAGCGTGGTTTGGGGAACGAAAACCAACTCTAACGCTATGACGATCGCAATCGGTGGCGACCAGTAAAGTCAACACTGATCAGGTCAGAGTGCGTTCTCCCCTGCAGTCTAAGAAAGGGTAAATCTTCATGGTACGGACACGAAACGTTCCGAAGCGCACAGATCGACCCAAACGCTTCAGCGCGGCCTGGGGAAGTCGGTTGAGTTTGGTGGCGTTACTGCTGGTGACGGAAGTCGCCTTCGCCCAGCAATGGAATCATTCCAAAGCGTCCAGAATCGCTGCGGAATTGACGAACGTCCTGGCCCAGGCGAAACAGGGCACGGCGTCAAATGAGACCGTGAAGGTGATCGTGCAGTACAGGCGGACTCCCGGGATGGCGCACTTTTCGAAGATGCAGGGGATGGGCGGAGATCTGCACACGCGGCTCAATTTGATCAGCAGCGCCGCATTTACGATCCCCGTGAGCGCACTGCCAGCCTTGGAGGCCGATCCTGAGATCGTGTCGGTCACCATTGACCACCCGCTGAATAGTCTGGATGACTACACCGATGCGGCAGCGAATGTAAGCGCCGCGTGGAATGCGGGATACGACGGGACGGGAGTCGGCGTGGCGGTAATTGACAGCGGCATCAACGACAGCCACCCCGATTTATCGAACTCAACTGGGTCCACTTCACGAGTGGTCTATCACCACGACTTCACCGGAACACCGATCTGGAACACGAGCGGAGGCCACTATGACTTGTTCGGTCATGGTACACACGTGGCTGGCACTATCGGCGGAAACGGCTCCCTGTCAGGTGGCCGCTTCGCGGGTGTCGCCCCGAATGTGAACCTTGTAGACCTTCGTGCTCTGGACGCGCATGGCGTTGGCAGTGACAGCAGCGTGATCGCAGCTATCCAGCAAGCCATCGCGCTCAAGAACACCTATAACATCCGAGTGATTAACCTGTCACTGGGACGCGGCATCCCCGTCAGCTACGCGCAGGATCCGCTGTGCCAGGCTGTCGAGGCAGCGTGGAAGAGTGGGATTGTGGTCGTGGTAGCCGCGGGCAACTATGGCCGCCTGAGCGTGAGCGGCAGTAACGGGTATGGAACGATCACCGCTCCCGGTAACGATCCTTACGTGCTAACCGTGGGCGCAATGAAGTCCATGCAGACCTACTCGCGGACCGACGATCTCAAAGCGAGTTACAGCTCCGCGGGACCCACAACTTATGATCACGTTGTAAAACCTGACATTATGGCGAATGGCCACAAGGTCGTTTCGCTGGCTGCGACGGGCGCGACGCTGGAAACAAGCTATCCCAGCGCTCTACTCGCAGGCAGCGACGGTAAGAGCGATTACTTCACTCTTAGCGGGACCAGCATGGCGACGCCGGCCGTCAGCGGAGCTGTGGCACTGCTGCTGCAACAGAACAGCGCATTGACCCCGGGCCAGGTGAAGGCGCGATTGATGAAGACGGCATACAAGACATTTCCTACTTCGTCAGTCTCGTATGTTCCGCACCTCTGGGCAAACTTCACGGAGTTCTACGATTTATTCTCGGTGGGCTCCGGTTACCTCGACGTGCAGGCAGCCTTGGCCAATTCCGACCTGGCTCCGGCGAGCGCCGGTTCTGCATTGTCACCCTCGGCCGTTTATAACCCGCAGACCGGAACAGTGACCCTGGTCAACGGCAACTCGACCGTTCTGCCGGGCTCGGTGGTGTGGGGCTCATCCGTCGTGTGGGGATCGTCGGTGGTATGGGGCTCGTCCGTAGTGTGGGGCTCGAACCTCAGCGGGGCCTCGGTGGTCTGGGGATCCTCTTTGCCCTGGAACGACAGCCTGTCGACGGCCTTCAGCGTGGTATGGGGATCGAGCACCGGCAGTAGTTCGGCGACGAGTGTGGTGTGGGGATCGTCGCTGCTGAACGGCAACAGCGCCTTTTCTGACGCTGGCGACGACGAAAACTAACCGTGTGAACTGACAAGAAAAGAGAGGAGACTGATCGTGAATCACAACACACGGAGAATTGAAGCCTACATCAGAGGAATGGTTCTGGCGGCAGTGATCAGTACGGGCTATGCAACATGGGAAAGCCATACGCTGCATCCATACTACGCGCTGGCAATACTGGCACTCGCTGCCGTGACGTCGCGGATGAAGGTCAAACTACCCGGCGTTAACGGAAACATGTCGGTGAACATGCCGTTCCTCCTACTGGCGGTGGTGAATCTAAGTGCGGCGGAGGCGGTGGCGGTTGCATGTGTTTCCACCATGGTTCAAACCTGGCCCGCGCGCGACGCAAAGTTCAAGCCGCAACAGATGGTATTCAATGTGAGCATGATGGCGTTCGCAACCAGCGTAGCGAGCTTGATATGGCAGGGGGGCTGGATGGGGAGGACGGCATGGGCATCCGAGCCACTGATGATCGCTTCAGCCACGGCCACTTTCTTTCTGGGGCAAACCGCGCCAGTCGCGGGCATCATCAAACTGACCGAAGGAGCGGCAGTGCGTCGAATCTGGATGAGTATCGCGCAACTGTCATTCCCCTACTACGTAGTAAGCGCAGGCATGACCTCCATGTTGAATATGGTGAGCCATCACGCTGGGTGGCAGATAGCGCTAGCGGGGTTCCCTGTTATGTATGGGATCCACCGTTCCTACAAACTCTATTTCGAAAGCAGAGCCGGATCTGCAGCCCTAAGCTTGCGGACAAAGGCAGCACGTGCCGGCGCCTAGACCTTTGCAGGAGAGCAAGGCGTGTTCCGAGCATCCGGACCCAAGACGGAAAACAAACTTGTAGTTGATTGCAGAGATATTCGGGTCTGGTCCAAATACCACCTCACTCTTCTCACCTTCATCCAGGCTGATTTCCTTCATCCAAACTGAGCAACGGCGTTTGCCGTGTTAGAATCTGGCGTTTCTCTGTTCCGAAGCGACGAAGTTCCGGCCGCGTAGATATTCCGAATATTGCCAGGCCCGCGCATGAACTCTATGACAAGCACCTCTTGCGCGGGCATGGCCGAAACTCCTATTACGGACAGGTCAAGACGCAATGAATCTAGCACTGCTGGTGTCGAGTTCGTCTACGCTGGTGCATCTTTCGCCCGTCGATCTTGTCATCATTGTTTTCTATTTCGCCCTCGTGTTGGCCATCGGGCTGTATCTCAAGGGGCGCGCCAATACCAGTGAGGATTTCTTCCTGGCCGGCCGGGAGATGACCGCCTGGATTGCCGGACTGAGTTTCCTCTCGGCAAACCTGGGATCGTTGGAGCTGATGGGATGGGCGGCGTCAGCCTACCAGTACGGAATCCTGGCGGCGCATTGGTACTGGATCGGGGCAATTCCAGCGATGCTGTTCCTGAGCCTCGTGATGATGCCCTTCTACTACATTTCAAAGACGCACTCCGTGCCCGGTTATCTGAAACTGCGCTTCGGAGAGCCGAGTCGCACACTGTCTTCCATCTCGTTTGCCTTCATGACCGTGTTGATGAGCGGTATCAATATGTACTCCATGGCGCTAGTCATGAAGGTGATTCTGGGCTGGAATATCCACACCAGCATTTGGATTTCCTCGATTACGGTGGCGATCTACGTAGCTCTTGGCGGGTTGCGCTCGGCGATTTTCAACGAAGTGCTCCAGTTCATTCTGATCTGGGCGGGTGCTTTGCTGATTCCCATCCTCGGACTGATCGAAGCCGGCGGGGTGGCGGGATTGCGCGCCCGGGTGACTGCGAATGCAGGCGAAGCTTACACGCACTTGTGGGGCACAATGGGATCATTCGATGCCAACCCTATGGGGATTCACTGGACGGGGATCGTGTTCGGGCTGGGTGCGGTAATTTCGTTCGGCTACTGGACCACGGATTTCCTCGTCGTGCAGCGCGTGTTGGCAGCGCAGAATCTGCGCGCGGCGAAGATGGCTCCGATTATTGGCGCAGCGTTCAAGATGATGGTGCCGTTCATCGTGATCTTGCCGGGCCTTCTGGGATGGGCCGTGCTGCCATTTCATCTGATGGGCGAGAGCGCTGCGGTGGCCACCGGCGGCCATAGTTATAACGAAGTGCTTCCGCTGATGCTGGCGCGGTACTGCGGTCCCGGACTGCTGGGATTGGGCGTAACCGCACTCATTGCGGGATTCATGTCTGGCATGGCGGGCAATGTAAGTGCGTTTGCCACGGTGTGGACTTACGATATTTACGGAGCACTGCTTCACCAGAATGCAACCGACAAAGAGTACGTCACGATGGGACGCTGGTGCACAATTGTGGGCGTGCTCATAAGCATCGGCACAGCCTACCTGGTGATGCAATTTGCCAGCATCATGGACTACGTGCAGGCGCTATTCAGCTTTTTCATCGCGCCATTGTTCGGGACGGTGATCCTGGGAATGCTGTGGCCGCGTGCGACCAAGGCTGGCGGATTCTGGGGGCTTCTCGCTGGGACCCTTTCCTCGATTGGCATGTGGACATGGGCGAAAGTTGATCCCTCGGCACTGCGATATGTGGCGCTTTCTCCTCGTGCCAGCGATATGGCGGCCAACATGTACCGCGCACTATGGTCATGGATCGTGTGCGTACTGGTGACGGTAGTGGTCAGCCTGCTGACGAAAGCGCAACCCTTGGAGGAATTGAGAGGGCTGGTCTATGGCGCCACAGAAATCCCGAAGGAAGACCAGGTCTCCATTTTCCACCGGCCGGTTTTCTGGGCAGTGATTGTGGCGGTGGTCTTTCTGATTCTTCAAATCATTTTCTGGTAAAGGCGGATGGCATGAAGGCAGGACTTTCGATTTCGATATGGTTTTTTATCGGCCTCTCTCTGCTGGTCAATGGCGTGATTATCTTTGGTGCCGGAGTGTATGAACTCATTTACCCGCCTCCGCCGGAAGCGAGAGTCGTGCTTTATCAACTCCACGCCAGCGTATGGTGGGGAGCGCTGCTGGCGCTGCTAGGCGGGTTTTACTGCCGGCATTTTGCTCCGCAGAGAGAGGGCGGAGCGACCAGACCTGGTATGTAAGGTTCGGTCGGGAGAACTTATGTCTCACGAGCTGGAATTTCGCTCGGAGTTCCTTAACATATTTAACCTGGTGAATTTCGGGTTACCGTCCAACATTTTGCGGGGGAGCGGCTTTGGGCTTATCAGCAAAACGGCGGGACCTTCGCGTCAGATCCAGTTCTCACTGAAACTGATTTACTGACCGTTGTTGGCGCGGTCTTTGTCAGGAAATAGAGATGGCACGCCGGTGCCATTTGCAAAGACCCGCTGCTGCGCTAAGATTTTCCTCGAGCAGCACTTGGGGGAGGGCTGATCAACAGGCGTCCCGTGACTCCATGAGTCTGGGACGTTTTGTTTTGTGCCCTTGTTTCGCGAGCACGTGCGGCTCCCTATGCGCCTTGTTAATTATTAGCCTCGGTGATCAATTCCGCGCCCAAGTTCGCCAGACCGACATCTTCGCTCGAGGATAATCCGCTGACGGCGACGGCGCCCGCCACTTCGCCATTCTTCCAGACCGGAATACCGCCGCCCCAACCAACGAACCTGGAATCGCCGTAGTAGGCGATATCGTGGCCTTTCTCAGGATGTCTGACTTTTTCTCCGATCTCCTGAGTCGCCTTGCGCGCCCTTGCGGCAGTCCATGCCTTATTCATGGCGATGCGGATTGAGGAGACGGGGGCGCCATCCATCCGGGCAAAGCAGATGAGTTCGCCGTGCGAATCGGCGACGGCGACGACCACAGCCTTCTTGGCCTTCAAAGCCTTTTCCACGATAAGATCGACAGCCCGCTTAGCCTCGGAATAGTCGATCGTGTGCAGCGATCTCATGATGGAGAGGACACAATGGTTTGCCGAAGTGAACTCTGAAAGCAGTGAATGCGGGCCGCCGACGACCGGACCAGTCAATCGAGTTTGCGAAGGGCCGTCTTCGGGCCAGGAGCAACTTCCTGGCCCGAAAGATCCCTAGAACCGGAATATCAAAGCAAACTGAATCAAACGTTCGGGCGAAGCGACGCCCGATTGCACCGTTGTCGTTATTTGACCGAAGCCGTTGGCCGTGGGGCTACCGGCGAAGCCGGTTCCTGGGGGAGAGAAGTACGGGTGGTTAAAGATATTGAAGAACTCTGTCCTGAACTCGATTTCCATTCTCTCGTGGATCGTGGTCCTCTTAAATGCTGCAAAATCGAAATTGTTGATACCGGGCGTCCGAAGAGTCGAATCGGTGCGCGACTCGCTGCCAAAACCCCAGTCGGGCGGGGTCGCAAAGCAGGAAGTGTTAAACCACTGGGTAATGTGTCTGCCGCCCGCAGACTTGTTACATCCCGAAACCACATTGGGACGAACATTGGAGACCCCCAAGTTGGCAGCTTCCAACGGGGTCGAGCCAGCGTAAGTAATCTTCAGCGGGAAGCCACGCTGGAATGTGGTCACGCCGTCAATTCCCCAGCCAGAAACCACGCCGTTCGCCACTCCCCTTAGGTTAGAGGCGAACTGCCTGCCGTGGCCGAAGGGAAGGTCAAGGACGTAGCTGATTACCAGCCGCTGCGAAACATCCTGTGAGGAGAGCGACTTTTCTCCCTTCAGATTATTCCAGTCCTGAACTTGTCCGACGCCTCCTGTGGCTGATTCCAGCCAACTTGTCAGCGTATCAGTGTTGCTCAGGAGCTTCGCATTGGTGTAGGCCACCAGCAGGCTTCCTCCGCCTTGGAACCTGCGAGTAGCGGAGACCTGCAACGAGTTGTAGGTGCTGCTGCAGCAGCCATACCCACCTAAATTAACGTCAAGGTATTGCGGGTAGTGCCGATTGAGCTGACCGGCGGTGATTGTGGCGGCGCCGATCGTGGCGTTCGGACTCGTTCCAGCCATGGGATTTGCGATTGTCTGGGCGATGGTCACGGGCTGACTGGCCGCCGCCTGCGCTGCGGCCTGCGCAACAAAGAAATCTGGGATCTGGTTGAGATGGGTTGAGTACTGCTCCAGATGCACGCCGCGCGAACCGGCATACGCCACATCCACGAAGAAGCCCGCGGGTAACTGGCGCTGGATGTCGAGATTATATTGCTGTACATATCCGTACTTCGGATCGCTGTGTCCATTCACCCCGAAGTAGGGAGCCAGTGTCGGCGAGCCGTTCGCCGCTACGAAACTCGAGACGGTTGGACCCGCCGGACCCGGAAAATGGCGCCCTGGCGGCAGGATGATCCCACCGGCGCCGAATGGCCCACTGTTATCGGCGCATGAGAAAGTGCCAAAGCCCACCCCCGCCAAAGTGCAGTTGGTTCCGTTCAGCGTACTCAAAGGCGTTAGGAAGGTGTTCGTCGTGGCCGTGAATGGAGTGCTCGCAAGACTGACAACGTCGTTGTCCGGGTTGAGCCCAAACGAGACGTAGTTCGGAATGTAGAAGATGCCATAGCCGGCCCGGATCACGGTCTTCTGGTCGAAAGCATAGGCGAGCCCGATGCGGGGCGAGAACGCCTTCTTATCCATGGGTATGTTGTTGCCGCTGTGGTTGCGGCCCGTTTCAACAAGGAACGCGTCGCCCGGACAAGGAGAGCCCTTCGCACCAGCGCAGCCAGTTACCGTTGCATTGGTAGCGGTTGGATCCCAGTAGGTCATCCGGTTGAAGGCTTCTTTCCAGGTGCCCTGCAGCTCATAGCGCAGGCCTAAGCTTAGAGTGAGCTTGTTGGTCACGTGCCAGGTATCGTCCACGTACAACGCGCGGTACACCTGCTTGCCCTGAGTTTGCGCTGGAACCTGAGCAACGCCTTCGGTTTGGTTTACGAAACTCCCCTCGTTTTGTGAGAGGCCCAACAGAAAGTCGGCGAACGCGAAATTAGCATTGGTGACGAGACCCGCTCCTCCCCTTGATGTTGTCCAGTTTCCGCCGAAGGCGAATGCGCCGCTGGCGATATTTGTCTGGAAGTAGTTATCCAACCCGATCTCGAACTGAGCCCCAGTTTGGATGGTGTGCTTGCCCCGGATCAAGGTCAGCGCGGGCGTCAAGTTGTACTGCGTGTTGTGATCTCCAATGGCGCTGTTGCCTTGTGACTTGCCGACGTCATTGGGGAACGGAAAAGCAGGGGTGGGCGGAGTCCGCATCGAACTGGGCGGGGTGTTGTAGGCGGCGGTCCAGCCCAGCTTCGTCAAATCGAAGCCCGAGAGAATAGGTTGCCGGGCATAGACGAACCGGCTGCCCGAGAGGTTAACATCCAAAATAATCGTGGGCGTGAAGCTGTGGGTCAGGTCCACCGCGACCATCTTGGTGTGGTAAAGTTCCGCGCAACGATCGAAGCAAAGACCAGTTCCCAGCGGATTCGTGGGTAGATCAGTTAATCCGAAATAGGCAAATCTCCCGAACAGGCGTGTGTTGCTCCCAAAGTTCTGATCCCCGCGCGCAACGAACTCATTCGTGTTACCGCCAGAGGCCGCCGCGCTGTTAAAGTTGTTCACGACCCCGGCTGCGTTGGCGGCCGGAAAGTAGGTCTTCCACAGCGTGGTGGTGGCTTTGCTGAACTCCGCGCTCGGAATGCAGTTTCCGGGACAGGTTGGGTTCCCTGGGTCCAATCCGTAAGGCTGGCGTGCGCCGGTCGCCTGGTTGACTGTGTATGGATCGTAAATCTGGCCCGCAGCGGCACTGCAAAGGCCGGTTGCCCCAAGGGTTCCCCCGGCAGCGGTGCACAGCGACGAAAAATTTCCGTTCAACATTCCAGCCGCAGGAACCGTCGTGGTGAACGGTGCTGCCGTCCGCTGCCGATACTGTTCCCAGCTCACGTAAAAGAAAGTTTTATCCTTAATGACGGGCCCGCCGAGTTGGAACCCGTACTGGTTTTGGACCCAGGGGGGCGCCTCGTTCTTTTTGCCGTTCAAGATTTCGGTCTGCTTGTGGAAGTATTCGTTGGCGTTCAGTACCTTATTGCGGAAATACTCATAGGCGGAACCATGAAACTTATTGCTTCCGGATTTCGTGCTTAGGTTTACGATGCCGCCGGAGAACTTGCCCCATTCCGCACCCAGATTGTTGTATTGGACTTTGAACTCGCCAACGGAGTCTTGAGTCGGAATGATGATGGGCAAGTTGATGTAGCCGATGTTCAGGGGTTGGCCATCCAGGTACTCCGCACCTTGGTTGGCAAAAGAACCTCCAACCTGGTAATTGCCCCAACTGAAAGGATTCTGGCCCACCGGCGAACCGCCCGACCCGCCTTGGGCAACAGCCGCTGGGGAAATGGTAATCAGATTGAAAATATTTCGCCCGTTGAGCGGCAGTTCGTCCGCTTTGCGCTGTTCCACGACCTGACCGAGCGATGCCGATTCCGTTTGCAGCAGGGGCGTTTCCGAAGTCACTTCGACGACCTGGGTGACCTCGCCGACCTGGAGCGGAGCATCGATGTGCACGCTCTGCTGAACTTCGACGATAATCGGAGTGCGAGTGTAGTGTTTGAAACCCGCCTTCTCGACGTCAATTCGGTATTGGCCCGGGAACAGATTAACAAATGTGAAGAGGCCATCGCTCCCGCTGGATTGAGTGCGCTTCTCCGACGTGCCCAAGTTGGTCAGGGTGACGTTGGCATCGGTTACGGTGGCTCCAGAAATGTCCGTCACTGTGCCGGCGATCGACCCATAGGTGGATTGCGCGTGCGAGTACAAGCACGACGTCGAGAGGAAGAATCCAACCGACAGAATAGCTGCCCAGAATCTGCGAGAAAACATGGCGCCCCCCAAGTTGGAATGAAGTACACACCCCGGGAAGCTCTTGAAGATCTAAATCGGCTGAGTACACGAGTGCCGATGAATCTTCCTGAGGTGTCCCCAAAAACAATTACTGAACTGCTAAGGGATCTGTACCAAGCAAAAATCCTGAAAGCAGAAAGGCGGACTTGGAGATACAACAGAGAGCGAGTGGTCACGCTCTGCGATCGAGCTATGGGTGGTTAGCTTCTTTTCTCAGTAGCGCGTAAAGAAAAGGCTTGCCGGTCGGTTTTTGGCTGCCGCCGTGTGGCTCAACCGTCACGAAGACGGCATCGATTTGGGCGAGATGTTTGGGATCGTCGAGGCGCAGAACCCAGCGGCGGTTTGATTCGCTGTCCATGTAGAGGATGCCAAGGTTGGTGGCGCGGGATTTTTCTCCAGACTCGGCATCTCTCTCTCCCCAAACTTGGAAAGCGCTGGCGTTCTTGACTCCCGGCTCGTGATCGAGATCAAAAGCATAAAAGATCAGGGACTTATTCTGCGTATAAAACACGCGACCAAATGGCTTGCGTGTACGGCTGCCGCTGTCCACGTCGAAGACATCGGCGATGTAAAGCTTGCGCGCCCCCATCAACTCCCGGATGTCGCGGTCGGACGCCAAGTACTGCTCGTCGTCTTCCAATCGGCGCTCGCGATCACGGGCACTGGCTGTGAGGTCTTCGATCTTCGATTCCAAAGACACCGCGTGTGACAGAGTGCGATCGTGTTCAGCGTGAAGGGTGAGGAGCTCCGCCTGAGCATTCTGAGCAGTTTGCTCCGCGTCCCGGAGCTGGCTGGCCAGTTTATCGCGCTGCTCCGAGAGGCGGCGGAACCGCTCGTCCCGGTCGCCGATTCCGGTCGAAAGTTCGCGGGACTGATCTTCTGCCGCCCGCAAGGCCGCGCGCAATCTGGAAAGCTCCTGTTGCTCATTGGAGATCTGTTTCTGCAACCCGGACATTTGCGTTGTCTGAGATGCGAGCAGCAGGTCGTTGGCAGCTTTTTTCTCGGAGTCAAACTCTTGCAGGTGGGCAGAGGATACGGTTGCTCCTTGTCCCCCCGTGGCACGGGTCAGACTACCGAGCCGGTATGCTCCGGCTGATACCGCGACTATGAGGAGAGCAACTACTGCGACCGCGGCCCATTGTGGTCCAAGGCTCCTTGGAAGGAAACCGTGGCCTGGGCGCGGCCAGCTGGCTTTCACGAGCGTAGGTCCGGGCTGCTCCGCTTCTTGAATCCGAGAGAGCAACTCGCTCCATGCGGCACCCTCGTCCCAGTTCTTACATTCCGGCGTGTAACCACAGGCCGCAGCAAGAAAAGGCATGCCTTCTTTGGCAATCAGCGAATACTCGCTATACGCCTCCCTGCACGAGCCACAGGCCTGCAAATGACGCTTCAATTCCAGCCAGTCGCTGTCGCTGCACTCACCCCCCTGCGCCAAAGCACCCAGTTCTTTGAACTTCTGGTGGTCGTCCAGCCGCCCGTTCTTATGCATTGTGTTGTTCCCGGAGCCTCTTTACCGCTGGGCTCTTGCGCAACCTTTCGAGGCCGCGATAGAAATGGTGCCGCACGTTGCCAATCGGCTCCTGAAACCGTTCGCTGATCTCTCTGAGATCGAGTCCCTCGAAATAGAACAACTCCAGAGTTCGTCGCTGCATTTGCGTTAAGTCCTCAAATGCATTCTGCAGACTCGAGAAGTCGAGCCTCACTCCGACTTCGCGCTCAACGTCGCATTGTCCCAGTAGAGTATCATCCACGGAGTCGACATCTGTACCAGAGTAGAATCCTCTACGAAATAAATGTGCCTTGCGATCCCGGGCCCGGCTGAAGGCGATCTGGACAATCCAGCCCTTCGCGGTCCCCTTGGCTGGGTCAAAGAGATGAGCCTTCTGGTAGACATAGAAGAAGGCTTCCTGGACAACCTCCTCCGATTCGCTATGGTCATTCAGAATGCGAAGAGCGATTCCAAACACAAGCCTGGAGTATCGAGTGAACAGCAGTTCCAAGGCGTTCGAATCCTTGGCCTGCAGGCAAGCCATGAGTTCTTCATCGCTGGGAGTCCTCGTCTCAGCTACTTGCGGCGCCGCGATGGAGGCTTCCCTTCCAGTCCCCCACACCACGGGGAATGCAAGTGCGCGCCCATTCGGAGGAGAGCTCATTTTCAGACGGCAGTCAGTTTGCTGGGCGAGAACGCCGAGCCGCCCCGCAAGCTAAGCGGGAACATACATCAGGAGATAAACGTTTTTCCAGACAAATCTTACGCTGCGAGACTCCGGAAAACTTTCGCAGGGTTTGGTACACGTTGAGGCTTGGCGTCGTATCCACTGGAACGAAGCGTCAGGCGATTTCCTGTCGAAGTCGGGCTGGTTTGTGCTAGCTTTTGCTCTTTCGCCGCTCAAATACCAAGCAATCCGGGTTTCCATGCGTAGAGTAGTCCTAGCAGCGCTGTTCAGTCTGTCACTTCCAGCCGCGCTCCACCCCCAGTCCACCAACGCCTCGCTCACCGGCCGGATCACCGATCCGAACAAGGCGGTGATCGCTGCAGCGACGGTCACGGTCATTAACACAGGCACTGGGATTCACTATCAAGGTCTGACCAACGAAACGGGGACGTACTACGTCTCCAACCTTCCTCCCGGAAGATATCGCATCGAAGTAGAGAAGCTTGGGTTTAAGGCGGTAATCCAGTCAGGCGTGATCCTTCACGTGCAGGATGCTCTGGAAGTGAATTTTGAAATGATGCTGGGGTCCGCTTCGGAAAGCGTGACGGTTGAGGGGGTCTCGCCACCGCTCGATATGGAATCTTCCACCGTGGGCACCGTGGTCGAACAGCGGAAAGCCAATGAGCTGCCACTCAACGGACGGAACGTCTTCAATCTGATCGTCCTGGCTCCGTCGGTGATTCCGCAAGGAAGCTCCACAGGTACGCCCGTGGGTGTGAACCCGTTCGGATGGGGCAATTATCAGGTGAATGGTTCGTTCGGAAATCAAAGCGCAGAGTATCTCGACGGCCAACCGCTGAATATCGGCTACATCAATTTGCCCGTGCTGATTCCGACCCAGGATTCAATTCAAGAGTTCAAAGTGCAGACCAGCAACCTGGGAGCGGAATGGGGCCGATTCGCCGGCGGAGTGACCAACCTGAGCACGAAGGGCGGGACAAATTTCTTCCACGGGGAGGCTTATGAGTACTTGCGCAACCGGATCTTCAACGCGAACGATTTCTTCCTGAAAGCTACGGGAAAGCCGCGACAGCCATGGATACAGAACCAGTTCGGAGCAGAGGCTGGCGGACCCTTGTTCTTTCCACATTACAACGGACGGAATCGTACGTTCTGGTTTGCCAGTTGGGAAGGCTTCCGGCTGAGGACGGGGCAACCGTTTACGGCGACGGTTCCGACGGTAGCGGAACGCTCGGGAGATTTCTCAGCCATCAACATTCCGATCGTCGATGCGTGCGCCAACAATGTGAACGCTCAGGGTGCCTGCCCGGGAAGCAACGCCACACCGATATCATTCTCCGGCAATATCATTCCGCCTAACCGCATCAATCCCACGTCCAAAGCGCTCCTTGATCTTTGGCCCCTGCCCAACAGCGCAGGAGTTGTGACCCCGTCCGGGATCATCAACAACTTCAACACCGTCGCCAGGACGGGCGGCAACCAGAACCAAGTGGTAGCGCGAATTGATCAGGACATCACGAACCGGCAAAGACTCTTTGTGCGCTTCAGCCATTGGAACGTGTTGGATTTGCCCATCGACCCGCTGCAGAACGGTCTGTGCGTGGACCGTTGTTCCGAGAAATACTTAACGAATGCCATCGCGGCAGCCTACAACTACAACATTAGTCCCACCGCAATTTTTGATTTCAACGCCAGCGTCAGCCGTTTCAAGTACAACCGCTCCCCCACAAATGCCGGGTTTGATTTGACGTCGATTGGCTGGCCAGCCAGTTACAACGCGACCGTCTCGCCAATCATGCGCACGCCGCCGACTCCGTGCGTCGCCAACTTTGCCGACAACATCATGTGCACCCAGGGGCAGAGCTTTATTCAGGACCGCAATACTCAGTACAACCTCTCTCCCAGTCTGACGTTGATGCGTGGACGCCACCGTTATCACTTTGGCCTCCAGTTCGAAACTGGGTATGACAACTACGCGCAGACGAATGTGGCCAGTGGGGCTTTCGACTTCTGTGCCGCCGGCCAGCCGTGTTTCACCGGCTTTTCTTTTGCCGATTTCCTGCTCGGGTACGCAGATAATTTCAGCAACTTCGAAAATCATTTCTTTGCGCAAGCGGTTGTTCCCGCCTTCACAGCGGGCAAACAGGTGTATCGCGCGGTCTATTTCAACGACACTTGGCACGCTAAGGACAAACTGACTGTCAGCCTCGGTCTTCGGTATGAGCAGCAGGGGCCGTGGTCGGAGCGTTTCAACCGGCTCTCCTATTTTGACCCCAGAGCGTCGAGCTACCTCAACCAGTTTCTGCCGGGAAATTCTCCAACAGTGATGGGCGACGTTTTCCTTGTGCCCCCTGGAACCCGGAATAACCTTCCTGCTGAAAAAGATAGCCTCGCGCCCCGGATCGGGCTGGCCTATAGCCTGACTCCTAAGACCATTGTCCGCAGCGGATATGGAATCTTTTGGATCCCGGACTACGTCTCATTCGCCCTGAACCCCATCAATGACATGGTGAACGCAGCCAGCACGACTTACACGGGAACTGTGGATGGGACTCATCCCTATAACTCGATTTCACTTCCCTTCCCAAACGGTATTTCGCCGCCGCCCGGCCGCAGCCTCGGTACCGAAGGAACGCAACAGTTTCTCACCCAGGTAGTGCAATCCATCACCGAGGTCGACCGCGCTCACCATCCGGGCGGTTACGTCCAGCAGTGGAACGTGAGCATCGAAAGACAGCTTCCTGCGGGATTCCTGCTGTCGGCAGCGTACGTGGGCTCCAAGGGGACGCACCTGGAACAGTATTCCCAGCAAGTCAACCAGATTTCCGACGTTTTGTTCGCGCAAGCTGCGGCGCAGTTCGCAGCCGGAGGACGGTCCGCTGTCACGCTGCTGCAGGCTGTGCCCAATCCTTTCTTCGTGAACGGGCAAGCATTGGCACTCGCCGCTCCCACGACAACCGTGGGACAATTGCTGCGGCCCTACCCGCAATACACAAGCGTGGAACTGGCCGGACAAGGATCGTTCGCCAGCACTTATCACTCCCTCCAGATCACGGCAAAGAGGCGGTTCGCAGGCGCGGGATCGCTGTTGGTGGCTTACACCAATTCGAAGCTGATCAGCAACACCGACACCCTCACGTCCTGGCTGGAAACAAGCGTCGGGGCCCTTCAGGACAACAACAACCTGCGAGGGGAGCGTTCGTTATCGTCGCAAGATGTACCGCAACGGCTGGTGGTGAGCTACGTGCTTGATCTTCCGTTCGGTCAAGGCAGAAAGTATCTTTCCAATGTGAACAGCCGGTTGAATAAGTTTGTGGGAGGCTGGGGAATCGATGGAGTAACCACCTTTCAACGAGGGTTTCCTCTGGTGTTCAGTAACGGCCAAGCGAACGACGCCACTTTGTTCGGCGCCGGCTCGCGTCCGAACGAGTTGCCGGGGTGCCACAAATCATCTCCCGGTGCCGGGACGTCCCGGCTTAGCGGCTGGTTCAATACTGAGTGTTTTGCCGCCCCGGCGGACTTCACCTTCGGCAACGAGTCGCGGGTTGATCCCACACTGCGTTCCCATGGAGTTAATAATTTCGACTCTGCCATGTTTAAGAAAGTTCTTCTGGGTCCGGAGGAACGCGCCGGAATGGAGTTTCGCGTGGAATTTTTCAATCTTTTCAATCGCACGCAGTTCGCTCCACCCAACACAACCTGTTGCAAGACTAATAATGCAAACTTCGGCGTAGTCACCAGCACGGCTCCGGGAACGAACCCCCGCTTGATTCAGTTCGCGGTGAAATTCTTTTTCTGAGTCTGCAGAAACCAGTCTTTTGAGAGCATTATTCTCAAGATGACTGGGGGATCGTGAGCTGATTGTCCAACGCTATACGAGCTATCGTGCTGATCGCCGCTACTAGTGCGGTTGGGGCGTCCTTACTTGAAGTGAAGTTGCCGCGCGGCATCGACTTCATCTTGCAGAATTCGCCGACGTCCCAGAAATACCTGATCGAAACTATGCCCGGCGGGGTCGCGCTTCTCGACTACAACAATGATGGATTGCTCGACATTTTTCTCGTAAACGGCGGGCACATCGATAGCCCAATGCAGTCGCCGGAAAACTTTGATCGCCACGATCCCCGCTATTGGAATCGGCTTTACCGGCAAAACCGTGACGGCACTTTCACCGATGTGACGGAACGGGCTGGCCTCGCGAATGCAGGCGATGGAAATTACGGCATGGGAGTGGCGGTGGGCGACTACGATAGTGATGGCTTTCCCGATCTGTACGTCACTAGCTACGGGAAAGATATCCTCTATCACAACAACGGCGACGGCACTTTCACCGACGTCACAGCCAAGGCCGGGGTCGCGGGTGGCGGCTGGTCCGTCTCGGCTGGATTCGTCGATTACGATAATGACGGGAAGCTCGATCTATTCGTCACTCGCTACATGGAGTGGGACACGAAGCACAGCAAGGACTGTGGAGGTAACTATCATACCTATTGTCCGCCGGGAGAATTCCCCCGCACGACCAATATCCTCTACCACAACCGCGGGGATGGCACATTCGAAGATGTCAGCGAACGCTCCGGAATCGCGGCGAAGAAAGGGCATGGTTTGGGCGTCGCCTTTGCTGACTACAATGGCGATGGCTTGACGGACATCTATGTGGCCAATGACGGCATGCAGCAGTACCTGTTCCGCAATAATGGCAACGGCACTTTCAAAGAAGTGGGCATGGAAGCCGGTGCCGCGTTGAACGTGGATGGGGGACCACTGTCGGGCATGGGAGTCGTGTTCCAGGATTACGACAACGATGGACGTCCGGATGTGATTGTCACCACGCTGCCGCGTCAGACTTATGCGGTGTTCCACAACGAAGGCGACGGTGCGTTCAGCGATCAGGGACTGCAAACCGGCGTGACCATGCTCTCGGGAATAAGTTCCGGATGGGGCGTGGGCCTCGAAGACTTCGACAATGATGGGCAGAAAGATTTATTCGTCGCGCAGGGCCATGTTCTCGACAACGTGGAAAAGATCGATCCATCGTTACACTATCTGCAGCCGACGTTGCTTGCATTGAATCATAATGGCCGCTTTGAACGAGTTGATCCGGGAACTGCCGAGCTATTTGCCGCACGGGGTGCGGCTTTCGGAGATCTCAACAATGATGGCTGGATCGATGTCGTAACGACGGTCCTGGGCGATCATCCGCAGATATTTATGAGCCGAGCTGGAAACGCCCACTGGCTGACAATTACGTTGCATGGCACGCGCAGCAATCGCGACGGACTCGGTGCCCGCGTCCAAGTAAATGGCCAGACTCGTTTCGCGACCACGGCTGGAAGTTATGAGTCAGCCAACGATAAACGCCTCCACTTCGGATTGGGCACTCTAAAGACGGCCAAGATCGAAGTGCTCTGGCCATCGGGATCACGCCAGATCCTCAACGATGTCGCCGCAGACCAATTCCTCGAAATTCGAGAACCGGAGCGGCCATGATCGGGCACACCCTATTGCTTTGGCTGGCGTTGCAGACGATGTCACCAGAGGCGATTCAGCACCTGAACGCCGGCCGCCATGCCGAAAGCCAGCAGCACTTCGACGTCGCCGTTGGCGAATACCGCAAGGTGACCGAACTAGATCCAGCCTCCGCTGAAGGCTTTGTCAATCTAGGACAGGCTCTTATGGAGCAGCATGACTACGCTGCTGCGATCATCCCACTCAAACACGCTTTGGAACTCGACTCAAGCCTTGTCCCAGGAAATCAGCTTCTCGGGTATGCGCTGCTCGCACAGGGCTACGCGGCCGAGGCGATTCCGCATCTCAGCCGGGTCCATGAGCAAGGTGCGCTGGGCATCGCGCAGGTTGAGACGGGTCAGTTCGCCGAAGCCATTACGAATTTGCAGGCTGCGTTGCAAAAACGCCCGAACGATCCGGATTTGCTCTACTATCTGGGCCGCGCCGGCGGTCTGCTCTCCAAGCAGTCGATCGATACGTTGCTGGCGGCTTATCCCGACTCTGCTCGCGCTCATCAGTCGCTGGCAGAAAACTATTTTGTGCTACGGCAAATGGCAGACGCCGAAAAAGAATACCTGGCTGCTCTGCAAATCCGACCCGACACCCCTAATCTTCACCTCGAACTCGGCGAGGTGTACGCATTGACCTCGCGCTGGCCACAGGCAGAAGAACAGTTCCGGGCCGAGACCAAGTTGCAACCCGGCAACGCGGAGGCCGCTTACCGGTTGGGAAACACACTTCTGCAACAGGGCAAAGCGCACGATGCGTGTGTAGAGTTGAAACGTTCCAATCAGCTACAGCCGCAGATGCCAGAGACTCTTTATGCGCTGGGGAAGGCCTCAGCGCTCGACCGCGATGACGTCGCCGCTGAAAAGGCCTGGAGCCAGCAACTGGAAGTGGAAAAGGACGGCCCGCTGGCGGCCCAGGCGCATTTTGCACTCGCGGGTTTGTATCGCAAGCAAGGCAAGACAGCAAAGACCGAAGAGCAAATGCGGGAGTTCCAGAAATTGCAAGGCGCTTCCGGTCAGAGTCAGGAACACCAGTGAGGCCTGGCGTCGAGCCCGAGCCTTGGTGAAGAAGCGATTCAGCGCACAGCGATCGCCTCTTCGTCTTCCTTCGAATACCCACCTACTACTCCCGCGCAACTGGATAAAAGCGAGTATTCGGAGGCATCGCGGGAGGTGAAGATAATGGTGGCCCCGGCGTGAGTCGAACACGCGACCTTCGGTTTAGGAAACCGCTGCTCTATCCATCTGAGCTACGGGGCCACTTGTCGCAACTGGTCAAGCCTGTTTTAGTTTACCGCACCGACATTCGTCGAACGAACGCAACGCCAATCTGGTAAGGCTCTGTCCTCAAGCTAACCCGCCTCCGTCGACGACCAGGTGAGTGCCTGTCACCCAACTCGACATGTCGCTCGCGAGAAAGAGCACGGCATTGGCAACGTCATCGGGTGTCCCCACGCGTCCTAACGGACGATCTGCTGCCGCCTGCATGAACCCTTCGACATCCTGACCGAGTTGCGCACATTCACTTATCAGCATCGGCGTTTGAACATCTCCGGGACAAACGCAATTCACGCGAATGTTGTGCTTGCCATGGTCGATGGCCATTGCCCGCGTAAGATTGAGCGCGCCTCCTTTCGCCGCGCAATAGGAAGCGGCGCGCGAGCCTCCCTTCAACGCCCATCCGGAGCCAGTGTTGATGATGCTCCCTCCGCCGTTCTGGATCATGTTCGGGATCACTTCGTGCGAGAGAAGATAAATGCTTTTCAGGGTCACGTCGATGGCCAGATCCCATTCTTCCTCTGCCAATTCAATCACATCTTTCCTGATCGCAATCCCGGCATTGTTGCAGAGGATATCGATCTTTCCGAAACTTGCGATCGTGCGGCCCACAGCCTTTCGGCACTCAGGGCCGCTGCGAACATCGCATTTCACAAAGATTCCTCTTCCCTTCTGTGCGGTCACGGTCGCAACGGTTTCAAGACCGTTTTCTTCATTAACGTCGAGCACCGCCACGGACGCTCCCATTTCGGCCAAACGAATCGCGATGCCGCGGCCAATCCCCGACGCGGCCCCCGTCACCATCGCAACTTTCCCTTCCAACGAGAGCAACTGACGCGCCCGCTCTTCCAGGTTCATGCTCGCGCTCCCGACAGTGCGTCCAAAGCCTTGCCCACCGCCGAAAGTGTCAGGTCCACATCCTGCTCTGTGTGCGCGAGCGTGACAATCGAATGCAGAGCGGCCGACGGCGTGGTGTAGACGCCAAACTCAAAGAGCTTATGCACAAATTCGCGGTAGGCGGCCCGGTCTACGTACTCGCAGTATTCCCGATAGTTGTGAATGGCAGCGCGCTCAGTAAACATCAGCTGGAACATAGGACCCACGCGTTGGATAATTATCGACTTACCTTTTCTGCGGAACAGTTGTTCCAAGCCCGCACAAAGCTGATCTGCTACCTTCCAGGTGTGGCGAAAGGCCGCATTCCCGTCTCGCGTCAGAACCTGCAAGCACGCCCGCGCGGCATGCATTCCGATGCGTGAGCCATTATGCGTGCCGTAGTGCAGCACGCCTCCCCACTCCAGCGCGCCCATCACATCTTTGCGGCCCGCGAACGCCGCGACAGGCAGCCCGCTCCCCAGAGCCTTTCCGAAGGTCACGATATCGGGGTCGAGATGGTAAAACTCCTGGCATCCTCCGGGCGCGATGCGAAATCCGGTGACCGTTTCGTCCAGAATGAAGAGGATTCCATGTTGGCGCGCTAATTTCTGCACTCCTTGCAGGTAGCCTTCGACGGGAGGAATCACGCCCATGTTGGCCATCACGCCTTCGGTAATGAGCCCCGCAATCTGACCCGGATGGTTCTCGATTGCCCGTTCCAGCAAAGGCAAATCGTTCCAGGGCACCACAATCGTGTCGGCGAGCGCGTGCCGGTTCAGCCCCGAGCTGTCGGCCATTTTGATGGGATCGCTGCGCAGCCCCAGCGCAGTCACCGGCAGCACATTCGAACTGGCCAGCACGTCGTCGTACCAGCCGTGGTAGTGGCCCTCGAACTTCAGGATCTTCGGCCTTCCGGTGCAGCCGCGCGCCAGTCGGATCGCAGCCATCATGGCCTCGGTTCCGGTGTTGGCAAAGCGCACACGCTCGGCATTGGGTACGATCTTCTGAATCAGTTCCGCGACTTCGATCTCGATGTCGGTTGCGGTTGCGAAGTGCGCGCCGTCGGCCGCAGCCTCGGCAATGGCCGCTGTGACCTCCGGGTGCGCATGACCCAGAGGGAGAGCTCCGAATCCCATCATCCAGTCGATGTACTCGTTGCCGTCGACGTCGTATAGACGCGACCCTCGGCCGCGCTTCATAAAGATTGGATATTCCCCGTAGTTCACGGGGCCTCGCGACGAAGAACTGCTGCCTTCAATCAGCACTCCCAAGGTACGCTGATACAACTGCTCTGACTTCTTCGTGCAAAAAGCCAAATGAGATCTCCTATTGTTAATTCCTGTCGCCGGAGTCGATCAGAAAGACTTGAAGACTAAAGCCCGAATGGTCTTCAACCCCGCCACCAACGATTCAGACCGGATTCATTTTACGTTACTGACCACGCACTCGGACGAATGCTCATGCCGAAATTGACTTTACTCTCGGACAAAAGTCCGAGTTGGTTTAGCGGAGGGATCTCGACTGCAGGTGTCCATTGCTTCAGATCGCGACAACCCGTGCGTTGCTTTCGGCACCAGACAAATTTAGGAGAGAGTTAAATGGCAGCAAAGAAGAAGTCCGGCAGACGCAAGTACGGCAAAGCTGCGGGCAAGACCGTGGCAAGCGCGATGCGGCGGAAGAAGAGCGGTACGCTTCGCTCAGGTAAAGGGGGGAAAGGCGGCAAAGTGAAGAGCCGCAAACAGGCCATTGCCATTGGTCTTTCAGAAGCCCGAAATAAGGGCGCGAAGGTACCACTGAAAAAGAGTTAGAGGGGTTTGGAAATATCTCCTTAGGGGTCCCGCCCAGACGGTGGTGGAACGGGCTTGGCATCTCGAGGCTATCGACGCGTTGGCTAGGACCCAGTGAAGAGTTGAAAGGGCGCCCAGTAAAACGGTCTGCGGAAGGCTCCACCTGACGTTAGGAGGGATAGTTTGGCCGCGCGCAAAGCGGCGTCGGGACTCTTCCCTTTCTTGAGCTCACTGTAAAGCTGGTCCATGAGCTGCGCGGTGGAGGCATCGCTGACCTCCCACAGGGCGCCGACCACGTTATGCGCTCCGGCACGGAGGAATGCCCAGGAAAGTCCTACCATGCCTTCGCCTGAGTAGGCACGGGAGCCCGCGCCGTAACACGTCGAAATCGTGACCAACTCAGCGCGAAGCGGGTGATGAATGATGTCGCGGGCGTAGAGCTTGAACGAATCCTCTTCCGCAGTGGCTTTGGACAGCACAATGGCAGAGTCGAGCGGACTTAAGCGGCTGGCGGTTCCATGCGCGACAAAATGAATGTACGAAAAACGTTCCGGCTGACTGGCAAGATAGGCGGGAGGAGTCGCCTGATTGCGATTGAATACCTTCTGTTGCGCCGCCGGAAAATGTTTTCCGATGCTTTCCATCTCAGCTGCGGCCTTGGGCAGCTCGGGATAGTCCTTATTGGGAGCGACAGCGTCGCCGAAGAGAAGCAGGTTGCTGGCGGATTTTCTCGTCGTGGCGTGTGATGCTGACAGCAGACGAAGCGAACTGGCGTTGGCGATGGTCACGTCTTCGATCCAGTAGTGCGGTTTTGGATCGGAGACCAGCAGAGTTTCGAAATTCAGGCTGTTCAGGCTACCGTCGGGGATGACAAGGATTTTTGAATTTTTCGCCAGCAACCCCTTGGCCGGCGCCACCAACATGCGGTAGAGACCGCTCCCGTCGTTGTTGGCGGTTTCGAGGACATCCTGTGGTCCGATAAGGGCTTTGCGAAAGCGTTGCACGGCCGCATCGATTTCAGATGCTGGCGGAAGCGGTATCAGCGTTACCTTCTGCGGCGTGATCGTCCAGAGATAGGATTGTTTCTCGCCGAGCCAATAGAACAAAATTGTGCCGCCTGCCCGCCGCGCGATTTGCTCAGCGTTCAGGGGATCCGGTTTGAATGAGGTCCCTCTTCGCAACACGCCCAGGCCTTCAGCCAGGGTTCTCCCGCGACTGTACTCCGCGACCTGCAAGGCCTCGCTGGTCTTGCCTCGCGACACGAGAAAATGGATGTAGTCGTCGTAGATCCGCGAGGCATTCGCCGGGAAGGGCAGCGACGATTCTTCGTGCTGCAGCGAAGAGCGGGCCGCTTCGAATGTGGACAATGCGGCGCGGTACTGGCGGCCCGCGGCACCTGCCTGGTTTTCGTCTTCATAGAGCCTGGCGAGAGAATGCTCAGCCTCCCATTTCAAGAAAACGTGACTCTTCGGATCCTGTTCCACCTCGCGAAACAGCTTCTCGGCCTGCGCCGCGTCGTGCATCCTAGCCGCAACCTGTCCCTTGACCAGCATGGGATAGAGCACGTCGAGCCGATTGCCCTCCGCCGGTGCCAGGGCGATGGTCCGGTCTGCGTAGTCGCGCGCCCGCTCCAGCTTTCCGGTCTGCTCGGAAACCAATGCCAGCGACATCAGCGCGTTGAGAATGTCCTCCTTGCTGGTGCCTTGAGCCAGATCCAGCGCCTGGTGATAGGAGTGCTCGGCGGCATCGTATCTCTTGGCATCGAGGTAAATGTAGCCCACTGTCGTGAGCCACTTTACCTGGTCGGTCACATCGCCGAGTTGAGTAGCGCGTTTTTCAGCCTCGAGAAAAAGGCTTTCCGCTTTTTCTGGCTCGCCGAGCTTGTAGTACGCCCAGCCAACGTTACCCAGAGCATTTTGTGCGAGGTCTTGCGAGTCTATTTCTGTGGAGATGCGATAAGCAGCATCCGACCAATCGAGCGTTGCATCGTAGTGCTCCTGCTGCAGCGCCGACCACCCAAGATTCATCAGTGCATCCGCTTCCCGGAAACGATCCCCGTGCGTGCGAGCCACACTCAAGGCCTTCTCGAAAAGTCGCTGTGCTTGGAGAAAGCGACCGAGCTCCATTTCCAGCCCTCCTCGTGCAAGCGTTACATCGTCGCAAGGGAGATAGTATGAAGTTGCACAGAGCTGTTCAGCCTCCCCAAGCTTCCGTTCCGCTTCAGCAAAGCGATGCAAGGCAGTGTAGGCGAGACCCTCCAGCCTTTGCTTCTCCAAGACTAGTTCGCCAGAGGAAGGAGGCACTGATTCGGAAGCCAGCAGAGCCAGAACAGGCTCATCGATACCTCGCCAGATCAGAGCATTCGCCTCAAGGATTCGGAACTTCCAGGACCAATCGGAACTGACGCCGTGGAATTCTTGGTAGCCTCTTTCAGCTTCTTTTTCCGCTGTGGAAATGTTTCCACGTAGAAAAGCCTCTCTGGCGTGGTCGAAGACCGCTTGGGGATCTCGGTGGGCGACGCAAGATGACAGGCTGGCAAGAGCAAGGACGAGGCAGGCTAGTCCGGGTGCCTTTTGACGGTTGGCAGACCTTTGGACTCCGCACATTTCTTCGCAGTTGATACGGAGCAATACTCGTGTCGATTTTAAGGCTTGCCGCCACCGTTCACGTTGCACGTCGTGATGGAGACACTTCCGTCCGCCAGGCATCCCAACTCCAGCCGAATCATGGTCAGATGGAACGAATTGTGATTCACGGTCAGTTCGGCCAGGAATATCGTACCGAAATCGGGGATATGAATCACATGTCCGCTCGATTTCGCCGGGGGCGGTATCTCGACGGACTTGCCATCGGCGCGTTTGACGCTTATGTCCTTGATCTCGACATTTTCGACCAATGAGCACGTAATCCCGTCCCACTTGCTGCGCCCTGCCTTAGCTTCTTCGGACTGAGCCGCAATGCCGGCATAGTTGAGGTCGGCGAACCCATGATACTTCTCTTCCACAAGATGTTCAGGCTTCTCGGCGCCCAGGGCGCCCAGACTCGCTTTGAGCCTCTTGTACTGCGCCTCGACAGCAGCCATGAAGCCGGTGCCTTTCCCAACGTACATGGCGTCATCCTTCGCGGGCTTGTTGCCAACTGTGCCCAGGTTGAGGAAAGGCTCCGCCTTGTGCCGGGCAATGCGCAGATTTTCAAAGTGCGTCCCGAGAAAGGTTACCGAGGGCGCTTCAACGTTGGGGAAATGCGTAGTTGAAATCTGAGCCACAACACGATCAGCTGTGACCACATTCAGCACGTTCAGATCTTCCACCACCGACGTTGCTAGCGTAACCTTAGCGTTCTTATGCTTCTTGCTTATGTGCCCGGACACTTGTGTATGCGCACCCGCGAAAGAAATGATCCCTTCCAGCCGGTAGTTCTTTGAGTGCTGCGACAGATAGTCAGCCTTCTCTTTGTCCGTTTCCAACTTCTCAAGTTTCACGAACGACTGAGGTTTGATGTCCTGATCAAAAGGGCGTTCCAATTGGCCCTTGAGAGCGTGCGCCTCGGCATGGAAGTAGTGGGGTTTGATTTCGTTCGCCATTTTGTGGCTCCCCTCGTCTTGAGTTTATTTCTGAATTTGCAATTCAACCGGATAGCGACCGAGGTCCGAACTTTCACCCGAGTCGGTAATACCGCGTACTGCCAGCGCGTAGACACCTTCCTTGCGGTTGGCTCCCGGAATATAGATTGAGCGCGTTTCCTCTGCCGACGCCGCTGGGATCGTGCGCGACCATTCTAGCTTTCCCAGCGGACTATACAAGTCCAATCTGTAAGAGGTGTAACGGCTCTCCGGGGGGATGCGCACCAGCAGGTTGAAGCCTTCTCCCGGCAGTGCCGAAACCGCCGTCGGATTCGCCCCGCGCGTGCTTACGTTGACCGAGGCCCACGGCAAAACCTGCGGACTATTGGCCGCAAGCTCCAACCGCGGAACCGTCACGAAATTCTGGTATCCGACCACTGCCAGCAGTAAAGCCATCACAGGCACCGCAAAGGCCGGACGGAACCATGCAAACCAGCCAGAAGTCCTAGAAACTGGAACGGGGACGCGCACAGTGGCCCTTTCGGGACGCTCTGACAGTATCGCTTTACTCTGCTCTACGAACATGGCTGCAGCACGGACATCGAGTGCGCAATCCTGGCAATCGAAAAGGTGCTCTTCGAACTGATCGCGCAACTCGGGATCAAGTTCATTGAGCAGATACCTCTCCGTGACCTTTGTTCGGACCGCCTCATCATGGTCCATTTGTCGATCCCCCTCAATAGAGTAGTGAGCCGTCCCGGCAAATCGTTTCAAAATCTCCCGGCAGTCGCGACCCCAGGAGGGCGGGCCTCTATACTCTTTAGATACAGCGCCTTAAAGGACTGTTTTGCCCGGTGCACGAGCACGCGAAGGTAATCGCGATCGACACCGAAGTCCCGGCAGACGTCATCTTTGTCCCTCTCCTCGATGAAAATTTCACGTAACAGCCGGCGGTCCCGTTCCGGCAGTTCTTCCAGAATCTCGCGGACTTTTTCGCCCATTTGTTTGGCCGCCACCGCGCCAAAGATATCGACGTCTTTGGCAGGAAAATCCTTATCTTCCTCATCCTCGAGTGACGTATCGCGTTGGGAAGCCCGGTAGTACTCCAACAGCACGTTGTTGCAGAGCGAGTTGACGAAGGCACCCAGACGTTCGGGCTGGCGAATCCTACCCTCACTGCGCAGCGCTGCGAAGACCCTGGCAAAGGTTTCCTGGCGGACATCTTCGATGGCTTGGGGCGAATGCAGGCGGGACCGTAGCTTGAGCTGGATCAGTTCGCTAAAATAGGCAACAAAATGCTCCTGGGTGCGGAAATCTCCTTCGCGGAGACGCTCGACATAAGACTCGTCAAAGGTCTGGAATTGCAAGGCTTTGCCTCGAGGGCGGTGGAGTGGCAGCTAGTTTAGCACTTCGGGCAAATTAGCTGGAGCGATGGCGTCCCCTGTAACGGTTCTACACTTCGTCGCACTATCACCCCCAGTGGCGCTATGAACTCAACCATCGAAACTCGAGGCCGTTCCGTAATCCAGACTGCTCCGCACCAAGCGGCATGTGTCCGAACGGAGCAAATCGCCGACATGCTCTCAGATTGGGTGCTCAAGGTAGCCGAAGAGGCGAAACGAGTGGCGCCAACAGCCCTGGCAATAGCGCTCAGGATTCTACGGTAAGTAAAACTTTCCAGATGAGTGTCAGGGGAAACCTCGGTCCAAAATCCCGCGGCGAAAAGCAAACCTGTTTACTTCCTCATGTCGTGTCCCAACCCATTCGGCGCCAAGCCGAATGCGTATCCCGAAGAACGCCGGAGCCGCTTCCCTTCGGCTCCGGCGGTCTGAAGCACCCCTTTGCCTCCCCCCGGTTGCTGAGGAGCGCTTCGGATCGGGACTAGGTGGACCTAATTTGCAGGCACTAAGAGCGCCGCTCTCGTCCACTCATTGCAATAGTGTAGAGAGCGCGCAATTCGTTTCATTCGCGCTGGGAAATTTGATCGCGGAGCTGGAATGATTTACTCTCAGCCGCAATGACTCCGAAAACCAACAACAATCGTGCAATTGGCCAACCGCACGCCCACGCCATGCGGCGGGAGATATACGAACAACCCCAGGCGATTACAAAGACGGTCGAGAAGCACTTAAGAAACGACATTATTTTCCCGGGCGAATTGCAGGCCATTGAAAGCGCCCTATTGACCTTCGAGAAGTTGATCATTGCCGCGAGCGGATCCAGCCGTCACGCAGGGCTCGCGGGCGAGATCATGATTGAAGATCTCTCCGGCGTGGCTGTAGACGTGGAATACGCCAGCGAATATTGCTATCGCTCGACCCACGCCGCTGTAGATCCGATTGTGATGGTGATCACGCAGTCGGGAGAAACAGCAGACACAATCGCCGCCCAGCGCGAGGCGCTAACGCGAGGTGTAAAGACGATTGCAGTTTCCAATGTAGCCGAGGCGACAATTGTTCGCGAGGCAGGAGCGGCATTGATCACCGGGGCCGGCCCTGAGCTGGCAGTTCCCGCCACCAAGAGCTTCACGACGCAAGTTACGATTCTCTATCTGATGGCACTTTTCTTGGCGCGCAAGCGTGGACGGATGACTTCCGAAGTCACGCGCTCGTACCTGCAGCGCCTCTTGCGGCTTCCCGACGCGATTGAAGAAAAATTGAGCGCGTGGGACACGCTGGCAGAACAATTCAGCGCTAAACATTTCCAGGCGGAGAAATTCCTGTATCTGGGCCGCGGCGTGCACTATGCCATCGCACGGGAAGGAGCACTCAAGCTCAAGGAAATTTCTTACGCACATGCCGAAGGCTATCCCGCGGGAGAACTCAAACACGGTCCCAACGCGCTGGTGGACGAGGATCTGCCCGTAGTTGTGCTGGCAACCTGCGACCACTGCGATCCGGACTCGCTGTTGCGATACCGGCGCACGCTGGAAGTCATGAAGGAAGTGAAGTCGCGTCGAGGCCCCCTGGTCACGGTAGCAACTGAGGGCGACGCGGAAGTCGCCAGCATTGCCGACGATGTCTTCTTCGTTCCGGCGGCTCCGGAGTTGCTGCTGCCCATTGTTGAGGTGATCCCCTTGCAACTGTTCGCCTACCACGTTGCCGTGCGCAAGGGGTACGATGTCGACCATCCCCGCAATCTGGTTAAAGCAGTGGTCACTGAGTAGGCAAAGCCGCAGAACTGTCCAAGAGCCGTCCCGGGTCCGAGGGACTGATCGGATTGTCACCACGGCATAGCACCCAGCCCGTCGCTATCGCGATCGCACTGGCGGCAGGCCATTTCACCCAGGGCGAATTTAGGATTGCGCCCTTCCCCACCACATACGCCGGCGCTTGGGGTGTACCCACGCAGTTTTCTTCGCGGGTTTGCTGCTCGCCTTCCCGCACCGTAATCCGATGGGCAGGCCCGCCCTTTGGCCCCTGCGTCAGCACGGTACGGCGAGACTCGATGTTCACGTCGCTGGTGCGCGCCGCAACCGTCACTCTCCCTTCGACTTCGGTCACGTCATATTGCGTCCATGTCGGGTTGACCGGTACCAATGTAAGGCAACCCACGCGCACCCTGAGCTGTCTGGAGGTACTCACCAGCAGAGTGCCGTGATCCAAATGAAGTTCGCTGGCTTCGAATTGAACCACCGTGTCCGGATTCACGGTGACCGTGGACCCAGCGGCGATGATCGTAGCTTCAGAACGTGACGGGGTCTGCACCAGATCGTTGGGGAAAAGTGCCGACGAGGCAGGGGCGGAAGTACCATTTAGTAGCACTGCGCCATTGCTGAGCAGGATCGCCGCCGAATCGTCGGCCATCAACGACTCAGGAAGTATCGCAATCATCCCGACACAAACGAGATTTCGCCACTTATGCAAACGTATGCCCGCCCCATCCCGCACTACTTGGTGTTGCGAGCTTAACTTGCAATTCAGGGGGCCGCTATTGCCTTGCATGGTCACCCGAGGGTGTGGGAGGATGCCTGGGTTTCGGAAGGTTTGATGTACCACGCTAAGCGCGGGCGAAGTCGATGTACCCATTTGCGATATCGGTTCGGATCAGCTTTGCGCGCAGCTTGTCCCCCACGTCAAGCCCGCGCTGGCCTTGAGCGAGAAGTCCTTCAACGTGCAGTTGCAGGACTCGAACGAAAGTGCCGTGCGGTGTAACGCCCGTGACGATCGCGTCAAAGACTTCGCCGATTCTGTGCTGCAGTGCTACAGCGGCCAGTCGTTTTGCCATCTCTCGCTCGACCTTTCTGGCGGCATTCTCTTTTTGCGTGCAGTTCGCTGCAATAGCCGTTAGTTCATCGTCAGAATAAGGATTTCTTTGACCGGAAAGCACTGCCTTGATCAATCGTTGAGTCACCACGTCAGGGAAACGCCGGTTCGGTGCTGTTGAGTGGGTATAGTCCTGAACTGCGAGTCCAAAGTGTCCGGGAGCCTCTTCCCCGGCACGTTCAAGAACATACTCGCCGGGACCAATGAGTTTGATCACCGCAAGCGAAAGATCAGCAAAATGATCCAGATCGGATGCCTTTTGCTGGAGGAGAAAATCATTCAACGCTTTGGAATCGGGCTCCGAAGGAAGCTTGCATCCCTTTGTGGCTGCCAACTGCACGATACGGTCCCAGCGCTCCGGAGTTCGCACGATTCGCCGTAAAGAAGAAACATTCTGGAGAAAACGTGCTACCACGCCGTTCGCCGCAACCATGAAATCTTCAATTAATTCCGTGGCGCGATTTTTCTGTTGCTTAATTACGTCCACAACCTGCTCGTTAAGGACGAGAGGACGGACTTCATCGGTTTGAATGTTTAGTGCTCCGTTCCGATAACGCTGATTCTTCAATTTCTGAGCGATTTTATCTTGCAACTTGAGCTGTTCCTGCAGATCGCCGGAGGCCGCCACCTTCGCCGGGGCGGCCGCCGATCCCTCCAGCCACTTCCCTACTGAGTTGTATTGCAGTTGCGCTTTGTTGCGGACGACGGCTTGATAAACATCGCTCGAAGTGACGACACCGCTAGCATCGACTACAAATTCAATGATGACACTCAGGCGATCCTGGTTCTCCAGCAATGAAGTCTGGCCGGTCGACAACTCCTCCGGCAGCATCGGAAAATTCCGGATGCCCGCATACACCGTAGTTGTCTCCCGGGCCGCATGCTCGTCAATCGGCGATTGCTTGGGAACGAAAGCGACCACATCTGCAATGCCCACTAGTATTTTGACGTGGCCGTCGGACAGGCGTTCCGCGATCTCGATTTGGTCCAAGTCCCGCGACGTGTCATTATCGATCGACGACCACAACAGATTTCTTAGATCGCGCACTCCCGAAGTTGCCACCACTTGCGGCGGCTTTCTCTTCAGTTCCGCCAGCTGCTCCTGCACCTGTGGAGGAAAGTCAGGCTCAAAACCGTGCGCCAGCATCACTTCTTTTGCGATTGCCTGCAGATCAAGGTGCCGGGTAGCGGCGTTGGGCATGAGCGTCCTCAGAAAAGTGGTCCGGATAGGCTAACACGTGTGGGCAAGGCTGCCGCTACCAGCCGAGAGGGCGAGTTCTCTTTCATGCCGTTCTTCGACGCGGCTATGTTTGTGGGAGTGGCTAATCGCGAGTTCGCAGTCGCTCCGTGTCTACGTTGGTGTACACGCGCGGCTGCGAAACATGGTGGGCCTTCCAGTACGCGGCGGCTTCGGGCAAGGTGACTCCGTAGCCACGCAGGCGAAGACTGTGCATATCGGTGATCTCCACGACACCGGTCTCGACAAAACTGATGGGCAAAGGATGGAGTAAAGCACTTTTTTCGCTTGGTTCCCGAAAACTCAGTCCGATGAAGCTCACTCTTGGCGCGCCATAGTAGATCGGGAACAGATCGGCCTGCGGTAGAAATTCCGGAGCAGCAGCGACGGCTTCATTCTCGGCTGCGGCAACGTTGTCCTGTGGAGTCATCTCGGATGCGACTGCTGATCTATCGAGCGATGACGAATCGAGTGACAAAGAGGGCGTAGCGATGGGACGCGCGAAAATTGGTGAGCCATAGTTCATCAAGTATTGGGGACCTACCGGGAAGTTCGAGTCCTGCGCGGCAGAAACCGCAGCCAGTACAAGCAAGCAGCCAAAGATACGGATACGCATGAACTCTCCTCGCAGCTGGATAATCTGATGCCATTATGAAGCGAACAGGCAGCCATTTGCCAGAGTCGTTGGACTCTACTTCGGGCTGCTATCGGGGGTTTCAGCCTCGACCGCGGAACTTCGACGTTCGCGGTGGGCGGCCCGAAGAAGATGGAGCATGTAGAAGACAATCGCCAGATTGCCCAGAAACAGAACCGAGCGGAGCAGAGTCACTCCACGCAACAACTCGCGCATTTCGAGGGGCAATAGCAGTGTCCCGGAGATGAACGCCACCCACTCGGCCCAGGCGCGCTCCTTCCAGAGTCCGTAAGCCTCCGTGAACCGCAGAGCGGAATATGCAAAGGCGATCTGGGCTGCCGCCCATAGATGCGCATCGGTCACGCTATCGGCAAAATCAAGAAAGACCAGGGCGAAGTGGCGGTCGGAGTTGATATGCAGCAGCATCAGCAGACTCTCAGCGATCAACCAGACGTCCCGATGGACAAGCATCAAAGCGCTCAGGCCCATGAGAAGGACGAAGATCCCCTTAATGAACTCAAGAAAGGCGACCGTCCGAAGCACACGTCTTTGGCGACGGTGCGGATCAGGCTGGTTTCCGAAGTGGCGCATGCTGTGCTGGCAAGGACTGAACGCAGGTTATCACGAGAGCTGAAGATCACCTATGCAGCTGCGGCCGGCGTCATTTCTTTTTTTCGCGGACAGCGGAGCGCAACTCTTCGACTATTTCCCGGGAAGCTTGGATGGCTGCAGCATGTTGATTCACATTGAAAGAAATCGCTCCCACACGGGCGTGTCCGCCTCCGCCATAGCGTTCGCAAATTTTCGCCAGATTCACCACCGGTTCTTCTGGAGCCCATGGGTTCGACCCCACCGACACCTTCACGCGAAAACTGCTCTTGCTGAGTCCTACACTGTAGATCGATTCGGGGTGAAGGTAATACGGAATAAACTTGTTGTAGCCCTCAAGATCCTGGTCCGTGACATCGAAGAAGATCGTGCCATCCTTGCATTCCGTGCGTTGTTCGAGAATTCCGACCGAGAGTTCGTGCCGCTTCAGAAGCGGCGGCAGAAGCGGGGCGACGAAAGGCTCTTCAAGTATCTGGCCCAGAGACTTGGTTGCCAGAAGAGGGATCAGGTTCGGAACAAATCTCTGATCTGGCGCCGACTCGATCACCATGGTTAACTTCATCGCGGGCGCCGCCATCTCCACGGCCGTTTTCGCGTCGGGATAGAGAGCGCCATCGATAATGTCCGTCCAGTGCACCAGGTCCGCGACCGGAGCAGGATCGAAGCCAAAACGTTGTTGCGCGATCATCGCGATGAAGCTGGTGCAGGATTTGAAATCCGGATCGTAAAACTTGCGGTTACTTTGATCGTGTTCGAAGTGTGCGGCATCCTCGGGCGACAGAAACGCACTTTCATGGTGGTCAAACCACCACGTGATTTTGGGCGAGCTCGAGTACTTGAAGTCGACAATAGCGTTTTCCTCGCCGTCGAATTCAACTTCATCAAAGAGGGCTCCTGCGCGGTGCAACAAGCCAGAAAACACAAAGTCAGCATCCCCACGGATTCTCTCGCGGTAGAAGCGGGAAAAGAGCGCAGCCGAACAGGCTCCGTCAAAGCATTTGTCGTGATAAAACACTTTCACTTGCAATCAGTTCCCCAGTGCTCAAGATTTCCCGCCGCCGAAAAGCCGCACCATGTGCAGATTTCGGGGCAGGGTAAAAGCTAATAGGATTGACAGCTTAAAGCGAGAAAGTCAAGGGCTCGACTGAGATTTCCTAACTCATGCAGGCTTTCGCGCAGGTCACTCGATGCCACCAGGGGTCCGGAGAGCGATTGATCTTCGCACCCTTCCGTCTAAACGGCGCCAGCTTGCTGCTCAGCAAAGTCGCCGATCCAAGGGAGCTTAAATGCCTCCCCCTGTAGGGCCTTGACCACGAGCACAAGCCAGATCAGGAGAACGGCCAGAACAAGCACTATCGCAATCAGCATTACCAGAAGGGGCCCGAGAGCGGGAATGATAAACAGGATAAGGCTCACAAACTTGAGGACGATTCCGAGGAGGACCCCGACGGCCCAGAACAACAGGCATTGCAGAGCGTGAAAACGTACAAACCGATTCTTATTGTAAGGCTCGACGAGCAGGAAGACGACGGCTGGAACGAAGGTGACATAAGCCAGCGCCCCGGCAATTTTTTCCGGCAAAGGTCCGACCTTCCCCTGAGCGCGGCGAGTGACTTGCATGGCGCGCCCGCAGCCCGGGCAAAAGGCAGCAGTGTCGGGCATCTGCGCGGCGCAATGTGGGCATGAAATCGGCATCGATCTTCCCTCTGGGCTCAAACCGGGCGGGCTGAGTCGTTCTTCTTGCGGCAGTCTTCGCAAACCCCGTAAATCTGAAAAGTGTGGCGAGTCGTGAGATAGCGATATTTGCGGCCGATATCTTGCTCCAAGTGGTCCACCTCCTGCGAAAAAAACTCGACCGAGCTGCCGCACTCGGTGCAGACCATGTGGTGATGGCTGCGGCGGTTATACTGATGCTCGTAGCGGGCGATGCCGTCGTGGAAAGCAACCTCGCTGGCGAGGCCGCATTCGGTCAGTAACTTCAGAGTGCGGTAGACCGTGGTATATCCAATACCTTGATCTTTCTTCTGCACCAGGCGATGAAGCTCGTCCGTCGAGAGATGGTCGCGGGTCTCGAGGAAAGTGCGAAGAATGGTGTCACGCTGAGCGGTCTGCTTCAGGCCCACGCGCTTCAGGTGGCGGTGCAGAATTTCCTGGGCCTCGCGGACCATCTGACGTGAGATAGTCGGCTGATCATCAATGCGTTTTTGCAGCATGAGTTCGTCGAATAAGGAGCCTCAAGCAGTCATCCTGGTGTACGGGACAGCGCGTACGGGACAGCGCGGGGAAGTACGGCGGGCCGCAAACTCCGCAGGGTCAGAATATCATCCAGCATCTTGAAAATGAAATTCATTTTCACTAACCGCTTGTGCGCCCCTCTGAAATACAATCAGAGATTCTCATGAGCACTCTTGCCGCTACCAGCGCACCGCCTTCCCGCCGTTTCTCCGGCCTTCGAATCCTCCTCTGGATTGCCTTCGCCGTTATTATTCTTCTGGCGTGCGCAGCCGGATATGCCTACCTCGCAGCCCGCTCTGGACTTCCCGAACTCGATGGCCGGCTCCAGATCCGCGGGCTTTCGGCTCCCGTAATCGTTACGCGCGATGCGCACGGGGTACCGACGATCGAAGCTGTCACCCTGGAGGACGTGTTTTTTGCTCAGGGATACGTCACGGCGCAGGACCGGCTGTGGCAGATGGACATCATGCGGCGCTTCGCCTCTGGAGAACTCTCCGAGATTCTCGGGGAAGATACGTTGCAAGTCGATCGCGAGCAGCGAATTCTTGGGCTTCGCGCCACGGCAAAGAAATCCTTGGGGATGGGAAACCCTCGTGATCTATCTTTTTTCCAAGCCTACGCCCTCGGAGTTAATGCCTATATCAGCTCACATGGCAGCCGGCTGCCGATCGAATTCCGCATTCTGAAGTATGTACCAAAACCATGGCAGCCTGAAGATTCGATCGTCATTGCCAATCAGATGGTCAAAGATTTGAACTACCACTATTTTGAGGACGCGCTCAACAAGGAGAAAATTCTGGCCGGGCTAGGACCGGAGCTGACAGCAGACCTGTATGTGAACCGCTCCTGGCACGATCGTCCCCCGACAGTCATACGCGAGGATTTGGACCAGCCACCGAACAATGTTGGCAGCTCCGATGAAGACGATGACAACAACAGTGATGATCCCGTGGGCGAGGACAACGCAGTTACGAGGCTGCGCAATCCGCATCGTAGTTCGGATCGCAATTCAGGTCGCAATTCGGATAAAGAAAGTTCGCATCCGGAGAGCATGCCGGTAAACGGATCCAATAACTGGGTGGTTTCTGGAGCACACACGGTCACGGGCAAGCCGCTGCTCTCGAATGACATGCATCTCGGCCACCAAATGCCGAACCTGTGGTATGAGGCACACTTGCACGCGGGAAGTCTGGATGTTGCCGGCGTGACCCTACCCGGAATGCCTTACGTGGTCGTAGGACACAACCAGCGAATCGCCTGGGGCTTCACCAACGTCGGGCCTACGGTTACCGACGTCTACATTGAGAATTTCAACGAGCATGGCGCGTACCAGACGCCGCAAGGTTGGACGCAACCTGGACATCGCGCAGAGGTGATTCATGTCAAGGGCAAGCCGGATGTCTCGATCGATGTGAAGACCACCCGGCACGGCCCCGTGATCACGGAGTTGCTGCCGGGGGAGACGCGGCAACTGGCTTTACGATGGACCCTCTATGACGGTTTACACATTCCGTTCTTCGACGTGAATACCGCACAGAACTGGCAGGATTTCAGGCGTGCATTCTCGCTCTTCGACGCCCCCGGACAAAACGTGGTCTACGCCGATGTGGACGGCAACATCGGATACCAAACTACGGGCAAAGTTCCGATCCGCGCCGCCGGAGATGGAAGCCTTCCAGTGAACGGCGCCGACAACGCGCACGAATGGACCAGCTACATTCCGTACGAGAAGCTGCCGAGCATCTACAACCCGCCTTCGGGAATTATCGCGACTGCGAATGGGAGGATCACTCCGGACGGCTATCCCTACTCAGTCAGCATGGAGTGGGAAGCTCCGTGGCGTACCGCGCGTATCTATCACGTTCTGGAATCGGGTCGCAGGTTTTCTCCTGCCGACATGCTGGCTCTGCAGAATGACATTCACTCGGAAGCCGACTTGTTTGCTGCGGAACGTTTCGTTTATGCGGTCGATCACGCCGCCAAACCTTCGCCGCGGTCCAAGCAGGCTGCCGAGCTGATGCGAAACTGGGATGGACGCATGTTGGCCTCCTCCGCGGCCCCCACGATAGCCGAGGTTTCCATACGAGAACTGCGGCGTCTGCTGCTCGAACCACGTTTAGGATCGCAGCCCGCCGGCACGAAGAAAAATCCTAAGCAAGAAGCAGCGCTGAGCTGGACGACCTATTCCTGGGAGATGCGGTCGGTGTGGCTGGAAAATATTCTGCTGCATCGCCCGAAGCGATGGTTGCCTGAGAGATTTTCGAACTACGACGAACTGCTGGCGGCGGCCGTCGAAGCCGCGGTGAACCGGCCGGAGGCAGCGAAGGATCTGTCTTCCTGGAGTTGGGGAAACTTCAATGCGGTCGAGATACAGCATCCAATCCTCGGGAAAATTCCTCTGATAAAACATTGGGCTGGGCCAGGCTTGCGGCAGCAGGCCGGCAGCGGCTACACAGTGAAGGCTGTGAGCCGGCATCAGGGGCCTTCCGAGCGCTTCACCGCGAACCTTGCGGACTTCGATCAGTCGACCTTGAACGTTGTAACCGGGCAGAGCGGGAACTTTCTAAGCCCCTACTACATGGATCAATGGAAGGCGTGGTACGAGGGCGCTACCTTCCTGTTGCCATTCACCTCCCCGGCCGTGGACGCGTCCAAGGCACACCGGCTGATACTTGAGCCGGCTCAGTAAAGCGACTCGCTTCCAACTCGAGATTCCCCATTCCGGGCAAAGGTTTCCAACTTCGAGCAACGGTTTCCTTCGAGCAGCGGTTTCCAACTTCAGCACGTTGGGGAATAACTCCGCTCTTGATTTTGCCTTGAAACGGCAGCTTTGAAAGGGCGCGGCTTCAAGCCGCGCCGTAAGCACGGCAAAATTATCCGCGGCTTTAGCCGCTGGGGGGAAGTTCTAGAAGAAGTCGATAGCTTTCACGTCGATGACCTGACCTACGATCGAGATCTGGGTCCGCTGGAGAACGTCCTTCGTCGTGTCATAGATTCGCAGTGTGCCGCCCTCCACTACATACTCCACATTCCTGGTAGAAAAACTCTGCAAGCCCGTTACGTCACCATTGTCGGGAGGGATCACGACAGCCCCACTGGCGGTGTTGTAGATCGAGAGACAGCCGCGCACTTCTCCACTTGGATTGTTGACATTACCCACATTGGTGCAGGTATGCGATCCGATGAAGAGCTGGCCCCCGAGGCTCATGTCGATACGGTCGTGGTAGCCGTTGGTGATGAGGATCGGATTGTGGTTCGTGAAATTCGGGTCCGTCATACTCTTCAAATCCACAATGTCGAGCGTGCCGCAAAAAGGTGCGCTGGTCGAGGAGGGGCAAGCCGTACCCTTTGGCGTACCTGCCACGTAAAGAGTTGAACCACTGAGAAAACCGGTCGTCGCACCGTTGACCGGGATCGTGTTTGTGATCGTAAGACTGGCCACCTTGCACACGCTGCTGGCCGCAAGATTGTCACAGCCTTGATCGACCGGAGGCACTGCAATCAACGGAGAAATCACATACACGGAATTGGAGACAGCCGGACCGGAGAATGGGCTGAATACCAGCAGCTGGCTTCCGTTCGCGTTTGAGATTACAGTTTGAGCATTTGGAACGCCGATGGTCGTTGTCGACCCCGTGGTGAGATTCATGACCTCTACCGCTCCGGAAGGATATCCATTAACCGCCGCAGTGGGAACTGCTGCGTATCCGATCGAAGTAGTTGCAGGAAGAACCATGCTGGAAGCCGGACCTGGAAGTGAAATTCTCCCAGTATTCGTTTCCGTCGTTGTGTTGATCACCTGCACCGAAACAGTGCTGGGGTCATAGGCAAGCAGAGTCGCCCGGGTCGGGGAAAGCGTCATCAGTCCGGGAGTATTTCCAGCACTGATCTCTGAAGCGCGCGCCAAAATGTCTGTTTGCGCATTCACGATAATCAAACCGCCCACACTCGATGAAGAGGAAATATCCTGCGAAGCCAGCACACGGGTGCTGAGACCGCTAGGAGGCTTGTGAATGGAAGAACTTGAAGAACCGCATGAGATGAAACCAACACTGGCCAATACAAGAATGACAGGAACGAGGACGGTTCTCTTCAAACGAAAGGCTCCTAACGACATGAAAAATGGAGATTTAAATGTGAAATCGTGGATTATAACAGACCGGGATGGTGTCATCTCGAGGCCCGCGCGGCATTCCGTCGCGACCTGAGCCGGCCCTCTTGCGACGTGCACGAATCAACAATCATCTTGTATCCTCAAAATGTATATGTCGGCTGACTTTCTTACTCGAATCAAGCAATCCCCAATATTGTGCGACGGCGCGATGGGGACTCTGCTCTACGCCAAGGGCATCTTCATCAACCGTTCGTACGATGAGCTGAACCTCTCCCAGCCGGATCTCATTCGTGCCATCCATCACGATTACTTGCAGGCCGGAGCTGAAATTGTTGAAACCAACACCTTCGGGGCCAATTCCTTCCGCCTGGCTCGACACAGCCTTGCGGACAAAGTGCGTGACATCAATCTGTCCGGAGCACGGTTGGCGCGGGAGGCTGCTAAGAGCTTCGATGTATGGGTTGCAGGATCGGTTGGCCCGCTTGGTACTCGAATAGAACCCTTGGGCAAGACTTCTTTCGACGAGGCTCGCGAAGCCTTTCGGCATCAGATCAAGGCGCTGGTGGAGGGTGGCGTCGACCTCCTCATACTTGAGACCTTTGGTTATTTGGAGGAACTCCACCAGGCAATGCTGGCGGCCAGAGACGTGACCACGCTGCCCATGGTCGCACAGGTCACGATCGACGAAGACGGCAATTGCCTGGACGGTGCTGACCCGGAAACCTTCGCACCCAAGCTGGCGGAATGGGGCGCGGACGTCATCGGCTGCAACTGCAGCATTGGACCGGTGGCAATGCTGGAGGCGGTCGAACGAGTGCGCGCTGTGACTTCGCTGCCGCTGGCCGCGCAGCCCAACGCAGGCATGCCACGTTCGGTCGAAGGCAGAAACATCTATCTATGTTCTCCGGAGTACATGGCAAGCTACGCGCGAAAGTTTGTCGCGGCCGGCGTACGCATTGTTGGCGGTTGCTGCGGGACAACCCCCGATCACATACGAGTGATGAAATCCGCGCTGCGGGTCGGCGAGGCCAGAGGGCGGACGAACTCAACTCACGTGGCTGCAGGTCATGCGGCGCCCGCGGCCATCCCCGCCGCGCCTTTGGAAAGCAGGTCGCTTCTCGGGAAGAAACTTGGCCGGGGTGAATTCGTGACCATGGTCGAGATCGTCCCCCCAAAAGGAATCGACATTCGCAAAGAGATCGATGGGGCCAAGTTTCTCAAATCGGTTGGTGTAGACGCGGTAAATATTCCGGACAGTCCGCGCGCGTCTGCTCGTATGAGCAACCAGTCCCTATCTCTGTTGATCCAGCAAGAAGTGGGCATCGAGGCCATCCTTCACTACACCTGCCGCGACCGGAATGTGCTGTGCATTCAGAGTGACCTGCTAGGCGCAGCGGCGGTGGGGATCAAGAATTTGATCTGCATCACCGGTGATCCCCCGAAGATGGGCAACTATCCCGACGCCACTGCGGTGTTCGATGTGGATGCGATCGGCCTGGTGAATATCGTGCACAACCTGAATCGGGGCCTTGATCTTGGCGGAAATCCCATTGGGAACGGAACCGGCTTCGTGATCGGAGTGGGTGCCAATCCGGGGCTGACCGATCTGGATGAAGAAATTCGCCGGTTTGAATACAAGGTCGAGGCGGGCGCGGAGTACGTCGTCACCCAGCCAGTGTTCGACATCCGGCTTTTGGAAAACTTCCTGCGCCGAATTGAACACTGCCGGATTCCTGTGGTGGTAGGGATCTGGCCCCTGGTCAGCGTCCGCAACGCGGAATTCATGAAAAACGAACTGAGGGTCTCCGTGCCGGACTCTATCCTGGAGCGGATGGCACGCGCCCAGAACCCGGAAGCGGCACGCGCCGAGGGC
>WNFI01050716.1_pt1 | contig 73923 bp, 75 predicted proteins | sample 5400471 | NCBI WGS metagenome assembly WNFI01 (sample SAMN13153348, study PRJNA577476) | soil metagenome | isolation source: 100 cm saprolite on Douglas fir-dominated hillslope | place: USA:California | collected 2013-09-17 | reverse complement strand
CACCCTGCCGCGTTTCGACCTGATGGCGCAGCTCGAGCGCTATCCCGAGGGCCTCAAGATGAACGCGCTGTCGCGCCTGCTCATGGTCACCGGCGGCAATATCACCGCCATCGTCGACCAGCTCGAGAAGGAAGGGCTGGTCGAGCGCCTGCAGGAGCCTGCGGACAGGCGCGCCTGGCTGATCCGGCTGACGTCTGCCGGCGAGCGCACTTTCGGCGCGATGGCGCGCGCCCACGAGGAATGGGTCGTCGGCCTGCTCGCAGGGCTGTCGCACCGGGAAAAGGACGAGCTGCTCAAGCTGCTCGCCAAGCTGAAACAGCACGCCGTGGAGGTCGCCCCATGATCCAGCCCAGGCATTTCCTTTGGCGCGCCGAAGACAAAGTCGGCGTGGTCACGCTGAACCGCCCGGAACGCAAGAATCCGCTCACATTCGAGTCCTATGCCGAGCTGAGGGATTTTTTCCTCGGATTAAGGACAAATTCGGAAATCAAGACGATCGTTATCACTGGCTCCGGCGGCAATTTCTGCTCGGGCGGCGACGCGGTTGAAGGCGTCTGCGCCGGCGCGGGTGCCATCATCGCGATGGCGTCGGACTTGCGCTACGCGGCGCCGTCCGCGAAGACCGCGTTTCTTTTCGTCCGCGTCGGCCTCGCCGGCTGCGACATGGGCGCCTGCGCCATGCTGCCGAGGATCATCGGCCAGGGGCGCGCGGCCGAGTTGCTCTACACCGGGCGCTCGATGAGCGCGGAGGAGGGCCTGGCGTGGGGCTTCTTCAATCGGGTCAGCGATCGGGCCCTGGATCTTTCGATTGAGACTGCAAAGGATCTGGCGGCCGGCCCGACCCTCGCGCACGCGATGACCAAGAAGATGCTGCACGACGAATGGCACGTCGGCGTCGACCAGGCAATCGACATGGAGGCGGTGGCCCAGGCGGACCTCATGCGCAGCGGCGATCTCCGGCGCGCCTACGAGGCCTTCGCAGCGAAAAAGAAGCCGGTATTCGAAGGCGACTGATGAGCTACACGGCGCACTTGGACACGTTCGTGCGCGACAACCTGCCGCCCCTCGGCAGGTGGCCGCAGCTCGTGTTCGAGCTGCCCGAGCTGCAATACCCGGCGCGCCTGAACTGCGCCACCGAGCTACTCGACAAGCCGGTAACGCGCGGACACGGCCATCGCATCGCTACCCAGGCGAACCGCCTCGCCAACGTGCTGGTGCGCGAGATGGGCCTCAAGCCGGGCAACCGGGTGCTGCTGCGCGGGCCGAACAACCCGATGATGGCCGCATGCTGGCTGGCGGTGATGAAAGCCGGCGGCGTCTGCGTCGCGACGATGCCGCTGCTGCGGGCGAAGGAGCTCACCGATGTCATCACCAAGGCCGAGATCACGCATGCGCTTTGCGACAGGCTGCTCGAGGTCGAATTGAAAGCGGCGCTGCCGCATTGCCCTTCCTTGAAAAACATATGCTACTGGCACGACGACGCGGCGGATTCGCTCGAGTCGCTGGCGCTCAGGCAGCCGCTTTGGTTCAGCAACGTCGCGACCGCCGCGGACGACGTGGCGCTGATCGCGTTTACCTCGGGAACTACCGGCAAGCCCAAGGGCACCATGCATTTCCACCGCGACGTGGTCGCGATGTGCGACTGCTTCCCGCGCTCGATCCTGAAGACCCACAAGGACGACATCTTCTGCGGCACGCCGCCGCTCGCCTTCACCTTCGGCCTCGGCGGGCTGCTGTGCTTCCCGCTGCGCTTCGGCGCCTCGACGGTGCTCGCCGAGAAGCACACGCCGGAGACGCTCCTCGGGACCATCGAGAAATTCAACGCGAACGTATGCTTCACCTCCCCGCTCATGTACCGCCAGATGGCCGCTATTGCAAAAAAGTTTTCATTGAAAAGTCTTAAGAAGTGCGTCTCGGCGGGCGAGGCATTGCCGGATGCAACGCGGCAACTCTTCAGGCAGGCGACCGGGATCGAGATCATCGACGGCATCGGCTCGACGGAGATGATCCATATCTTCATCTCGCACGCGGCCGAGCGCGCGCGCCGCGGCGCCACCGGCTACGCAATTCCCGGTTATCACGCCGCGGTGCTGGACGAGGAAGGGAATGCTTGTAAAGCAGGAAAAATAGGAAGACTCGCCGTCAAGGGACCGACTGGGTGTCGCTACCTTGCCGACGAGCGCCAGACCCAGTACGTGCAGGGCGGCTGGAACGTGACCGGCGACGCCTATCTCGTGGACCAGGACGGCTACTTCTTCTTCCAGGCGCGCACCGACGACATGATCATCTCGGCGGGCTACAACATCGCCGGACCCGAAGTGGAAGACGCTCTGCTCAAGCACCCCGCGGTCGGCGAGTGCGGGGTCGTCGGCTGGCCGGACGAGGAGCGCGGCACCGTCGTCAAGGCTTTTGTCGTTTTGAAAAAAGAATTTTCGCCGAGTGCGGATACTGCGAGGCAACTCCAGGAGCATGTGAAGGCGGCAATCGCGCCGTACAAGTATCCGCGTGCCATCGAATTCGTCGCTGCTCTGCCGCGCACCGAGACCGGCAAGCTGCAGCGCTTCAAGCTGAGGAAATCACCATGATGCAGATATTGCAGCCGCCGGGGTGGGCCCGGCCAAAGGGCTTTTCAAATGGAATTGCCTGTGCCGGCAAACTCATACTCATCGCCGGCCAGGTGGGCTGGACCGGGCAGGGCGAATGGAAGGAAAAAAGCTTCGCCGGCCAGTTTCGCCAGACGCTTGTCAACATAATTTCCATCTTGAAGGAAGCGAACGGCAAACCCGAGCACATCGTCCGGCTGACCTGGTACGTGCTCGACAGGAAGGAATACCTGGATTCGCTGCGCGATGTAGGGCTGGCTTATCGCGAGCTGATGGGCAGGCACTATCCGACGATGGCCGTAGTGCAGGTCAGCGGCCTGATCGAGGACGAAGCGCGGCTCGAGATCGAGGCGACTGCGGTGATCCCCTCATGCATCCGCCGCCGCTTCGCTTACTGGGGCGACGTCGACGTGGTCTACAAGGGCCAGGTAATGCGCTCGGGCGGCAACGGCTTCTGCGGCTGCTCGCGCGTGGCGCTGCTCAACATCCTGCAGGATCGCAGCCGCGAGCTCGGCGTGCAGATGCGCTTCCAGCGCGAGGTGGAAGATCTGAGTGAGTTTCCCGACTCGGATTTGATCGTTGTGGCCGATGGCATCAATTCAAAAATTCGTCATAAAAATGAAAATCATTTTCAGCCGAGCGTGGACCTGCGGCCGAACAAGTTCACCTGGCTCGGCTCGACCAAGGCGCTCGATGCCTTCAAGTATTTCTTCCGCGAGACCCCCGAAGGCATCATCCTCGCGCACTGCTACCAGTACGAGGCCGACCGCTCCACCTGGGTAATCGAGACCGATGAACGCACCTGGCGCAATTTCGGCTTCGACGGCAAGAGCGAGCCGGATATGCTTTCGACTTTACAAGAAATTTTTTCTGAAGAGCTGCAAGGCCATCCGCTAATCCCGAACCGCTCGGTCTGGCGCAACTTCCCGAACATCGTCAACAAGACCTGGGTGCTCGGAAATGCCGTCCTGGTGGGCGACGCCAAGGCTACGGCCCATTTCTCCATCGGCTCAGGCACCAAGCTCGCCATGGAAGACGCGATTGCCTTGTTCGACTCCCTGCGAACCGAAGATTCCGTAGGGCAGGCATTGAAGAAATACGACACGGCAAGAAGAGAAGAGGTCGAAAAGACGCAGCATGCCGCCAACGTGTCGCTCGCCTGGTTCGAGCATATGCGGCGCTACTGGGACATGGAGCCGCAGCAGTTCGCCTTCGGGGTCATGTCGCGCTCCAAGCAGATCACCTGGGAGAATCTCGAGCTACGCGATCCTTTATTTATTGAAGAAATTCATAAGTGGTTCGCGAGGAAGGTCAAAGAGCAGGGCTTCGACATCGACTTGGAAAATCCGCCGGTGCCGATGTTCACGCCGTTCCGGCTGCGCGGCATGGTGCTCGAGAACCGCGTCGTCGTATCGCCGATGGATCAGTATTCCGCGGTCGACGGCGTGCCGGGGGAGTGGCATCTGGTTCACCTTGGCGGCCGAGCGGTGGGCGGCGCGGGCCTGGTGTACGTCGAGATGACCTGTCCTTCGCCGGAGGCGCGCATTTCCCCCGGAGATACCGGCCTGTGGAACGAAGCGCAGCGCGACGCGTTCAAGCGCATCGTGGACTTCTGCCACGGCAACTCCAAGGCGAAGCTGTGCATGCAGCTCGGCCATTCAGGCCGCAAGGGCTCGACCCAGCTCGGCTGGCAACGCATGGACCATCCGCTCGGCAGCGGCAACTGGCCGGTGGTTTCCGCTTCGCCGATTCCCTACTACGAGGGAATTTCCCAGATTCCACGCGAGATGACGCGGGAGGACATGGACAAAGTAGTACGCGACTTTGTTGTTTCTACTGGTTATGCAAACCAAGCAGGCTTCGACATGCTGGAAATCCACATGGCGCATGGCTACCTGCTCGCGAGTTTTATCTCCCCGCTTGCCAACCAAAGAAAAGATTCGTACGGCGGCCCGATCGAAAACCGGATGCGGTTTCCTTTGGAAGTCTGGCGGGCGTGCAGGAAAAGCTGGCCTGAAAAGAAACCGATGTCGGTGCGCGTCTCGGCGACCGACTGGGCGCCTGACGGGCTGTCGGGCGAGGATCTGATCGCGCTCGCCCGCATGCTGAAGGACGCCGGCTGCGATCTGATCGACTGCTCGACCGGCCAGACCGTGCCGCAGCAGAAGCCGATCTACGGCCGCATGTATCAGGCGCCGTTCGCCGACTGGGTGAGAAACGAGGTCGGAATCGCCACCATGACGGTCGGCGCGGTGACCACGGCCGACCAGGTCAATACGCTGCTCGCGGCCGGCAAGGCCGACCTCGTAGCGCTGGCGCGGCCGCACCTCGCCAATCCCCACTTCACGCTTCAAGCCTCGGCGTGGTACCAGCACATGACGCAGCACTGGCCCGCGCAGTACCTCGCCGGCCGCGACCAGGCGTTCCGGCTCGCCGAGCGCGAGCGCGCCGAGCAGACCGACCTGCGTCTGCGCGCCAGGCCGGCGAGCCACGAGGTGAAGGACGGGAAACCGCAAACTGCCGCAAAAAGGGTTGCCTGAGCACCCTGTTGGGGTAGCATCGCGCGGTGCTCCAGCGCGTCGGAAAATACGAGATCAAGAAACTGCTCGGCAAAGGCGCCACCGGCTCGGTGTATCTGGCCGCCGACCCTTTCGGGCAGCGTGAAGTCGCGCTGAAAGTGATGGATGCAACCTCGAAGGATGCCGAGGAGGCGCGGCGCCAGCTGCGTTTCTTCCAGACCGAAGCGGCGCTCGCCGGAAAGCTGCGCCACCCGCACATCGTCAGCATCTTCGATGCCGGCATCATCGAGATCGTCTACAAGTGCTGCAAGGCGCTCGAATTCGCCAACGGCGAGGGCGTCGTGCACCGCGACATCAAGCCCGCCAATATCCTGGTGCGCTCCGACTTCGACATCAAGCTGTCCGATTTCGGTGCAGCGCAGCTCGCGCGCGCCGAAGTGACGCAGGTCTCTGGCGTCGGCTCCCCCGCCTACATGTCGCCCGAGCAGCTGAAGGGCGAGGAGCTCGATTACCGCACCGACATGTTCTCCCTCGGCGGCGTGCTGTACCATCTGCTGACCGGCCGCCGGGCATTCGATGGGCCGACGGCGTACGAGTTGGTGCAGTCGATCCTCGCCACGACCCCGCCGCCGCCTTCGCGGCTGCGACCCGATGCGCCGCGGGCGCTGGACGAGGTGGTGGCACGCGCCATGGCGAAATCGCGCGCCGATCGCTATGCGAGCTGGACCGAGTTCGGCGCCGCGGTCGCCAAGCTGCTCAAGCTCGACGGCGGCGGCGCCCGCCTCACCGAGGCGGAGAAATTCGCAGTCTCGCGCCGCCTCAAGTTCTTCGAGCGCTTCAGCGACGCAGAGCTGTGGCAGGCGGTTCGAGCTTCGGCGTGGCGGCGGCATCCGGCCGGGGCGGACCTCATTCGCGAAGGCACGGCCGACGATCATTTCTACATCCTCGCTTCCGGCAAGCTGAAGGTGGCGCAGCGCGGCAAGCTGCTCAACACTGTCGACCCGGGGCAGTGCGTGGGCGAGATGGCCTACGCGCGCCGCGACGCCAAGCCGCGCAGCGCGACGGTCACCACGCTAGAGCCGAGCTGGGCCATGGGAATGCGGGTGCAAGACGTGGACGCGCTCCCCGAGAGCTGCCGCGCGCGCTTCAACGAGGCCTTTCTCGCGATCATGGCGGAGCGCCTGTCGATGCTCGGCGGGCGACTCATCGGCGAAGGGCAAGCGCAGAACGCCGCGGTGCCGTGATTACCAGGAGTCTTTTTTTGGCCGCGGTTTTTTTCCTGGCCGCTTCGCCCGCCGGCGCGGCCTACGACGCAAACGGCGTCGCCCTCGGCGCAACCGAGAACGACATCAAGAGGCGCTTCCCGAGCGCCTACTGCAAGGCGCTCGAGTGGGAGAGCCGCGCCGCCGACCGGCGCTGCGACGACGCCAAGATTTCGTTGGGCGGCGTCGAAGGGCGTATCACGTTCTATCTCAGGAAAGATGCAGTGCAGGCTTTCGACGTGCGCTTCGAGACCAGGGATCTCGAGCGGCTGGTGGCGCAGCTGAAATCGCGCTACGGCAAGCCGGTGTCGGAAGTGAAGGACGCCGTCGAGCGGCAGGGCAAGCCGGCGCGCGAGATCTACAAGGCGCTGTGGCAAAGCGGCGCCGACCGCGCCGCGCTCACCGCCCAGCTAGACCAGAAGCGCTCCGCCCTCAGCGTCTCGCGCGGCAATTTCGACGAAGAAATCTACCGCGTGCGGTAGATTTTCAGATCTTTTTCAGAACTCCGATCGCTTTCGCGGCGTCCTCCGCGCTGTCGAGCGCGACGTAGCTGATGAATTTCTTGCCGATCGCGATCGCCGTCAGGCCGCGGAAGCTGACCCCGGCGTTGCCCAGCGCGCGCGTGATCTTCGCGCCGAGGCCGGGCTTGTCGCCGCCCTCGACGCGCACGCCGTGGACCGTGTCGGACCTGGCGATGCCGGCTTCCTGGGCGGCCCTGGTTGCTTTCGCGCCTTTCACCGGGGAGACGAAAAGAATTCCTCGTCCCGGGCTTTCCGGCGTGCGCCGCGCGAACACCATCTCCAGGTCGGCCCCGGCCCTGGCCAGGGCTTCGAGCTTGTCGGCCGCGCCGCCTGCGCGGTCGTCGACCGTCGTGGTCCACATTTCCGCCTTCGTGACTTTGAGCGTCATGACGCCTCCTCTCAGGAACGGGGATAGGTCCCGTCGTTGACGTCTAGTATCGCGCCGTTGAGGATCGGCGGGCTAGCGGTGGCGAGCCAGACGATCGCCGCGGCGATCTCGTCGGCCCGGCCCATGCGGCCGGAATAGGCGATCTTGAGCAGCCCCTCCCGGCGCGCCGCGTCCACGACCTTGAGAAGCTCGGTATCCACCGGCCCCGGCGCCACCGCGTTGACCTGGATACCGTGCCTGCCGAGATACAGCGCGAAGCTCTTGGTCGCGCTGGCGATTGCGGCTTTGGTCGCGCCGTACCAGAGGTCCGGGTGCGGCTGCCAGGCCGCGATCGAGGCGAGGTTCACGATCCGGCCTGCGCGCCGCTCGATCATCTGGCGCGACACCGCGCGCATCAGCTCGACCGGGGCTTCCAGATTGACGCGCAGGATCCGCTGCCGCATCTCGTCGGTATAGCGCTCGATCGGCACCGCATTCTGGATGCCGGCGTTGTTGACCAGGACATGGATGTCGCCGAGCGAGTCGACCAGCTTCGCGATGCCGCCCAGATCGGTCAGATCGTAAACGACGTTTTTTATTTCCTGATTCTTACTTTTGTCCGGGAAATCGCGATCGAGGGCAATGACGGAGAGACCTGCCCTGACGAAAAGCTTTGCCGTGGCGAGCCCGATGCCGCGCCCGGCACCGGTCACCAGAGCGGTCTGCATCGCTACGCCGCGAGCGCCGGCATGCTGAAGCTGCTGGCCTTCAGCTCCCTCACCAGGGTTTCTTCCTGCGAAGACGAAAGCTCCACGAGCGGCGGCCGGCAGGTCTTCCACTGCGCATCGTTGCTGAAGTGCGCGATGGTCGCCTTCAGCGCCGGGATCATCGGCTGCTTCTGCACGATCTTGCGGGTCGCGGTGATCTCGGCCTGCATGCGGTCGGCCTCCGGCGAGCGCCAGTTGCGATAGAGCTTGTCGATCGGCCCGGGGTTGACGTTGCCGGTCGCGGTAATGCAGCCCTTGCCGCCGTTGCGCATGTTGTCGAGCAGGAACGCCTCGCTGCCGGCGAAGACGTCGAAACCGTTTTTGCCGAAGTTGTCGAGCATCGCCTTGGTGTTCGGCCACTCGCCCGAGGAGTCCTTCACGCCCGCCACGATTCCCGGATATTTGGAAATCAATTTTTCAATAAGCGCGAGGGAGATCGGCACCTGCGAAACGGGAGGTATGTGATAAAGGTAAAGCTGCAGACGATCGTCGCCGACGCGCTCGATGATCTCGGCGAAGTTGCGGTACAGCCCCTCGTCCGACACCCCCTTGTAGTAGAAAGGCGGCAGCATCAGCACCCCGGCGCAACCGAGCTTGACCGCTGCGCGGGTGAGCTCGATCGAATCGCTGAGCGCACTATGCCCGGTTCCGGGCATCAAGGCCGCGGCCGGCACGCCGCCGGCGACGAGCGCCTCGAGGAGCTGGCGCTTCTCCGCCACCGACATCGAGTTCGCCTCGCTGTTGGTGCCGAATACCGCCAGCCCGGCACAGCCGTTCTTCAGCAGCCAGCGGCAGTGCCGGACGAAGCGCTCGGCATCGGGAGCGTAGTCGCGCTTGAACGGCGTGACCACCGGCGACAGCACGCCCTCGATGCGCTTCGCTTTCGCCATGCCGCTATTTCTCCACGGTGCGGATCGCGGCGCCGCCTCCGGAGAGCTTGATGCGCTCCTTGGTGTCGACGAGCTGGCCCTGCACGACGCGGAACACCTGGATGTCCTTCTCGACCATGTTCTGCACCAGCACCAGCTTCGAGTCCGGAGAGAAAATCGCGCCCTGCGACCAGCGGCCGATGTTCGCCTCCGACAATTTGTTCAACCTGTTGTTTGAGATGCCGAGCAAAATCACTTTGCCGTTCGCGTTGTATAGCGGATGGTCGGAGGGCCGGGTCGAGCCGTTGTGGATCACCACCGCGACGTAGCGCCCATCGGGGGAGACCTTGATGCCCTCGGGAGTCGGGCCGACCGCAACGGTGTCGATGGTGCGCGGCGGGTTCGCCTGCAGATCGATGAGGCAGGCAGTGTCCACGTCGCCCTGGCCCATGCCGACGTTCGCCACCACCGCGTGGCGGCCGTCGGGAGTGATGTCCATGCCGTAAGGGCGCAGACCGGCGTAGAAAGTGCGGTTGCTGACGCTCACTTTGTCGCCGTCGACAGTGAGGATCGTCAGGCCGTTATCGCCGTCGCGCGTGACGAGGGCCCGCTTGCCGTCGGGCGTGAACTGGACGTGGCTCGGCCCCGATTTCTCGTCGCCCAGCTTGAGCTTCTCGCCGACCGTGACCGTGCCGCCGGCAAGCTTGAGCACCGAGACCGTGCCTTCGCCGCGATTCGCCACCAGCGCCATGGTCCCGGCGCGATTGATCGAGACGCCGGCAGCGCCCGCGCCGGTCTGGACCGTCTGCACCACTTTCTTCGCTTTCAGGTCGATCACCGAGACGCGGTTGTCCGGCACGGTCTTCCCTGCGTCCGCCGGATCCTTTTTCTGCGCCGAGGTGACCAGGGCGTAGGACTCATCGGGCGTGAGCGCGACCGAGAGCGGCGGCCCGACCACGCTGGTGGGCGCTTGTACCTCGCCAACGATTTTCAAGGTTTTCAAATCAATTATTGAAACGGTATCCGGCGCGGGGTTGGGCACCACCATGTTCTTGCCGTTCTCGTTCACCACCTTGTTGTCGTTCGCCGAGACGGCAAGCTGGGCGTAAGCAGGCGCGACGAAGAGCGAAGAAATAATCGTGACGACAAGAAGTTTTCGCATGTTGAAGCCTCCCTTTGGGAATCAGTCGATCTTTGCGCCGGACGCCTTGACGATCGGCGTCCAGCGCGCGATTTCAGCCTTGTTCATCGCCGCCATGTCTTCGGGCGATCCGGCGATGATGTTGTAGCCGAGATCCGTCATGCGCTTGACGAATTCCGGCGATTTCGTGCTTTGCACCGCTGCCGCGTTCAGCTTCGCGATGATTTCTTTCGGCGTGCCGGCCGGCACCATCAGACCGAACCAGACGCCCGACTCGTAGCCGGGCACGCCGGCTTCGGCCATCGTCGGCAGCTCCGGCAGGGCCGGATCGCGCTTCGCTCCCGTCGTCGCGAGCGCGCGCAGCTTGCCGGCCTTGATGTGCGGCAGCGAAGAAGGAATGTTGTCGAACATCATCATCACCTGGCCTCCCAGAAGGTCCGCGACCGCGGGGCCGCTTCCCTTGTAGGGGATGTGGATCATGTCAACGCCGGTCAGATGCAGGAACATGGCGCCGGACATGTGGATGCTGGTGCCGTTGCCGCTCGAAGCGAAGTTGAGTTTGCCGGGTTGGCTCTTGGCGAGCGCGATGACCTCCTTCACGCTCTTGGCGGGCACCGAGGGGTGCAGTACCAGGACATTGTTGAGCGACACCAGCGGCGCGACCGTCACGAGGTCCTTGTTCGGATCGAACGGCATCTTCGCGTAGAGCGCCGGATTGATCGCCTGGATGCCGCTGGTCGTCATCAGCACGGTGTAGCCGTCCGGCGCGGCACGCGCCACCTCGACGCCGCCCAGGTTGCCCCCGGCGCCCGGCTTGTTCTCGACCGTCACCGGCTGGCCGAGGATCCTGGTCAGCTCGTGCGCCATCGCGCGCGAGGCGATGTCGACCGCGCCGGCCGGCGGGAATGGGCAAATCAGGCGGATGGACTTGGCGGGATAGGTTTGCGCCGCGAGCGTGAGCGGGAAGCTCGATACCAGCAGGAATGCGAACAGGCGGAACACCGGGAGACCTTTCGAAGGTAGAGTGCAGGCCGAATTATAGGGTGAGAAGCATGATTCCAGACCCGATCTGACCATGGCCGACCTGACGAAAGCGCTCAGCATCGAGGACCTTCGCCGCATCGCAAAATGGCGGTTGCCGCGCGCCGTTTTCGACTTCTTCGACGGCGGTGCCGAGGACGAGGTGACGCTACGGGGCAACCGCGCCGCTTTCGAGCGCGTGCGCCTGCTGCCGCGGGTGCTGGTCAATGTCTCGGCCGTTGATCTAAAAACTGAAATATTCGGAGAAACGGCAAACCTGCCGCTCGCGATCGCTCCCACCGGCGGCATCAGCGCCGGCCGCGCCGGGGCGGAGCTCGCGCTCGCGCGCGCCGCGAAAGCCTTCGGTGTGCCGTTCACGCTCGCCACGCCGGCCGCCGTTACCATCGAGCGCGTCGCCGACGAAGTGGGCGGGCGCCTGTGGTTCCAGCTCTACGCGGTGCGCGATCTGGAGTTCCGCGAGAAGCTGGTTCTGCGGGCAAAGAACGCCGGTTACGAGGCGATGCTCGTGACGGTCGATCTGCCGGTGTCCGGAAAGCGTGAGCGCGATCCCCGCAACGGCTTCGTGACGCCTTTCAAGCCGAACTGGCGCAACTCGCGCGACGTGCCCTTCAAGCCGGCGTGGCTGCTGGAAATCCTGCGCCACGGCCTGCCGGGCATGGCGAACTTCGAGGGCTACCGGTTCAGCACGCCCGAGGGCACCGACATCGCGACTGCTGTCGGCCGCGAGATGGACGCGAGCCTCGATTGGGAGGCGCTGAAGCGCCTGCGCGATCTTTGGCCGCGCAAGCTCTTGCTGAAGGGCGTCGAACGTCCCGATGACGCCGAGCGCGCTGCCGCGCTCGGCTGCGACGGCGTGGTGGTCTCCAACCACGGCGGCCGGCAGCTCGACGGCGCGGTTGCAACGCTGGAAGCCTTGCCTGCCGTTGCCGATGCAGTTGGAAAGAAAATGACCGTCCTGCTCGACGGCGGCGTGCGCCGCGGCGTGGACGTCCTCAAGGCGCGCGCGCTCGGCGCGCAGGCGGTGCTGACGGGTCGCGCTACGGTTTTCGGGGTGATGGCCGGCGGCGAGGCGGGCGCGCGGCGCGCGCTCGAGATCCTTGCGACCGAGCTCGAGCGCGCGATGAAGCTGTGCGGGACGCGCTCGGTCGTGCAGATCGGCCCCGACCTGATTTCCCGCTGAAGTTCCTCACGTAGTCCGGTGCGGTAAAGACCCAGTCGAGGGCGTCGTAGTAGCTCTTCGGCGAGCGGTCACGGTAGATATCGTTGCGCACCAGGCGCGGCATGCCGTCGGCCACGTGGAAAATCAGGCCGATCAGGCTGTTCGCTGAAATCTGCACCCGCGAAGCGCGCGTCAGCCGCAAGCGCTGGTACTCGCGAAAGGCTTTTTCGAAATCGCCGTTCATGGCATCGGCGCAGGTCGCGAGGCAAATCGCGTCCTCGAGCGCCATCGCCGCGCCCTGCGCCATGTACTGCAGCATGAAATGCGCCGCGTCGCCGAGCAGGGTGACGGGCCCGCGGCTCCAGTTCGCCACCGGTTCGCGGTAACGGAGCATCCAGCGCTTGAAGGTCTTGGGCGTGCGCATCAGCGCCGTCGGCTTTTCGCAGTAGTGCGCGAACAGCGGCAGCACCTCTTCGGGTGACGCTTCCTCGTTGTGCCCGCCGCTCGAATGCTTGCCGATCACGGTGGCGACCAGGTTGAAAAGTTTCCAGCCACGCAGGGGATAGTGGACGATATGCGTGTTGTGCGCGGCCCACAGCGTCGCCGCGGCCCAGCGCAGGTCCTTCGGCACCTCGTCCGCCTTGAGCACCGCCCGGTAGCACATGTGGCCCGAGATCGGCGGCTCGGGATCGCCGACGATGGCCTCGCGAATCACGGAGCGCCCGCCGTCCGCGCCTATCAAAGCTGTAGCAGTGATCTTTTGATTTTTTTCTGGAAGAACCAGAACTTCTTTTTCAACAGCATCAAACCCCAGCACCCTGGTGCTCGGACGCAGCTCAATAAGTTCATTGGCACGGCAGCCATCCAGCAGAGCGCCGTGGATGTCGGCGCGGTGCGTCACTGCGTAGGGATTGCCAAAGCGCCTGGCAAAGCGCCCGTCCAGCGGAATGTCGATGACCTTCTCGCCGCTCACCCCGTCCATCATGAGCATGCGTTCTATGAAAACCGCCTCCTTCTTCACCAGCTCGCCGACGCCCAGGGCATCGATGGCATGCCAGGCGTTGGGCGCGAGCTGGATGCCGGCGCCGATCTCGCCGAACTCGTGCGCCTGCTCCAGGACCAGCACGCGGAAGTTCCTGCGGGCGAGGGCCAGCGCGGCGGCGAGCCCGCCGATGCCGCCGCCGGCGACCACGATAGGCTTTGCGTTGCGGGCGGCGCTCAGAGGACTTCTTCAGACCCAGACTTGCAGCACGTAGTCGTAGGCGGCTTGCGCGTTGGTCATGTCGACGCGCTGCAGCTTTATTTGAAATCCATTCTTGGTCTTCTTGAGCTGGTGGGTGTACGAGCCGGCAAAATGCCGCACGTCGTCGCGGCGCAGCTCCATCATGTGGAACCGCGAACGGACTTCCAGGTCTCCATTTTTGCGGGATTTCCGAATGGAAACATTGGAAACTATGTGATTCGTGCCCCACTGCGGGCGCTGCGACCAGGCATCGGGGTGCAGCACGCGCTTCATCCGGACGTTCATCAGGTTCTTGTCCTCGGCGAAGATCGCCGGGGTGCCGTCCCAGGTCTTGTAGGACGGGTCGGGCGGCATCCAGTACACGCCGTCCTTGGCGAAGAGGTCGATCCAGTCCTGCCAGCGCTTGGCGTCCAGCAGCTCGGCCTGCCGGTACAGGAACTGTTCCACTTCGTGCTGGCCCTTCACGATCAGGCCTGCATGTACTTCGTCCAGGCCTTCATCTGGTTGCGCATCGGCGCTTCCGACGTCCCCATGTTCGGTCCGGTCTCGACCATGCCGTTTTTCTCGATGTCGCGCCCGAAGTGGCGGCCGAGACTTACCCAGTCGCCGCCGTCCGACGAGAGGCCCTGGTGGCACTTCCAGAAGTTTTCCAAGTCATCCGCGTTGATCAGGGTTGCCGGCGAATTGACGAGGTTGTAGTAGGCGAGCGAGCGGCGGTAGATCGCCTCGGGCGCTCCCTTCAGTCGGAAATGCCAGATCTCGGTGAGCGTGCGGTCGACCCCCAGCGGCCGCACCGCGCGCAGCTGCTGCAGCGGCGACTGCACCGACAGCCCCGGATAGATCAGCACGTGGTGAATGTTGACGCCGAGGATCTCCTCGGTGCGCTTCTTGCCATAGGCCTTGTGCATCACTTTCTCATAGGCCAGCGTGTCCGGGTCCTTGGGGCGCAGGCCCATGTAGCCGGTCAGGATGCAGTGGCCGTGCGGGTAGTTCAGCGTCTGGAAGTTGTCCCACTTGTCGATGGTCACGGTCGCGAACGCCGACAGCATGTGATACGAGAGCGGCGCTTTGCCGGTCTGCTTTTCGATCTGCTTCTCCACCTCGTGGGCGGCGCGGCCGGTCGACTGGTGCACGACCGACGGATGCAAGGCGTCGAGCTGGTTCTCGAGGAACAGCTTCCAGTTGGAGTGCTGGATGACGCGGAAGCAGTTGGGCACGACTTCGACCTCGCCCCCGGGTGCCCGGTCGCACATGTCGTCGAAAGCCACTTTGCTTTCACCCAAAAATTCTTCCAGTGTGTCACCGTCTTTGGCCAAGCTGGCGAAGACGAAGCCACGGTAGTTCTCCACCCGCGCCGCGTTGCCCTGCCGGTCGCCGCAGATCATGTTGCCGCGATGGGGGCAGCGGTTGTAGAGCACGCTGATCTTTCCGTCCGAGCCCCGCACCATGATCATCGGCTGGCGGCCGACCTGTACGGTGAAGTAGTCGCCGGCCTTGGGGACCTGGCTCTCGTGGCCGCAGTAGATCCAGACCCGCTCGTGGATGCGCTGCATCTCGAGGTCGAAGATCCCCGGGTCGGTGTAGACCTCGCGCCGCACCCGGTCGGGCTCGACCAGGCGGCTCAGGTCGGGAATGCGGTCGGGGATGCGCTCATGCAGCATGGCCGGTCTCCTCGGCTGGAATGATAATCTAGCCGCCGAGAGGAGGCGCCATGGTTCGCAGACCGCTTTTCATCCTGTTGGTTATGTTCCTTAACCTTGCTCACGCCCAGACCCCGCTCAAGGTCAAAGTCTTCCCCGGCGCCCAGGCCCTGCCGCTGATTGCCGGGACCTCGCAGGGCGTGTTTGAGCGCCAGGGGCTAAAAGTGGAGCTGCTTTTCACCCAGAACTCGCAGGAGCTGCGCGACGATCTGGCGAGCGGTGCGGTCCAGGTCGCGCACTCGGCGGTCGACAATGCCGTGGCCATGGTCGAGCGCACCGGGCGCGACGTGGTGATCGTGTCGGGCGGCGACAGCAGCATGAACGAGTTCTTCGTGCAGCCCGAGATCCGCTCGATCGCCGACCTGAAGGGCCGGGTGCTCGCGGTCGACGCGCCGAACACCGCCTACGCCCTGCAGGCGAAGAAAATCATGCTGATGAACGGCATGAAGGAGGGGGCGGACTACAGCGTCAAAACGGTGGGTGGGACGCTGTATCGCTATCGCGCCATGCGCGAGAGCAAGGAGCTGGCGGCGACCATGCTGAACCCGCCGTTCTCGGTGGACGCGCCAAGCGCCGGGCTGAAGAGCCTGGGACGGGCGGTGGATCTGATCGGGCCCTATCAGGCGACCGGCGCCTTCGCGTTGCGCGGCTGGGCGAAGGACAACGCCGATACCCTCGAGCGCTATCTCGCGGCCCTCGTCGATTCGACTCGCTGGGTCAGGGCGAAGCAAAACAAGGAAGCGTCCGCAAGAATGCTGGTAGAGCGCTTCAAGCTCGATCTCAAAGTGGCCGAGCGCACCTGGGAGCTGCTTGCCGATCTGAAGTTCGGCCTCGCGCCCGATGCGCGCTTCAATCTCGAGGGATTCAGGAACGTGCTCGCGCTGCGCGCCGAGATCGAAGGCGACTGGGGAGGCAAGCCGCCGGCGGCGGAGCGTTATTACGACTTGTCGTACTACGACAGGGCTCTCAGGAAATTGCGGTGATTTGCTAGAGCGACAGGAAGTGCTCGAGCATTCTTCTCCGGGTCGCCTCGTCCGGCAGCGACCCCACCCCCGCCGCTAGGTTGTCGCGCATGTGCTCGGCGTTGCCGGTGCCGGGGATGGCGCAGGTCACGGCGGGGTGGCCGACGATCCATTTCAGGAAATACTGCGCCCAGCTCTGCACCCCGATCTCGCCGGCCCACGGCGGCAGCGGTTTTCCCTTGGTTTTCCTGAAAAGCGCTCCTTCGGCGAACGGCCGGTTGATGATGGCCGCAACTTTCAGCTCGCGCGCGAGCGGCAGCAGGCGCTGCTCGGCGTCGCGCTCGGCAAGCGAGTAATTGATCTGCAGGAAATTGTACTGCCCGGTCTTGAGCCAGCGCTCGACCTCGGCGTACGCGGAAGAGGTGTAGTGCGTAATGCCAAGATAGCGGATGCGGTTCTTTTGCTTCCATTCTTGAAGTGTTTTTGTTTGAACCGCAACGTCGACGAGGTTGTGCACCTGCATCAGGTCCATGCGCTCGACGCGCAGGCGCTGGAAGGATTGCTCCATCTGCTGGATACCTTCGCTCCTGCCCCGCGTCCATACCTTGGTCGCGATGAACAGCCGCTCGCGCAGGTGCTGCTGGGCGATGAGATCGCCCGCCACCGTTTCGCTCGAGCCGTACATCGGCGAGGAATCGACAAGATTTCCATTCAAGAGCTTCAAAACGTCGCGCAGCGGTGCGCGTGCCCCAGCATCGGCCCCGACGTCGAAGGTCTGCCAGGTGCCCAGGCCGATGACAGGCATTTGCTCGCCGGAAGAAGGAATGCTTTTCACGTGGATTCGTTTTTTTTCCTGAGGCAATGCAGCAGGAATGAAAACTCCGCCCAGCGCGGCGAGGAGCGCTCTGCGGCGCGAGTCCATGATTCAATTTTAGCTGTGATAGCCTGAAAAGAAGGAGACCGCCATGAAACGACGCAGTTTTCTTTCCGCGTTCGCAGCCGTCGCCGCCGCGGCGCTGCCGGTCTGGCCTGCTCTCGGCCAGGCGCAGAAGCCCGTCAAGATCGGCGTCATCGGCTCGGGCCGGATCGGCTCGACGCTCGGCGGCCTGTGGGTGAAGGCGGGCCACGAAGTCATGTTCTCCGACCGCGACCCCGAGCAGGTAAAGCGCGCGATGGACGGCCTCGGGCCCGCAGTCGGACCCAAGGCGCGCGCCGGAAGCGTATCGGAGGCCGTGGCTTTTGGCGACGCGATCCTGATCGCCGTGCCCTACGCGGCGCTGCCTGCCATCCAGCAGCAGGTCGGCGCCCACCTCCAGGGCAAGGTCGTGGTTGACCCCAACAATCCGGTGCCGGCGCGCGACGGCGACATGGCGATTCAGGCGCGGGAGAAGGGGGCCGCGGTATCGACCGCGGCGCTGCTGCCCGGTGCGCGCCTCGTGCGCGCCTTCAACTCTTGGGGATACGCCGTGATGCAGCGCGAAGCGAATCGGCCGGCGCCGCGCATGGCGATCCCGGTCGCGTCGGACGATGCCGCGGCGCTGAAGCTCGGCATGCAGCTCGTCCGGGACGCCGGCTTCGACGCGGTGGCGGCCGGCTCGCTCGCCGCATCGAAAGCCTTCGACCTGGGCTCGCCGGTCTCCGGCCGCGTGCTCACCGCGGCGGAGCTGCGCAAGGCGCTCTCGCTGGCGCCTTGAGGCGCTCCTGAGGTTCCCTGAGGTGCGAGTGCACCGCTGGCTCGCGCGGGCCGTTGCCGCGCGGCCAGACGAAGTGCGCGCGCTGCTCTGGTCGTTCGGATATTTTTTCTGTCTCCTCGCGGGCTACTACATATTGCGGCCGCTGCGCGATGAAATGGGCGTCGCCGGCGGCGTACGCAACCTGCACTGGTTATTTACCGCCACCTTTTTCGTCATGCTGGCCGCGGTGCCGGTCTTCGGCGCGGTGGTGGCGCGCCTGCCGCGCCGGCTCTTCATACCGCTCGTCTACCACTTCTTCGTCGCCAACATCGCGATCTTCTGGCTGCTGCTCACGTTCGACGTGGCGAAGGAACAGGTTGCGCGCGTGTTCTTCGTATGGATCAGCGTCTTCAACCTTTTCGCTGTCTCGGTGTTCTGGTCGTTCATGGCCGATCTCTTCGCGAGCGACCAGGGAAAGCGCCTGTTCGGCTTCATCGCCGCAGGCGGTTCCGCCGGGGCGCTGGCGGGCCCGGCGCTTACGGTATGGCTGGTCGGCGCCATGGGCCCGGTGAACATGCTGATCATCGCCGGGCTGCTTCTCGAAGCGGCGGTGCTTTGCGCGCGGCGGCTGGAAACTGCATTGCCCAGAACAGAAAAGCAGTTCGCCGAGAAAACCAAACAGGAAGCGATTGGCGGCGGCTGGTTCGCCGGATTTTCGCTCCTGCTGAGGTCTCCTTATCTGGCCGGCGTCGCACTATGGGTGCTGCTGCTGTCTCTCGCGGGAACGTTCCTGTACTTCCAGCAGGCGAACATCGTGGCGTCGGTCTCGGACGATCCCGCGGTGCGAACCCGGATCTTCGCTTCCATCGATCTGGCCGCCGGAGTCCTCACGCTCATCGTGCAGATATTCGCCACCGGGCGTTTAATGGGCCGCTTCGGCACGGGGCCCGCCGCTGCGCTCCTTCCGGCGGTTTTCCTCATCGGCTTTGCGGCGCTCGCGATGAGCCCCGCGCTCATGCTGGTGATCGCTTTCCAGGCGATGCAACGCACCGCCAATTTCGCCGTTTCCAACCCCGCGCGCGAAGTGCTCTTCACCGTGGTCGATCGCGAAGAGAAATACAAGGCCAAATACCTGGTCGACGGCGTCGTGTTTCGCGGCGGCGACGCGCTAAGCGGCTGGCTCTTCAATGCGCTGCGCGCCGCGGGCGTGGAGCTCGCCGCGATATCGCTCGCCGCAGTGCCGATCGCCGCAGCGTGGATTGTCGTGTCGTTGCTCCTCGGAAGAGCGCAGGAGCACCGAGCGGTCAAGGCCCCCTTCCGAGATGAAGCGCAGCGCTAGTTCTTGCGCCGCGCGGCGAGCCGCCCGAGGATCGCTTGGCGCGTCTGATCCACCGCCGCGGCGTGCGGCCCGCCCAGCGCCGCGGCGCGCTCGATGAAGGGCAAAGCGTCGGCGTCGCGGTTCTGGTCCGAGAGCGTCTGCGCGAGATTGTTCAGGACGATCACCGATTCGGGATCGCGCCGCGCCGCCTCGCGCAGCACGCGCTCGGCCTGAGGCAGCTCGCCAAGCGCGTGGTGCGCGTTTGCGAGTCCGATCGACGCGCCGGTATTCTGCGGCCAGCGCTCCAGGAATTTCTGGTACGCGGTGCGCGCCTCGCGGGCGCCGCCGGCGCGCTCCAGCGCAGCGATCGCGCCGAGCCAGCGCGCTTCGTCCGCGGTGGCCGGAATTCGGTCGGACGGCATGACGACCATCGCCCAGTAGCCGCTGCGCCGCCACAGGAACTCGTGCACGTAGAACGGCAGCGTCTGGCGCTGCTTCTCGCCCGAGCGCAGGATGAGATCGCCGGCGTCGTAGTCGTAGCCGACCGCAACCGCATAGTGCCAGCCGCCTACGGGTGACTGGTCCTGCAGCACGATCACCGGGTTGCCCGCGGAAAGCTCGCGCAGCAGGTCCTCGAAGCGCGGCGCAAGGAGATAGGAAACCATGCCGTGGCGCCGCGCCGCAGCCAGCATCTCGACCTGCAAGCTGCCCTTGCGCTCGGGCAGATACACCTGCGGCACCAGCTCCTCGGGCGTGACCTTCGCTCCCGCGGCGGCGAGCGCGGTAGCGAGCGCCGCAGGGCCGCATTGGTACTCGACCTGCGGAAAGAACGGAACCTGCTTGAGCTCGACCTGCTCCGGCATGCCCTCGGACAGACCGTTGCGCAGCTCGGCCGTCTGCGGAAAGAGGCTCGCGCATCCCGAGACAAGCAGGGCGAGGCTGCAAACGAAAACGCCCGCGGCGAAGCGGGCGTTCCGTTTGGCCTTGAGGCGCGCTAGCGCTTGTAGTACCACCAGACGCCTGCGGCGATCAGAACGATGACCACGACCAACACCACGGCGCTGTTGTTCGCGCCCGCCGGTAGGGATTCGATTTTCCCGGACAGGTAGCGCACTTCTTCGTCGCTCATGGAGGCCACGCGGTCCTTGGCGGTCGAGGGGTCGATGCCGAACGTCTGCAGCTGGCTCGCGACATCGCTACGGCTCAGCAGGTTTAGCACCGTGCTGCGATCGCTATGCGAGCTTTGCTGAACGACCTGGTCGGTGCCGATCATTCCGGCCTGCGCGATCTGATACGGCGTCCAGATCGTAAGGGCGATCAGCACGCGGCACACTGCTCTTGCGAGGGATGATTGCATGTTCTCTCCGTTTCTCCGTTTAGGTTAGCGCTTCCAAGCCCACCAGATCACAGCGATGACAACGATCAGCAGCAGTATCCCGGCAGCGTCCGCGCCTGCGGGCATGGCGTGGATTCTGCCGGCCAGATAGCGCACTTCATCATCGGTCATTGCGGCTACCCGGTCCTTGGCGGTGGCAGGGTCGAGACCGAAGGCTTGCAGCCGGCCTGCCACGTCGCTGCGGCTGACGAAGCCCAGCACCGCGCCACGGTCGGCCTGAACGGTCTGCACCACTTGCTCGGTTCCGATCATGCCGGCCTGCGCGATCTGAAACGGCGACCAGATCGTCAGAGCGACCAACAAGCGGCAGACTGCTCTTGCCCACGCAGATGTCATTTGTGCTCCCCCTGGAGGATCATTGCCAAGGCCAATCTAGCCCCGGAGCCTTGCGGAAGTCAAGAAATCCCATGCGATCCAGCTGTCGGCCAAGTCAGCATTTGCCCTATGCCAAAATCGACATGTGGTAGTAATTCCTCCACTTGAAGCGGCACTGCTCGCGCGTGGTGGCGGAGCCTCGCAGTACTCCTGCGGGCCGCACTAAGCGATGGCGGGAATGACGGAGCGCAAATCTATCGAGGCCTGAAATCCATCGCCGACCGCTACTGCGAGCTGATCCGCAGACGGTTCAAGCGCTACAGCTTCTCCTGCCGCGAGCAGATCGAGGCGTTTTCCGGGCGCCCGACCCCGCATCTAGCCGAGTTGCTGGCGCAGGCGCTGTAAAGTCGTTTTCCGTCGCTGCCGGGCGACAGAGAAACCTGTGCGGCATCAAGGCGCTTGTCCGGACGTGTAATACGTCGTCGCCTGTACCCGACAGTTTTGCCGTTTTCGGCCACCGGCAATTTCCCACGGAATCACCTCAACCCCTTGTTGCTGCGCCTGAATCCGGCGCTGGCACGCGCGTTGCAGGTGAAGTGCGGGAAGTACTGCAAGGAAGGAGAACGGCATGGTTTCGAGCCGTAATTATTCGCTGGTCATCGGCGCAGGCGTGGCGGTGCTGCTGTTCACGCTGGTCGGCGCGGCCACGATTACGGGCGTACTGCCGACTTCGCTCTCCCGGCACTGCAAGACCTGCGGCGTGGTCGCCGAGGTGAAAGCGGTCGAAGTCAAGGGTAACTCCTCCGGCGTCGGCGCTGTCGCCGGCGGCGTCACCGGCGCGGTGATCGGCAATCAATTCGGCCGCGGCGACGGCAATACCCTGATGACCATCGCCGGTGCCGCGGGCGGCGCGCTCGCCGGCAACGAGATCGAAAAGCAAGTGAAGAAGCAGACTGTTTATCGCGTCACGGTGCGCATGGACGACGGCAGCGAACGCACGCTGTCGCTCGCCGCGGCGCCGGCTTTTGCGGTCGGCGCGCGAGTGCGCGTCAACGGCCAGGCCCTCGAGCGCGGCTAAGGATCGCTATGAACGACGTCAAGCACGAAATCTATACGGTCGGCCAGATCGTGGTCGGCTTCATGGTGGTCGCGCTGGTGATCCTCGGGATCGGCGGCACCATATACAAGGTGATCTCGCCGGACGGCTGGGTCTCGCAGGCCTTCGGCCGCAGCCTGTCGGCGGGCACAGCGGCGCTGGGGTCGCTGCTCCTGATCGCCGGGCTCGCCTGGTTTTCGCGCGGCTGGACCTCGCCGCGCACCCGCAACCGCTATTCGGACCTGATGGTCTACACCTTCGCTGCGGCCGGGATGTTCTATCTGGCGCAACTCTGGATCAAGGGCACATTCTGAATGAGATGAGCCGCTGAACGATAAAGCGGCCGACCAACACAGTCGTCTCCTCCCCGGGGCCCGTCCTTTCCCCCCTACAGGCGGGCCCCTTTTTTTGCCCTGTTTTCCATCCCGCTCCCGGAGGCGCAGCTAGGTTTTCCCCGGGCGCAGGCCGCCCAGCAGTGTTTCCATGCCGCCGCCAAGAAAGTCCCGAACCGCAGGGGTTTCGGTATTTTTCGCCGGCACGGTCAGCGTAAGCGCGACATAGCCTTGGCCAAGCGCGATGAGGCCTTGCATGCTTCGGACCCGCTCGCCGTTCACCACCGAGTCGCTCCCTATCTCGAGGAAGGCAATGTTGTCTGTGCCTCGGATGCGGCCGATCGTCCGGCCTTTTTTCTTCGCCGCATCCATTACGAATTCCTGGGCGATATTGGGGTGCTTTTTTGCATGTTGAGCCGTCGAATTGAACGTGAGGCGTAATTCGAACAAGCCGGGCGTTGGAGGCCGGACAACTATCGTCTTGCCCTTGTCCTCAAGCTCGTGCTTGTAGCCCGGCGGCAAGGAAAGGCTTGCGCCCCCATCGGCAAACGACACCACCTGCCCGATTGCCACGGACATCCATAGCGCGAGCACGGCACCAACGGATCGGGACAGTTTTCGACTCATATTCGCCTCAGACCGCGATCGGCGCCTTGATGGCGGGATGCGGTTCGTAGGCCTCGAGGGTGAAGTCCTCGTAGCGGAAAGCGAACAGGTCCTTCACCGCGCGATTGAGGCGCATGCGGGGGAAGGGCCGCGGCGCGCGAGCGAGCTGCTCGCGGGCCTGCTCGAGGTGATTGAGGTAAAGGTGGGCGTCGCCGAGAGTGAGGACGAACTCGCCCGGCTCGAGAGCCGATACCTGCGCCACCATCAGCGTGAGCAGCGCATACGAGGCGATGTTGAACGGCACGCCGAGAAATACGTCGGCGCTGCGCTGGTACATCTGGCAGGAGAGCTTGCCCTCCGCGACGTAGAACTGGAAAAGGGCGTGGCATGGCGGCAGCGCCATGCGGTCCCAGTGGCGCCACTGGTAGCCGTACACCGGCCCGAGCTCGCCGTTCTCGTCGGCCCATTCGTCCCAGATGCTGACGCCGCGCTCCTGCAGCCATTTCACATTGGTGTCGCCGCGCAGGAACCAGAGCAGCTCGTAGACGATGGATTTCAGGTGCAGCTTCTTGGTGGTGAGCAGCGGAAAGCTGTCGCGCAGGCCGAAGCGCATCTGGCGGCCGAACACCGAGCGCGTGCCGGTGCCGGTCCGGTCGGACTTGGCCGCGCCGCGCTCGAGCAGCTCGGCGAGCAGCTCGAGATACTGCTGCTCCCCGGAACTCTGCTTTTCCGCCGGGTTCATGGCCGCTAGATCGCGACCATGGCGAACAGCTCGCGGCCGCTCTGGAAGCGCTCGTCGGGATCTTTCGCGAGCAGCCGGTCGAGGATCGGCTGGTAGCCCTTGAGTTGCTCGGGCAGGAGCGGCACCGGCGAATGCACGTGCGCGGTCACCAGGTTGGCGATGCTCTCGGATTCGAACAGCTTGTGGCCGGTGAGCATCTCGTAAAACACCGCGCCCAGGCTGTACAGATCGGAGCGCGCATCGACCGAGCGGCCCAGGCACTGTTCGGGACTCATGTAGCGCGGCGTCGCCAGCAGCTGCCCGGCGACGGTGAGCGAAGCCTTCGAGCCCAGATCCTTCGCCAGCCCGAAGTCGACGATCACCGGCCGTCCGTCGGGGCGGAACAGGATGTTCGCGGGCTTGAGGTCGCGGTGCACGATGCCCTGCGCGTGAATCGCGTCGAGCGCACGCGCAACTTGCGAGACGATGCGCAGCGCGGCGCGCGACTCCAACCCCTCGCGGATCCGGCTCGCGAGCGTGCCGCTCGGCAGAAACTCCATCGCGATGTACGGATAGTCGCCGGCGAAGCCCTGGTCGTAGATTTTCGCGACGTACTCGTTGTCGAGGCTCGCGATCAGCTTGTATTCGCGCACGAAGCGCTCGAGGAACACCGGATCCTGGCGCAGCGTGCGGTCGAGCACCTTGAGGGCGACACGCAGGCCGTCGCGCTCGCGCTCTGCGAGATAGACCTGCGCTTGCCCGCCCTGGCCGATGATGTGGACGATGCCGTAGCCGGGGAACAGCTGCTTTTGCTCCTGGCCCAGCGGCAGCGTCGCTCCACGGTCCGGTTTCGCGGTCGGCATCGAGCCTATTTTGCCACTTCGGCGTGATACGATCCCCCGCGGAAGAGGGAAAATAGAACCATCATGAAGCTCTTTGGCGGCGGCAAACCCGACCATCCGATGGCGGACGCCAAGGAGGCGCGCCGGCTGCTCGACGAGCTTCCCGCGCAGGACCCGCTCAAGGCGCTCGAGGAGCTCGCGCACTGGCACGAGTCGGTGAGCGCGGCCGAAGGCTTCAAGCCCGACACCCGCATCCAGGCGCTATTCACGATCGACGAGGCGGCGCAGGCGCGCGTGAGAAAGATCGCGCGCGACTACCTGACGGTCGCGCGGCCCTCGCGGTTCCAGGAAAACCGCATGTGGACGCACGTCTACGAGTACTGCAGGCAGTGCGGCCATGCCTATGCGCTCTGCGTCGACGCGGTGCAGAAGGGCGCCAAAGGGACCGAGGCGGCGAAGCCGCTGCTGCCGCTGCTGGCGGTGCGCGCGCTGCGCGCTCTCTCGCAGCAGATCAAGTGGCTTCACCTGCGCTACGGTCCGATCGATCCGGCTCTCTGGCGCATGCTTAGCGGCGTGTACGCGTTCGCCGAGACGCGCGGCATCGCCGACGCGAAGGTGCCCGCGGTGTATCCCGGCGTCGCCGGCGAATCGACGCCGCGCCAAGAATACGTGAGAACGCTGATGCTAAACGTGAGCTCGCCGGACAGCCTGCTGCCGCCCGAGGTCGAACTCGCCGAGCGGCTCATCGGCGAGCTCGCCGCGAGCCTGGTGCTGGCGGCACAGCCCGCACCGCAGTTGACGCATTGGACCGATCTCGGCCAGGCGATGCCGCCGCTGCGGCTGGCGAAGGCGCCGCGGCCGGCGCCGGGACTGCGCTTCTTCGGCGCCGGCGACGCGATCCGCGCGCTCGACACCATGGTCCAGCGCATCGAGGCCACCGGGCAGCTCCCGGCCAGCGTGAGCGCGGTCGGCAGCTTCGAGAACGAAGCGGCGATCGAGCTGATGCGCCATCTCCTGCTGTACTGGTCGCCGGCGCCGCCCGAGCGCAAGCACCCGCGCCACAATGTCAAATCGCGCCTGTCGATCGTGCACGGCTTCGAGGCCGTGGTGGGCGCGCTGAACGGCGCCGGCGGGTCGCTCGAGTCCGATCGGCAGGCCGCGGAGAACTGGATCGTCGAGAACGTGAGCGCCGGCGGCTTCGGCGCCGTGGTGCCGCAGACCAAAGGCGACTGGCTCAAGATCGGTGCGCTGCTCGCGATGCAGCCCGACGGCGGCAACAACTGGGTGGTCGGCATGGTGCGGCGGGTCAGCAAGGTCTCGAACCAGGAGGCGCGCGTCGGCATCCAGACGCTGTCGCGCGCGCCCGAGCTGGCGCGCTTCGCCCTGCGCAGCGGCGAGGAATCCGGAGTGCTGCTGCCGTCCCCCGGCCTCGGCACCGGGGAAGCTTCGGTCGCGCTGCGTACCGGGGTATTCGTACCCGGCCAGAATCTCGAGAACCAGCGCGGCGGCCGCAGCTACGTCTACATGCCGCAGGAGGTCGCCGAGCACGGCGACGACTACGACATCGTGCGATTCAGGGAAATGATCAGAGAATCCTGACGAGGAAACTCGCGATGCCCGCGAGTTCCTCCGCGCACACCGAGTGCGGCATCGGGTAGGTGTGCCACTCCACGTCGTACCCCGCATCCAGCAGAATCTTCCTCGACTGCTCAGCGCGGCGCAGGGGGATGATGTCGTCATAGAGGCCGTGCGCCATGAAGAGCGGCAGGTTGCGGTTTGCCTCTTTCATTTCTTCCTTCAGCTTTGCAGCTAAAGGCAAGTAGGTCGAAAGTGCGAGCACGCCTCCGAGCGGAGCTGAATACCGAAGTGCGGTATGAAGGGCGATCGCGCCACCTTGCGAGAACCCGGCAAGCACAATCCTAGGCGTGTCGATCCCCCGATTTATCTGTTCTTGTATGAGCTGTTGAACGGCGGATCCCGATTCCCTAATTCCTGCTTCGTCTTCGGGCCCACCGCCCAATTGCGCGATGTCGTACCAGGCGCGCATGCGCATGCCCTGGTTGAGAGTCACGGGCCGGATCGGCGCGTGCGGGAAGACGAAGCGCACTTGAAGCGTGCCGGGTAGTCGCAGCTCGGGGACGATCGGCTCGAAGTCGTGGCCGTCGGCGCCCAGACCGTGCAGCCAGATCACCGCCGCATCGGGCTTGATACCGGTTTGAATTTCAATGGCTTCCATCGAGCCCGCAGTGTAATCGGTGTCACCTGTAATGCAACCAGCCTTGACTTTATGACCGGCGGTCATTTAGTGTAGCTCCTCAAATGACCGTCAGTCAGTTACGCAGCCAGGTGAAGCGGGCGCGCGCGCCGGAGCACAAGTCGCAGCGCCGCAGCGCGATCCTGCGCGCCGCCGAGGGGCTGCTCGCCCGGCGCGACCCGACCGATTCCTGCTCGGTCGAGCTGCTGGCGCGCAAGGCAGGCCTGGCGAAAGGCACGGTCTACCTTTACTTCCGCTCGCGGGAAGAGGTGCTGCTCGCAGTGCACGAGAAGCAGACGCACGAGCTGTTCGACGTCATCGAGGGCGCACTCGCAGCGGCCGGCGCGAGCGCCGACAGCGTGGTGCGCACCGGCCTGCGCTACCTGCGGGCGCACCCCCAGTTTTATCCGCTCGCCGCGAATTGCCGCACCATGCTCGATACCAACGTCAGCGCCGAGGCGGCGCTTGCCTTCAAGATCGGCATCGGCAAGCGCCTGCATCTCCTTGGCGAGCGCATCGAGGAAATCTACCCGGGCCTCAGGTCTGGCGAGGGCGCGGCGCTGCTGATGAACAGCTACGCCATGATCATCGGGCTGTGGCAGCAGGCGGACCCGCCGCTGTCGCTGCGCGCCGTGATGAACCGCCCCGAAATGCGCATCTTCAAGATCGATTTCGAGAAGCAGCTTACCGAAGCGGTGCTCGATCTGTGGGAAGCGGCCGCGCGGAGACAAAGATGAAACCCGCCGCCACCTTTCTCGCGCTGGCCGCGGGGGCACTCTTGCTGAGCGCCTGCAGCAAGGCGCCGGCGCCGAAGGCCGAGGAGATTCGTCCCGTCAAGGTGATGGCGGTCGGCGCCGCCAACGCGACGCGCGCGGTGGAGTACGCGGGAGAGGTACGGCCGCGCCATGAGACGCGACTTTCGTTCCGCGTCGGCGGCAAGATCGTGGAGCGCATGGTCGAGGTCGGCAGCAGCGTGCGCGCCGGCCAGCCGGTGGCGCGGCTCGATCACACCGATCTCATGCTCGCCGCAGAGAGCGCCAAAGCACAGATGGCGAGCCTGGAAGCGGAGCGCAACCTCGCCGAGGCGGAGCTCAAGCGCTATTCCGACCTGCGCGAGAAGAACTTCATCAGCCAGGCGGAATACGATCGGCGCGCAAGCGCTTTTAGCACCGCCGATGCGAAGCTCGGGGCGGTGCGCGCCCAGTACCGGCAGGCGGCAAACCAGGCGGCCTACGCGATGCTCAGCACCGACACGGCGGGCGTCATCACCGCGATCGAGGCTGAGGCGGGCCAGGTCGTGACCGCCGGCCAGACTGTGGCGCGGCTTGCCAGGCCGGGCGAAAAAGAGATCGCGATCGCGGTCCCGGAATCGCAGCGCGACCTCATCGAGAGCGCAAAAGAGTTCACCATCACTTTGGGCGCGGCGCCGGGCCGCAGCTGGAAGGGGAAAGTGCGCGAATTCTCGCCCGCCGCCGATCCGGCGACCCGTACCTACGGCGCGCGCATAACCGTGCTGGACGCGGACGAGGCGATGGATCTGGGCATGAGCGCGCGCGTCGCGGTTCCCGCGGCGCAGCCGGTCGCCGGCGTCGAGCTGCCGGTGGCGGCGCTCTACGCGAGGGGCGACACGCCGAACGTCTGGGTGGTCGACTCCGGCGGAACAGTGCGGCTCGTGCCGGTGAAGACGCGCGGCGTCGTGGGCGAGCATGTCGTGATCGAGTCCGGCCTTAACGCAGGCGACAAGGTCGTGGTTGCCGGCGCCAATCTGATCCGCGCCGGCCAGCGGGTCCGCGTGCTCGACGAAAGCGAGCAGAAGCTCACCGCCAAATGAACGGCGTGGATGGGGAAGCGGCGGGCGAAGCTTCGGACGACCGGCCGGCGGCCGCCCGCCCGCACCCCGAGGAATCGGGCGGGCGCTTCAATCTTTCCGCAGCCGCGCTCAAGTACCGCGAGCTCACGCTGTTTCTGCTGCTCGCGATCGCGGTGGGCGGCGTCGCCGCCTACTTTCAGCTCGGCCAGCGCGAGGATCCGGATTTCACCTTCCGCGCGATGGTGATCCGCACGCTCTGGCCGGGCGCGACCGCAGAGCAGGTCGACCGGCAGATCACCGACCGCATGGAGAAAAAGCTGCAGGAAACGCCGTACTACAAGTGGACCCGCACCTATTCGAAGCCGGGCGAGTCGCTGATCATCCTGGAGCTGCTCGACACGGCCGCGCCGCGCGACGTGCCCGAGATCTGGTACCAGGTGCGAAAGAAGCTCGGCGATATCCGCCATACCCTGCCGGCGGAAGCGATCGGGCCGTTCTTCAACGACGAGTTCGGCGACGTGTTCGGCTCGATCTACGCCTTTAGCGCCGACGGCTTCACGCTCTCCGAGTTGCGCGACTACGTCGAGCGCGTGAGGCAGGAGCTGCTGCGCCTCCCCAACGTCTCGAAGATCGACCTGATCGGCGTGCAGGACGACAAGATCTACGTCGAGCTGTCGACGAAGAAGCTGGCCGCGCTGGGCATCGACGCGCAGGCGATCGGCCAGGCGCTCGCGGGCCAGAACGCCGTCGTCAGCCCGGGGAGCGTGGAGACGAAAGAGGCGTCGGTGCAGCTGCGCGTCACCGGCCAGCTGGATTCCCTGCGGGCGGTCTCCGATCTGATGCTGCGCGTCAACACGCAGTCTTTCCGGCTCGGCGATGTCGCCACGGTGAAGCGGGGCTATGCTGATCCACCCGTTTTCACGATGCGCTTCAAGGGGAAGGAGGCAATCGGCCTCGCGGTTTCGATGACGCGCAACGGCGACGTCCTCAAGCTCGGCGAGGATCTGAAGCGCGAGATGACGCGCATGCGCTCGGAGCTGCCGATCGGCGTCGAGTTCGAGCAGGTATCCGACCAGCCGGCCGTGGTGAAGGGCTCGGTCGGCGAATTCATGCGCTCGCTCGGCGAGGCGGTCGTAATCGTCTTGATCGTCTCATTTCTGTCGCTCGGCGCGCGCACCGGGCTGGTGGTCGCGCTCACCATCCCGCTGGTCCTCGCCGCGACGTTCCTGGGGATGCGCTTCTTCGGCATCGACCTGCACCGCATCTCGACCGGAGCCCTGATCATCTCGCTCGGCCTGCTGGTCGACGACGCCATGATCGCGGTCGAGATGATGGCGCGCAAGCTGGAAGAAGGCTGGGACAAGGTGCGCGCCGCGACCTACGCCTACACGACCACCGCCTTCCCCATGCTCTCCGGCACGCTCATCACGGCGGCCGGGTTCCTGCCGATCGCCACCGCGAAGTCCACCACCGGCGAATACACCTTCGGCATCTTCGCCGTGACGACGATGGCGCTGCTTATATCCTGGCTCGCGGCGGTCACCGCAACGCCGTTCATCGGCGCTTTGTTCCTGAAAGAGCACAAGGTCGGCGCCGGCGAGGCGCCGCGCGACGTCTACGCCAAACCGTTTTATCGAAAGCTGCGCGCCACGATTGAATGGTGCGTGGTGCATCGCAAGACGGTGCTCGCTGCGACGGCCGGCACCTTGGTGCTTGGGGCGGCGGGCATGGGCCTCACCGAGAAGCAGTTCTTTCCATCGTCGAACCGCGTCGAGCTGATGGTCGAGCTGTGGCTGCCGGAGGGCGCCTCGGTGCGCGCCTCGGAGCGCGAGGCGGCGCGCGTGGAGAAGTTGCTGGAATCGGACCAGGACGTGGCGAGCTACGTCACCTATGTCGGCAACGGCTCGCCGCGCTTCTTCCTGTCCCTCGAGCAGCAATTGTTCCGCACCAACTATGCCCAGCTCGTGGTCCTGACGAAGGACCTTCACTCGCGAGAGCGAGTGGTGGAGCGGCTGCGCTCGGCGCTAGCCGACGATTTTCCGGGCGTGCGCGGGCGAGTGCTGCGCGTACCGCTCGGCCCGCCGGTCAACTACCCGGTGCAGTTCCGCGTGATCGGCGAGGATCCCGCGCAGCTCAAGGCGATCGCCGACCGCGTGGCGGAGCGCGTGCGCGCAAATCCCAGCACCCTCGACGTCAACCCGGATTGGGGCGACAAGGTGCTTGCGCTGCGGGTCGACGTGGACCAGGACAAGGCGCGCATGCTGGGCGTCTCCTCCTCGAGCGTGTCGCGCTCGGTTGCAGGCGTGGTTACCGGCGTGCCGATCGGCCAGTACCGCGAGAACGACCGGCTGATCGACGTCGTGCTGCGCGCCCCGGCCAGCGAGCGCGGCACGCTGGAAGCGCTTGGCGAGCTGAGCATCCCGACCGCGGGCGGTCGCACGGTGCCTCTGGCGCAAGTCGCAACCGTGAGCGAGACGCTCGAAGAGCCGATCCTCTGGCGGCGCAGCCGCGCGCTGACCCTGACGGTGCGCGCTGACATCGTGGACGGCGCCCAGGCACCCGACGTCACGACGCAGATCGAGCCGACGCTCGCCCAGATCCGCGGGGAGATGCCGCCGGGCTACCGGGTCGAGGCGGGCGGCGCCTACGAGGAGAACCTGAAGGCGCAGCGCTCGATCGCAGCGGGGCTGCCGCTCGCCGCCGCGGTGGTGCTTGGCATGCTGATGCTGCAGCTGAAAAGCTTCTCGCGCACCTTTATGGTGGTGCTCACCGCGCCGCTCGGGATCGTGGGCGTCGCCATCGCGCTGCTCGTGTTCCGCCAGCCGTTCGGTTTCGTCGCCATGCTCGGCACCATCGCGCTGGCCGGGATGATCATGCGCAACACGGTGATCCTGGTCGACCAGATCGAGCAGGACATCCGTGCCGGCTCCGACTCCTGGACCGCGATCCGCGAGGCGACGGTGCGCCGCTTCCGGCCCATCGTTCTGACCGCCGCGGCAGCAGTGCTCGCCATGATCCCGCTGACACGCAGCGTGCTGTGGGGACCGATGGCGTTCGCCATCATGGGCGGCTTGATCATCGCCACCGTCCTCACCGTCCTTTTCGTGCCCGCGCTCTACGCCGCCTGGTTCCGCATTCAGCGCCCCGCGGCTTGACGGCGAAGCTATTTCTTGCGTAACGCGGACTTCGGGCGAAAGGCTTTCACTACGGCCTCGTTGGTCTCGATATAGGGGCCGCCGAGGAGGTCGATGCAGTAGGGAACCGCCGCGAAAACTCCGTCCAGCGTCTCGCGGATGGCTTTTGGCTGGCCTGGAAGATTGATGATGAGCGCGTGCTTGCGCACCACGGCTACTTGGCGCGAAAGAATGGCGGTCGGCACGTATTTCAGACTTACCGCGCGCATTTGCTCGCCGAAGCCCGGCATCACTTTGTCGGCCACCGCGAGCGTCGCTTCGGGGGTGACATCGCGCGGCGCCGGCCCGGTGCCGCCCGTGGTGAGGACGAGGTGACAGCGCTTTCCATCCACCAGCTCTCTCAAGGTTGATTCAATGACGGCCTGCTCGTCCGCGATGAGTCGCGTCTCGTCGCGCCAGGCGGGCGAGGCGATCGCCGAGCCGAGCCACTCCTTGAGCGCGGGGATGCCTTCGTCCTTGTATACGCCGGCCGAGGCCCGGTCGCTGATCGATACCAGTCCTACCAGGAGTTCGTCTTTCACGCTATTTGGACGATTCTTTCAGGAATCGAAATACTTCCCGGTAAGCGCGCGGCGGCTTGCCTTCCTTCATTTCCTTCCTGGTATTCCTGAGCAGCGCGCGCAATGCCTGCAGGTCGGCGCCTGGGAAGGCCGCCGCAAACTCGGTGAGCGCCTCGTCGTCGGCGAGGAGGCGCTCGCGCAAGGCTTCGAGACGCCGGTGCTGCGCGGTCGCCCGGGCCGAATGCCCCTCGATCGCCGCAAGCCGCTCGCGGATCGGCTCGGCATCGACCCCGCGCATCAGGCGCCCGATGTATTGCATCTGGCGGCGCTTTGCCTCATGGCTTTTTATGCGTTTTGCCGCGATGACGGCCTCGTAAAGATTGCTTTCCAGGGAAAGCTCGCCGAGCTGCGACTCCGGGAGCGCAACCAGCGCCGCGCCCAGCGCCTGCAACGCATGCATTTCCTGCTTGCGTTTCGTTTTGCTGACGATTTCGTCCTGCATCGCGCTGTATCATAGCGCGGCATGCCGAGGTTTCAGTCGAAGTCGGCCCACACGCCGTCCCATCAGTCCGTCCCGCTTTCCGCCCCGCAGCCTTCCCCGGGGCGGCACGGCTTCGGCTGCACGCAGCAAAAGCTGCGCGAGCTGGCGCAGGCGGTGCTCGACCGCGCGCGGCGCGCGGGCGCGAGCGGCTGCGACTGCGACGTTTCGGAGGGCTACGGGCTCACGGTTACGGTGCGCATGGGCCTGCCCGACGTCGTGGAGCACAACCGCGACCGCGGCGTCGGCGTCTCGGTGTATTTCGGCGAGCGCCCAAAGCTACGCCGCGGCCATGCCAGCACTTCGGACCTCTCGCGCACCGCGCTCGAGCAGACGGTCGACGCGGCGGCGGCGATCGCACGCCACACAGCCGAGGATGACTGTGCCGGCCTGCCCGAGCCCGAGCTGCTCGCGGTCGAACAGCCCGACCTGGATCTATACCATCCCTGGGCGCTCGCCACCGAGGACGCCATCGAGCTCACGCGGCGCTGCGAAGCGGCGGCCTTTGCGGTATCCAGGAAGATCCGCAATTCGGAGGGCGCCACGGTTTCCGCACAGCACTCGCAGTTCGTGCTCGCCAACAGCCTCGGCTTCATGGGCGGCTACCAGGGCTCCCGCCACTATCTGTCGTGCTCGGTCATCGCCGAGGACAAGGGCTTGATGCAGCGCGACGACTGGTTCAGCGCCTCGCGCGTGCCGGCGAAAATCGCCGATCCGGCTGCGCTCGGCCGCTACGCGGGGCAGCGCGCCCTGGCACGCCTCGGTGCGCGCAAGATCGCGACCTGCCGTGCGCCGGTGCTGTTCGAGGCGCCGGTGGCGATCCATCTTCTCGGCCATTTCCTCTCCGCGGTGAGCGGCGGCAATCTCTACCGCAAGACTTCTTTCCTGCTCGACAGCCTCGGCAAGCAGGTGTTCTCGCCTCTGGTGCGCATCGAGGAGAAGCCGCTCGAGCGGCAAGGGCCCGCCAGCACGCCCTTCGACGAGGAGGGTGTGGCGACCCGCGAGCGCCTGGTAGTGCGCGACGGCGTGCTCGAAGGGTATTTTCTCGGCAGCTACGCGGCGCGCAAGCTCGGCATGCAAAGCACCGGCAACGCCGGCGGCCACCACAATCTGCTGGTCGATTCCGCCGGGCCGGATTTCGCCGGCATGCTGCGCAAGCTGGATCGCGGGCTTCTCGTCACCGAGCTCCTCGGGCAGGGCGTGAATCTCGTGACCGGCGACTACTCGCGCGGCGCGGCGGGCTACTGGGTGGAAGGCGGCCAGATCCGGTTCCCGGTCGAGGAGATTACCATCGCAGGCAATCTGCGTGACATTTTCAAGGGCATCGTCGCCATCGGCAGCGACGTCCTGACGCGGAGCGGGCGCTCGACCGGTTCGATTCTGGTCGAGAACATGACGATCGCCGGCGACTGAGGAATTCTGAAAGGAGATTTTTTCATGCGAGCATTGATCTGCATTTTTTCCGCGCTGCTTCTGGGCGTTCCCCCGGCCTCGGCGCAGGAAGCGAAAACCGCCTCCCGTACCCCGGACGTCATCTACGTCCCGACGCCGCCGGAGGTAGTCGAGGAGATGCTCAGGCTCGCCGACGTGAAGAAAGGCGACGTGCTCTACGACCTCGGCTCGGGCGACGGCCGGATCGCAGTGACCGCCGCCAAAAAATATGGCATCCGCGCTGTCGGCATCGACATCGATCCGGAGCGCATTCGCGAGGCCAATGCCAACGCGAGGAAGGCCGGCGTCGCGAACCTTGTGAAGTTCCGGCAGGAGGACCTGTTTGAAGCGAACTTCCGCGAGGCGACGGTGGTGACGCTCTACCTGCTGCCGGACCTGAACGTGAAGCTGCGGCCGCGGCTCTGGAACGAGCTCAAGCCCGGCACGCGCATTGTCTCGCACCAGTTCGATATGGCGGAATGGCAGCCGGAGAAGCGGGTCGAGCTCGGTGGCCGCACGATCTACTTCTGGACCATTCCCGCGAAGAAAAACTAGCGATGGCAAAAGCCCTGACCGTCGAAGTCGCCTCCGACGTCATCTGCCCCTGGTGCTACATCGGCAAGCGCCGGCTCGAGAAAGCGCTTGCTTTGCTGAGAAGCGACATCGATGCGCGGATCCACTGGCTGCCGTTCCAGCTGAATCCCGACATGCCGCCCGAGGGAATGCCGCGTGCAGAGTATCGCAAGACGAAGTTCGGCTCGGTCGAGCGCGGCCGCGAGCTCGACGCGCGTGTCGCAGCGGAGGGGCGGCGCGAAGGAATCGCCTTCGCATTCGAGCGCATGCGACGCACCCCCAATACCGTTGCTGCGCACCGCCTGATCCAGCTTGCCCAGGAGCAGGGCCTGGCGGCGCCGGTTGTCGAGGCGCTGTTTTGCGCCTATTTCGAGGAGGCGCAGGATATCGGCGACGCCGCAGTGCTCGCTGCGATCGCCGAACGCTGCGGCGTGGCGAACTGGCCGGAGTCGGCCGACGGGAAGCGGCTGGCGGCGCTGGAGGAGGAGGTGCGCGGGCTCGGCATCTCGGCCGTTCCGACCTTCATCTTCGATCGCGCGCTGGGTGTGTCGGGCGCGCAACCACCCGAATCGCTTGCCGCTGCGATGCGCGAGGCGGCAGGTGTTTCCTAGGAGATTTTCCTAGGTAAAGTCCAGCCGCGTCTCAAGCAGGATGCCGTAGATCGGCAACGCCGGCCGGCGGCCGAGGTCGAGCGGCGGCAGCAGCTTGGCGCCCAGGCCGACAGTGGCTGCGGAACCGATCGACTTCGCGACTTCTGCGGACAGCACGATCTCCCCGGCGCGCGCACGGTGCACCAGCCGCTCCGCGATGCTCACGCTGTCGCCGAAGGCGACGTACTGCTCGCCACCCTGCGGACCGGCCATGCCGAAGATGGTCTCGCCGAGGTGCACGCCTGCGGAAAGCGTCGCGGGGAAGCCGAAGTCGCTCTGCCAGCGTTCGCCCACAGGCCCGAAATCGCGCAGCAGCGCCTGCGCCGCTTGGATTGCATGCCCGGCGGACTGCGCCGGCTTGCCGGTGCGGAACGCCGCCACCAGGGCGTCGTTTTGCAGCGAGAATACCTCGCCGCTATGCGCCTTGACCGCGGCCGCGGCGAGGGAAAAGAAGGCGCTTGCCAGCTGCAGAACCCGCTCGGGGTCGAGCATCTCGGACAAGCGGGTGAAATTACGCAGCTCGGCGTAGAGGATCGCCGCCGCGTCGCGCTCTGCGAGCATGCGCTCGCCCGGCTGCATTTGCCGGGTCCCCTTCATCGCTGAAATCGCCATGCCTTCCATTGGAGCCTCGCCGATAAAGCGACGGTCACATGGTAGGGAGGTGAAGAAGCGTCAGAGAGGAACAATTTCCTGTTCCGGTGCCCGCCGACGGAAGGCGGGCGGCAACCGACAGGCGGGCTGCGCATGGCCAGGCGGGCTGTAACCGGCTCTCGAGCGGCGGCCATCAATCGAACAGCAGGATCAGCGAAAGCAGGTAGATCACCAGCGCGCCGGCCGCGAGGAATACCAGCGTGGCGTCGGAAACCGCGGGCAGCTCCGGATCGCGCGGCACGGGTTCGGCGTGGTGCTCCTCATAAGGTTGGCCGTCCGCTCCTGCCGAAGACAATTTCTTATTGAAGTTCTTGAAGAAATCATCCGCGACTTTTCTCGCCGCGGCATCCACCAGGCGCGAGCCGATCTGGGCCAGCTTGCCTCCCACGTTGGCCTTCACGTCATACGAAAGCCTCGTAGAAGAGTTCTCTGAAGATAGCCTCACGCGGGCGCTGCCTTTCGCAAACCCGGCCGCGCCGCCCTGGCCCTCGAAGGCTATCGAGTACGAATTCGGTGACCGGATATCGGAGAGACTGAGCTTGCCCTTGAACTTGGCGCTTACCGGACCGACGCGCGCCACCATCAGCACCTGGAAATCATTTCCCGAGATACGCTCGACGGCCTCGCAGCCCGGCACGCAGGCCTTGAGGAACTCGGGGTCGTTGAGCGCATTCCAAGTGTCCAGCTGCGAAGCCTGTATCAGCTGCTCGCCGGTCATTTCCATGCACGGTTCTCCCGGTTCGCTGCCGCGGGCTGGCTGCTCAACGCTTTCGCCAGATCGACCAGGGTCTTCAGATTGTGCACCGGCAGGAACAGATCCACGTGCGGCAGCATGGCGCGGACTCCGGCAGGGCGCGCCTCGAACTTCTCGTAGCGCAGGAGCGGATTCAGCCATATCAGCCTGCGGCAGGACTTGGCGAGGCGCTCCATCTCCTCGCCGAGGCCCTCGCCCGCCTCGCGATCCAGGCCGTCGGAGACCAGCAGCACGCAGGCGTTCTGGCCGAGCACGCGCCGCCCCCAGCGGTAATTGAATTCGCGCAGCGACGCGCCGATGCGAGTGCCGCCGGACCAATCCTGGATCGCCTCGGCCACCTTGGCCATGGCGACGTCGACGTCGCGGTGGCGCAGCTGGCGCGTGATGTTGGTAAGCCGCGTGCCGAACACGAACACCGACACGCGATCGCGGTCGTTGGTGATGGCGTGGAGGAAATGCAGGAACATCCGGGAGTAGGGATTCATCGAACCGGAGATATCGCACAGCGCGACGAGCGGCGGATGCAGCTCGCGCGGCGCCGCGCGCACCAGCGCGATCACCTCGCCGCCTTCGCGCAGCGATTCACGCAGCGTCGCGCGCAGGTTTATGGTTTTTCCCTGGGCACTTATTTTCTTTCTTCTGGTTCGAAGCAGCGGCAGCGGCAGGCGCAGCTCCGAGATCATCCGGCGCGCCTGCACCAGCTCGGCGGCCGACATGGTGTCGAAGTCCATGCGCTGCAGCACCTCGCGCGAGGAGAACGTGAGCCGCGCCTCGAGCTCGATACGCTCCTCGCCCTGCTCCCGGGCTTCGCGCTGCTGCCGCAGCAGCGCATCGGTCAGCCGCTGGCTCTGCTGCGCCTCGGGCTTGGCGGCGCGGCCGTAGGCCTGCGGCAGGAGGCTCTGCAACATCCTCTCGGACAGCTTCGGATCGCGCCAGAAGATGCCGAATGCCTGGTCGAAGATCGGCCGCTGCTCCTGCCGGGAGAGCAGCACCGCCGACATGGTCCAGTACCAGTCTTCGCGCCGGGGCGGAAACTGGCGCGCGCCCGTGATCTCGAGCGCCCGCACGCAGTCGAGCACCCGGTCCGGGCCGATGCGCAGCCCGGCGGCGCGCAGCAGGCGCGCGAAATGCATGACGTTCTCGGCCAGGCGCCCCTCGCTTGTCGCGGCAATCGCTTCGGGGAAGCTCAGGCGGCGGCCTTGGCTTCGGCCGTGAGGCGGGTCGCTTCGTCGCCGGCGATCCGCTCAAGGTCGTCGCGGTACTTGAGCAGCACGCCAAGGGTATTGTTTACGGTGTCCGGATCGAGGGCGACGCGGTCGAGCGCCACCAGGCAGTTCGCCCAGTCGATGGTCTCGGCGACTCCGGGGAGCTTGAAGAGCTCCATCTTGCGCAGCCGCTGCACGAAGGCGACCACCTCGCGCGACAGCGAGGCGGCGGCGTGCGGCGCCTTGCGATGCAGGATCTCGAGCTCGCGCTGCCCGTCGGGATAGTCGACCCAGTGGTAGAAGCAGCGCCGCTTCACCGCGTCGTGGATCTCGCGCGTGCGGTTTGAGGTGATGACGACGATCGGCGGCTCGGCGGCGCGCAACGTGCCGATTTCGGGGATCGTGATCTGCCAGTCCGAGAGCACCTCCAGCAGGTAGGCCTCGAAGGGCTCATCGGTGCGATCGAGCTCGTCAATCAGCAGCACCGGTGAATTCCCCTCGAGCGCCTTCACCAAAGCGCGCTTGACCAGGAATCTCTCCGAATAGATATCCGCGCCGAGCTTGTCCTTGTTCTTCTCTCCGGCCGCTTCGGCCAGCCGGATCTCGATCATTTGCCGCGAGTAGTTCCATTCGTAGGCGGCCTGGGCGATGTCGAGGCCTTCGTAGCACTGCAGCCGGATCAGCTCCCGGCCGAGCCCCTGGGCGATGACCTTCGCGATCTCGGTCTTGCCGACGCCGGCCTCGCCCTCGAGGAACAGCGGCCGCCGCATGGCGAGCGAAAGGAAAAGAGAGGTCGCGAGGCTGCGGTCGGCTACGTAGTCGCCCGAAGCCAGCAGCGTCTGGGTGTCGTCGATGGACTTGGGCAGCGCGCGTGGCATGGGAGGCGGGGGAAAGCGACCATTTTATGCGATAAAAAAGGCCCGCCGCATTTTCCAGACGGCGGGCCTTCCCCTCCTCCTCCTCAGGAATAGGGGGCTACTTCAACGCTGCCTCCACGGCACGCTTCGCCATGACGGTGACCAGGTGCGCGCGGTATTCGGGGCTCGCGTGCAGGTCGTTGTTCAGGCCGTCGGGCTTGACTTTGATGTTCGCCACGGACTCCGGGGCAAACTTCGCGGCGAGCGCTTTTTCCATATCCGTCTGGCGGAAAGCACTTGGTGCCGCGCCTGTGACTCCGACTCGCACGCTGCCGCCGAAATCGGCGACGAAAACGCCGACGATTGCGAAGCGCGAAGCCGGGTTCTTGAACTTCATGTATGCGGCGCGCTTCGGCACGGGAAAGGACACCGATGTAATCAGCTCGCCCGGCTCGAGCGCCGTCTCGTACAGGCCTTTAAAGAACTTGTCGGCCTCGATCTTGCGCTTGTTCGTGACGATAGTGGCGCCCAGGCCGAGCACGGCCGCGGGATAGTCCGCCGCCGGATCGTTATTCGCCAATGATCCGCCGATGGTGCCCATGTGCCTGACCTGCCGGTCGCCGATCACAGCGGCGAGCGCGGCGAGCGCCGGAATCGCCTTTTTCACGCTGCTCGAGGCGGCGACTTCGGCATGGCGCACCATCGCGCCGACCGTCACCGAGGCGCTTTCGGCCCTCAGCGTCTTCAGATCGCCGAGCGCATTGAGGTCGATGAGATCGGAGGGCGATGACAGGCGCAGCTTCATCGCCTGCACCAGGCTCTGCCCGCCGGCGAGATAGCGGGCTTCGGGCTTCTGCGCGAGGCCGAGGGCGTCCTTCACGCTCGAGGGTCTGTGGTACTGAAATGCGTGCATCGAGTCTCTCCGGCTACTTGGCGGCGGCCATGGCCCGCGCGCCGGCCATGATGCTTTTCACGATGTTGTGATACCCGGTGCAGCGGCACAGATTGCCTTCCAGGCTCTCGCGCACTTCCTGCTCGGTGGGATTGGGATGGCTCTTCGCGAAGTCGAGCGCGTTCATTACCATTCCCGGCGTGCAGAAGCCGCATTGCAGTCCATGGTTTTCCTTGAATGCCGCCTGCATCGGATGCAGCGTCCCGTCGGGCTTCGCCACCCCCTCGATAGTCTGGATGTCGGTACCCTCGGCCTGCATGGCGACGATCGAGCAGCTCTTGATCGCCTTTCCGTTCATCAGGACAGTGCAGGCGCCGCATTGCGCCGTGTCGCAGCCGACGTGCGTGCCGGTGAGGCGCAGATGCTCCCGGATGAAGGTGACGAGGAGGGTGCGCTCCTCAAGCTCGGCGGAGGCGGGTTTGCCGTTCACCTTCATTGAAACCTTGAGGGTCATGCGCTTTCCTTCTTCGGCGGAATCCATGAAAAATTGCCAATCCGGCGGGAGCGCAATCGTAGCCAAGCGCTTGTCCTGCCGCAATATTGCAGTGCAGCGTCAGCTAAAAGCAAGCTTATTGCAAGGGACGGGACAATCCTCATCCGTATCGTCGCCACGGGAGGGAGAAACGGACTCGGTGATAACGCGACGCCTTTCATTGCGGCGGATTTTTTTCTTTGCGGTCATGGCGCTGGCGCTTATCGCGCAAAGCGCGCATGCGCTCACCCTCGCCGAAGCGGAAGCCCTGCTGGTAGCCAACAACCGCGAGTTGCAGGCCGCGCGGCGCGCGATCGCCGCCGCGGAGGCGCAGCAGCTGATCGCCGGGGCGCGCCCGAACGCAACGTTTTCCGTCAACAGCTCGAGCTTCAGTTCCAATCCCGGGATCGGCGGCGGTGGCCTCGACCAGAAGCGCCTCGATACGGTGTTTCGCATCGACCAGCCGTTCGAGCGCGGCGACAAGCGCGAGCTGCGGCTCGACGCCGCTTCCGGGTTGCAGCGCGCGGCGCAGAACGACTCGCTCGACGTGCTGCGCCAGCAGCTCGCGGCGCTGCGCGGTGCTTACTACGACCTGAAGCAGGCGCAGGAAAAAGTCTCCGTTCTTGCCGAATCGGCGGAGCTTTTCTCGCGCACGCTGTCGGCGGCGCAGGCCCGGCTCAAGGCCGGCGACCTGGCGCCCGCCGACGTCGCCAAGGTGCAGGTCGATTACGAGCGCGCGCAAAACGACGCTCGCGGGGCCCAGACCGAACTGATGCGTGCCCGGCTCGCCCTCGGCTACATGATCGGGGCCGAGCGCGCGGCGTACGAGCTGCAGGCGACCGACGCCTGGCCGGCGCCGGAGCAGGCGGACGCCGCCGCCGTCGACGAGGCGATCGAGACACGCCCCGATGTGCTCGCCGCCAAGGCGCGGGTCGAAGCCGCCGAGAAGCTGCGCGACCTGGCCAAGGCGCAGCGCACGCGCGACGTCACCTTCGGCGCGCAGTACGAACGCTTTCCCGGGACCTTGCCGACCAACTCGGTCGGCTTCGGGGTCTCGATCCCGCTGTTTACCGGCTATGACTATTCCGGGGACATCCAGAAGGCCGAGGTCGACCGCTACGCCGCGCTCGACGCCATGTCGCGGTCGCGCGCCATCGCCGCGACCGAGCTGCGCAGGGCGGCGGGCGATCTCAACGCCGCCGCCGAGCGCGTCCAGCGCTACGAGGGCTCGCTGCTCGCGGCCGCAGGGCGCAGCGCCCAGGCGGCGGAATTCGCTTTCCAGCGCGGTGCCATATCGGTGCTCGAGGTGCTCGATGCGCGCCGCACCCTGCGCGCCGTGCAGCTCGAATCGGTCGCGGCGCGCGCCGACTATGCGAAGGCGCTGGCGGCGTGGCGCTCCAGCGCAAGCACCGCCGACTCGCTGATCCAGAAAACTTCCAGATGAAAAGGTTCCTGCTCCTGTTCGTTTGCGCAACCGCGCTCGCTGGCTGCGGAGACCGCGGCGCCAAAGAGCTTGAGCAGCCGGTTGTTGAGAATCACACCACGGTCGTTTTTCCGGAGGGCAGCCCGCAGCTCGCGTCGATCGCCGTCGTCCCGGTGGAGCCGCGCCGCGAATTGAGCTTGCGGCTGAACGGAAGACTGATCTGGGACGAGGATCGAACTGTGCGTGTGTTCTCGCCCTTGGCGGGGCGGGTGATCACGATCGGCGCTCGCGTGGGCGACCGCGTCAAGGCGGCGCAGACCCTGGCAGTCATCGGGGCGCCGGAGCTCGGCGTAGCGCAGTCCGAGGCGCGCAAAGCGGAGCAGGACCATGCACTCGCCCAAAAGAATCTGGCGCGCGTCGAAGAGCTGCATGCCGCTGGCGTCGCCCCCTTGAAGGATTTGCAGGCGGCGCAGGCTGAATTTGGTCGCACCGCCGCCGAGCGTGCCCGCACGCAACACCGCCTCAAGCTGTATGGCACGGCGGATGGGGTAGACCAGCAATACGCCCTTCGCAGCCCAATCGCGGGCGTGATCGTAGAGCGCAATCTCAATCCGGGGCAGGAGGCCCGCCCCGACGCGCCGCCCGACAAGCCTTACTTTGTCGTTTCCGACCCGGCGCGCCTGTGGTTTCTCCTAGACGTCGCGGAGAACGATATCGGCTCGGTTAAGTCCAGGATGGACGTACAGATAGGGTCGACCTCGCTCGGAGACGATCGCGTCAGAGGACGCATCACTCACATAGCGGACGTGGTCGATCCGCAGACTCGGACGGTAAAGGTCCGCGGGGTGGTGGACAACACCGACAAGCGGCTCAAGGCCGAAATGTTCGTCGTCGCGGAGCTGCGAGTTCCGACGATTGGCGGCTTGCTCGTGCCCTCGCGAGCGATTTACTTGCGGGGCGAACAATACTTCGCCTTCACGGAAGTAGGCAACGGCAAGTTCACGCGCAAAGCAGTGAGTCTTGGTCCTTCCTACAACGGCCACCAGGTCGTCCTCTCGGGCCTGGCCGCGAACGATAAAGTCGTAGTGGAGGGCAATCTTCTGCTCGAGCGCATTCTCGCCGCCAAGGATTAGCGCTCGACGATGATCAAGCGCATCGTTTCCTTCGCCCTTTACCAGCCCCTTTTCATAGTATTCGGGCTGATCGTCTTCGTCGGCGCGGGCTTGTTCGCTTTCAAGAACCTGCCTGTGGAAGCATTTCCGGACGTCACCGACACGCAGGTGACGGTAATTGCGCTCTACCCGGGCCGGGCCGCCGAGGAGGTGGAAAAGCAGGTGACGATTCCTCTCGAAGTCGGGCTCTCCGGCCTTCCCGGCGCCGTGAGGCTTTTTTCTCACACGCAGTTCGGCCTTTCTTTCGTCATCATCACTTTCGACGACCGCTACAGCGGCTATTTCGCTCGTCAGCAGGTCGTCGAGCGCCTGACCGCAGTAGACCTGCCGCCCGGCATCCAGGCCCAGCTGGCGCCGTTCTCGACCGCCATCGGGGAGATTTATCGATATCGCATGAAGGGCGACAAGGCGTCGGCCCGGGAATTGCGCACCTATCAGGATTGGGTGGTCGCGCGCCAGCTGAAGCTCCTCCCGGGCGTGGCTGATGTGACGAGTTTCGGGGGCCTCGTCAAACAATACGAGGTCCATCCCGATCTCGCCAGGATGCGCGACTACAAGGTGACCCTTGCGCAGCTTTCGCAGTCGATCGAGCGTGGCAACTCCAACGCCGGCGGTAGCTACGTCGAGCAGGGCCGCCAGCAGTATCTCATCCGCGGCATCGGCCTATTTCAGAATGCTGACGACATCGCAAACGCCGTCATCGCCGAGCGCAACGGCACTCCCGTCCTGGTCAAGAACGTGGCTCGCGTCGAAGTGGGCGCGGTGCCGCGGCAAGGCGTGGCCGGCCAGGATCAAGAGGACGACATCGTCACGGGGATCGTTCTTATGCGACGGGGGGAAAACCCCTCAATCGTGCTCGACGCGGTGCACGCCAAGATCGACCAGTTGAACGACGCCGGGTTGCCGGGTGGCGTGAAGATCGTGCCGTTCTACGACCGAACCTGGCTGATCGGCAAGACCTTGACCACAGTGTTCACGAACCTGCTGGAAGGCGCGCTGCTCGTGTCGCTGGTTTTATGGCTGTTTCTCGGGAATTTTCGCGCCGCGGCGATCGTCGTCATTACCATTCCGCTCGCGCTACTCGCTACGTTCCTCGGCCTCACCTGGCTGGGGATCCCGGCGAACCTGCTGTCGCTTGGGGCGATGGATTTCGGCATCATCGTCGACGGCGCCGTCATTGTCGTGGAGAATATTTTTCGCAAGCTCACGACCGCGGCGCATGATCACCGCGCTCTCGACGATCGCAAGCGCAAGAATCTGATCCTGGAAGCGACCGTCGAGGTCGGCCGGCCCACCTTGTTCTCGATGCTCATCATTATCGCGGCGCACATCCCGATCTTCACGCTGCAACGGCACGAGGGCCGGATATTCGCGCCGATGGCGTACTCGGTGGTTTCCGCCCTCGTCGGGGCGCTCGTGCTCTCGCTCACGCTGGTGCCGCTGCTGTCCTCGGCGATGCTCAGGAAGGGGCTGCCGGAGGAAGATAACTGGCTTACGCGCACTGCCAAACGCCTGTACGCGCCTTCGCTTGCCTGGGCGCTACACAATGGCCGGGTCGTGATCGGTGTGGCGCTCGTCGCGCTTGTCACAAGCCTAGTACTTGCCACCCGGCTGGGCACCGAGTTCCTGCCGGAGTTGAACGAGGGGTCGGTCTGGGTGAGCGCCGATTTGCCTACTAGTGTCTCGGTGACCGAGGCACAGCGGATGGCGCGGGACATCCGGCACGCCATCGAGAAATTTCCCGAGGTCTCGAGCGTAATCTCCAAGGCGGGGCGGCCCGAGGACGGCACCGATCCGAAGCCGATCAACATGAGCGAGTTCCTGGTCGATCTCAAGCCGGAAGGGCAATGGCGGCGCGGGATTACCCGCGGCAAGCTGTTTCAGGAGATGGACCTTGAGATCCGCAAGATCCCCAGCATCGACCCACGCTTTTCCATGCCGGTACGCGACAACATTCTGGAGAGCATCTCGCAGATCAAGGGCCAGATCATCGTCAAGATCTTCGGCGACGACGTCAAAGTGCTGCAGGGGCTCGCCGAGACGGCGCTGCGCCAGTTCGAGCGCGTAGACGGCGTGGCGGACGCGTTCGTCGATCGCCTTGGCGAACAGCCGCAGATACAGATCTACGTCGATCGCGCGCGTGCCGCCCGCTACGGCATCAACGTGCAGGACATCCAGGACGTGATCGAGACCGCTCTCGGCGGCAAGCATGTGACCCAGATCTGGGAAGGGGAACAGCGCTTCGGCGTAGCCATCCGGCTCGACGAGCAGGACAGGACCTTCTCGCGCTTGCAGGACCTGCTTATCGCCACCTCCGCCGGCGCTTACGTGCCGCTCTCGGAGGTTGCCAATTTCCGCACTGTCGGCAGCGCGATGAACATTTCCCGCGAAAACGGGAAGAAGCTACTCGCCATCGGGGTGTTCATCCGCGACCGCGACATGGGCAGCGTGGTGAGCGATTTCAAGGCGCGCTTCGCCGAGCACGTGAAATTACCCGAAGGCTACTACGTCACCTGGTCGGGCGAGTTCGAAAATCAGGAACGGGCCATGGCGCGGCTCGCCGTGATCGTCCCGATTTCCATCCTGATCATCTTTCTGCTGCTGTTCGACGCGTTCAAGTCGTTCCGATCCTCCCTGATCATCATCGCCAACATACCTTTCTCTGTGATCGGTGGAATCCTTGCGCTCTATGTTACCGGCATCTATCTCTCGGTATCGGCGGCAATCGGGTTCATCGCGCTCTTCGGCCAGTCGGTGCTGAACGGCGTTGTCATGGTGGCGCTGTTCAACGATTTAAGGCAGCACGGCAAGAGCCCCGAGGAGGCCGTCACGGAGGGAGCCCTGCTTCGCCTTCGCACGGTGCTGATGACTGCGTTGCTAGCTAGTTTCGGCCTGCTGCCGATGGCCCTATCAACAGGCATCGGCGCGGAAACACAGAAGCCGCTGGCGGTGGTGGTGATCGGAGGACTGGTGTCGGCGACGCTGCTCGTGCTGTACCTGCTGCCAGTCCTGTACGTGATGCTTGCCGAGGCCCGGCACAAGCGAGGGCACGACGCACCAGTGTCCGATGAGACGGGGGGATGACATGCGAATTCTCATCGTAGAAGACGACCCTTCGCTCGCCTCCGGGCTGGCGCGCATCCTCGAGGCCGAGGGCTACGCGGTCGACGTCACTTCGCGCGGCGAGCAGGCCGTGGAGGCCGCCCGGCAGGAGCGCTTCGACCTCGTGATCCTCGACATCGGCCTGCCGGGGATGGACGGTTTCGAGGCGCTGCGCCGGCTGCGAGGCGCCGAGCACCGCGTGCCGGTGCTGGTGCTCACGGCGCGCGACACCGTGAGCGACCGCGTGCACGGGCTCGATCTGGGCGCCGACGATTACATGGCGAAGCCCTTCGCCATGCCGGAGCTCACCGCGCGCGTTCGCGCCCTGATCCGCCGCTCGCAGGCGCAGACCGGGCCGAAGGTGACGCACGGCCCGCTGATGCTGCAATGCGATCGAGGTATACATCTCGCGCCTGCGCTCCAAGCTCGAGCGCGCCGGCATCCGCATCCGCACGGTGCGCGGCTTCGGCTACATGCTGGAGGAATTCAAGGCGCTCTGATGTTGCGGCGGCTGCGCGCGGCCTGGCGGTCTATCATTCAGGGAATGAAAGACCGGAGTCTTCGCGGGCACCTGCTGCGCCTGCTTCTCCTGCCGGTGGCCGGGATCCTCGCAGTGAGCTCGGTCGCCGCCTACTACCTGGCGCTCGATCCGGCGACCGAGGCGCACGACGCCTCGCTCATCGACGCCGGCCTGGCGCTCGGCGAACGCATCCGGACCGCGGGCGGGATTACCACGGTCGACCTGCCGAGCGCCGCGGAGCAGGTGCTGCGTACCGACAAGTACGACACTATCTACTACGTGGTGCGCGATCCCTCGGGCAAAGCGATCGCCGGCGATGCCGGCATCCCGCTGCCGCCGTCCAACCAGCACGCGCAGGACAGCACCATGTTCTACGAAGCGGCGTACCGGGGAGCCAAAGTGCGCGCCGCGACGTTGCTCGCGCCTTGCGCAGGCCAGGTTTGCAGGATCATCGTTGCGGAAACGATGCGCAAGCGCGACCGGCTGGTGCGCGAGATCCTCATCGGTGCCGTGCTGCCGCAGGCGCTGCTCGCGGTGCTCACTCTGGTCATCGTCTGGTTCGGCGTCGCGCGCGGGCTGGCGCCATTGCAGCGCTTGTCAGACGAGATCCGCAAGCGCTCTGTGCGCGACCTGCGGCCGATCGGCACGGCGCAGGTGCCCGCGGAGACCCAGCCCCTGATCGGCGCGCTGAACCAGCTGCTCATCCAGGTCGACGAGTCGCATCGCAACCAGCAGCGCTTCCTCGCGAATGCCGCGCACCAGTTGCGCACGCCGCTCGCCGGGCTGCAGGCGCACGCCGAGCTCGCCCTCGCGCAGGCGATTCCCGACGCGGCGCGCGCCGAAGTCGAGCAGGTGCACAGCGCCACGGTGCGCACCGCGCGCCTCGCGAACCAGCTGCTCGCCCTTGCCCGCGCGGAGCCTGGCGGCCGCGTCGAGCCCCCGGCGCCGGTCAATCTCAGGCAGCTCGTCGAAGGCGCGGCCGACGAGTGGGTACACCGCGCGCTGGATCGTGATCTCGATCTCGGTTTCGAGCTCGAGCCAGCCAGCGTGCATGGCGACGTTCTCCTGCTGCGCGAAGCGCTCGGTAACCTAGTGCACAACGCGCTCGAGTATTTGCCGCGCGGCGGCCACATCACGGTGCGTACGGGAACGCGCGCGCGTGGCGAAGGCGCTGGCGAACGGCTGCCGTTCATCGAGGTCGAAGATGACGGGCCCGGCATTCCGCCCGGTGAGCGCGACCGCGTCGTGGAGCGGTTCTACCGCGTGCCGGGCACCGCAGGCACCGGCAGCGGCCTGGGGCTCGCCATCGTGCGCGAAATCGCGGCGTCGCACGGCGCCACGCTGCGAATCGGCGAAGGCCCTGGCGGGGCGGGCTGCAGGGTTGAGATAAAATTTGCCCATGGATAGCGTTGATATCGAGGTCCTTCGCACCGCCGAAGACTGGCGCAAGGCCGGGCGGCGCGTGGCGCTGGGCACCATCGTCAAGACCTGGGGCTCGGCGCCGCGGCCGGTCGGCGCCATGGTCGCGATTCGCGACGATGGCCAGGTGGTCGGCTCGGTTTCCGGCGGTTGCGTTGAAGATGATTTGATCGAAAAAATAAAAAGCAGATCCATCGCGGCGCAGAAACCGCAGCTGGTCACATACGGCGTCACCAACGAGGAGGCGACCCGCTGGGGCCTGCCCTGCGGCGGCACCCTCCAGCTCGTAATGGAACCGGTTTGCGATGAAAGCCGGATAAAGGAATTGCTGGAAAAGGTCTCGAGTCAGCAGCTCGTGCGCCGCAAGCTCGACATGGACAGCGGCCGCGCCTCGCTCGAGGCGGGACGCTGGCAGGATGTGCTCGAGTTCGACGGCCGCACGCTGTTCAGCGTGCACGGGCCGCGCTGGCGGCTGGTGCTGATCGGCGCCGGGCAATTGACGCGTTACCTTGCCGAGATGGCGCACATGCTCGACTACCACGTCACCGTGATCGACCCGCGCGAGGAGTATGCCAACGGCTGGGACGTGCCGGGCGTGCCGCTCAACCGCGGCATGCCGGACGATGTGGTGCGCGAGCTCAATCTCGACGGCCATTGCGCAGTCGTTGCGCTCACCCACGACCCCAAGCTCGACGACCTAGCGCTGATGGAGGCGCTCAAATCCGCCGCGTTCTACGTCGGCGCCATCGGGTCGAAGAAGAACAACGACGCGCGGCGCGAGCGCCTGCGCGAGTTCGACGTTTCGGCGGACGAGATCGCGCGCCTGCGCGGCCCGGTCGGCCTCTATATCGGCTCGAAGACGCCGCCCGAGATCGCGGTTGCGATCCTCGCCGAGATGACCGCGGTGCGCCACGGCGTGAGCGAGCCGAGCTGGGCGGCCAAGCCCGCGCCGCGTTTCGACCCCTCGGCCTGCGAGGTCAAGACTCCTTGAAATACATCGTCGGGCTGCTGCTCGCGGCGGGATCCGCGAAGCGCTTCGGCTCCGACAAGCTGCGCCACGAGCTCCCCCATGGCGTCGCGATTGCGGTGCAGGCCGCCCGGCATCTGAAGGCCGAGATAGAGACCGTCGTTGCGGTTGTTCGCCCGAATCAGGATGAACTTCTACGGAGTTTAAAGGCGGAAGGCTGCAAAGTCTCCGTCTGCGAGAACGCCGACGAAGGCATGGGCGCGAGCCTCGCCTGCGCGGCGCTCGCCGCGGGCGAGACCGCGGGGTACCTCGTCGCACTGGGCGACATGCCCTTCATCCGGCGCAGCTCCATCGCGGCGGTGCGCGATGCGCTCGCCGGCGGCGCGCCACTGGCTGCGCCGTACTGGCGCGGCAGGCGCGGCCACCCGGTCGGTATCGCTGGGAGGTTTTTCAATGATCTTGTGGCCCTGCGCGGCGATGAAGGCGCCAAGAGGCTGCTCGCTGCGAACGAGAATCTGGTCGTCAAGGTCCCGCTGGGCGACCCGGGCGTCATCCGCGATATCGACACGCCGCAGGACCTCCTGCCGCCTCTGCAGGTCTGAGACAGGCAGGCCGCTCGAACGCTACTTGCAGCGGGTGCCAGGGGTTTGCGGCCCATATCTAGGGGTCGGGCGGATGGTGCTGGTAAAATCGCCGCCTTTCCTCCCCGATACAAAAATGCTCGCCCCCGATCTGCTCGCCCAGTCCGACCCCGAGCTGTGGAACGCGATCCGGCTCGAGAACCAGCGCCAGGAAGACCACGTCGAGCTGATCGCGTCGGAGAACTACGTCAGCCGCGCGGTGCTGCTTGCACAGGGCAGCCAGCTCACCAACAAGTATGCGGAAGGCTATCCCGGCAAGCGCTATTACGGTGGCTGCGAGTTCGTCGACATCGCCGAGTCGATCGCCATCGAGCGCGCGAAGCAGCTGTTCCGCGCGCCCTGGGCAAACGTGCAGCCGCATTCGGGCTCGCAGGCGAATCAGGCGGTGTATACGGCCGTGCTCAAGCCCGGCGACACCCTCCTCGGCATGTCGCTCGCGCACGGCGGACACCTGACGCACGGCGCGCCGGTGAATCTTTCCGGCAAGCTCTATCGTGTCGTGTCGTACGGGCTGAACGCCAAGGAAGAAATCGATTATGACGCCGCAGAAAGAATTGCGGTTTCCGAGAAACCAAAGCTTATTGTCACCGGCGCGTCCGCCTATGCGCTGGCGATCGACTGGAAGCGCTTCCGTGCAATCGCCGACAAGGTTGGCGCGCTGCTCATGGCCGACATCGCGCACTACGCGGGCCTGATCGCCGCGGGCCTGTATCCCTCGCCGATCGGTATCGCCGACTTCGTTACCACCACTACGCACAAGACGCTGCGCGGCCCGCGCGGCGGGATGATCCTAGGCAGGCCCGAGCAAGAGAAGGCGATCAATTCGTCGATCTTTCCCGGCCTGCAGGGCGGGCCGCTCATGCACGTGATCGCCGCCAAGGCAGTCGCCCTGGGGGAGGCCATGAGGGCGGGGTTCACCGACTATCAGCGGCAGGTTCTCGGCAATGCGCGCATGATGGCGCGCACGCTGACGGAACGCGGGTTGCGCGTGGTTTCGGGGCGCACCGACTGCCACATGTTCCTGCTCGACCTCACGCCGAAGAACATCACCGGCAAGGATGCTGAGGCGGTTCTGGGCCGCGCCCACATCACCGTCAACAAGAACGCCATCCCCAACGACCCGCAGAAGCCGATGATCACGAGTGGTATCCGGATCGGCACGCCGGCGATGACCACGCGCGGCTTCGACGCCGCCGAGGCGCAGGCGCTGTCGCATCTGATCGCCGATGTGCTCGACAAGCCGAACGACGAGGCCTTGGTCGCGCGCGTCGCCGGCGAGGTCAAGGCGCTCTGCGCGAGGTTCCCGGTATATGTCTGACACGACGGCCTGTTAATCATGAAATGCCCTTTCTGCGGCTCCGAGGACACCCAGGTGGTCGACACCCGCGCGAACCTCGAGGCGAACACAATCCGCCGCCGCAGGAAGTGCGTCCGCTGCGAGAAGCGCTTCACCACTTATGAGCGCGTCGACCTGAAAATGCCGCGGCTGGTGAAGAAGGACGGCAGCCGCACCGACTTCGACCGCGACAAGCTGACGGGCAGCATGATGCTCGCGCTACGCAAGCGCCCGGTGGCGACCGACGAGGTCGAGAGCGCGGTCGACCGCGTGATCGAGCGGCTGCGCTCCCTCGGCGAGCGCGAGGTGCCGACCAGCCGGGTCGGCGACTTCGTCATCAAGGAGCTGGCGAAGCTCGACAAGATCGCCTACATCCGCTTCGCCTCCGTGTACCGCAGCTTCGAGACGCCCGATGATTTCCGCGAGGCGGTGCAGGAAGTGAAATCCCCCCGTCGCAAGCGCAGGGGAACCTGAAGGTTCCCCCGCACCCCCTCCGGACGCAAGTGACTTCGTTTTCAGCGTTCGACCACGCCATGATGGCGCGGGCGCTGACGCTCGCCGAAAAGGGTCTGTACACGACCACGCCGAACCCGAGAGTGGGCTGCGTCGTTTGCAAGGGCGAAAAGATAATTTCGGAAGGCTGGCATCAAAAAGCCGGCGCACCGCATGCGGAAGTGCTGGCCCTGGAAAAAGCGCGCGGCGATGCCGCGGGAGCCACCGTCTACGTAAATCTCGAACCCTGCAACCACTACGGCAAGACGCCGCCCTGCGCCGGGGCCCTGGTCGACGCCAGAGTAGCCCGCGTGGTAGCCGCCATGATCGACCCGAATCCGCAGGCTTCGGGCGGTGGCGCGACGCTCGCCACGGCCGGGATCCGCTTCGAACATGGCCTGATGGAGGAGGAGGCGCGCGAGCTGAACATCGGGTTCGTGTCGCGTGTGACGCGTGGCCGGCCCTGGGTACGGCTCAAGGCGGCGGCGACGCTCGACGGGCGCAGCGCTCTCGAGGACGGACGCTCGCAATGGATCACCGGACCCGAGGCGCGGCGCGACGGCCATCACTGGCGCGCCCGCGCCTGCGCGGTGCTCACGGGTATTGGAACAGTGAAGGCGGACGACCCGCGCCTTACCGTGCGCGAGGTGGCGACGACGCGCCAGCCGGTGCGCGTTGTGGTCGACAGCCGGCTCGAGACGCCGCCGGGCGCAAGGATTCTGGAAGGCGGAAACGTACTGATTTTTACCGCGACGGACGGCAAGGCGCCAAAAGGCGCGGAAACCGTAGTTCTTCCAAATGAAAATAAAAAAGTCCATCTGCCGCGCATGCTGGAGGAGCTGGCAAGGCGTGGAATCAACGAGCTGCACGTGGAAGGGGGTTTCAGGCTGAACGGCTCGCTCCTGCGCGAGGACTGCGTCGACGAGGTGCTGCTCTACTTCAATCCGAGCGTGCTGGGCGATTCGGCGCAGGGCCTGTTCGATCTGCCCGCCCCCGGGTCCCTGGAAGGGAGGCGGAAGCTAAGAATCCTGTCGGTGGAGCGCCTCGGCGAGGATCTGCGCATTCTCGCCCGGCCCGCATAGAGCAGCCGCCAGAAGGTCGACGGCGACGCGGGCGCTGCAGCCGTCGCGATCCTGTCGCGGCGAGTACTCCACGAGCTCCAGCGCGACCAGGCCCGGCTGGCGGCTGATCTGCTGCAGCGCATGGGCAAGCTCCGCCGCGCGGGCTCCGCCGGCCACGGGGGTGCCCACGCCAGGCGCTTCTTCGGGCGTGACGACATCGAGATCGATGCTGACCCCGTAGCCCGCGGTGCCGCTCGTGGCGATGACGAGCGCCTCCGCGAGCACGCTGTCTAGGCCGCGCCGGCGTACTTCCTCCATCATGAAAACCCGCACGTTCAGGCGCTTGAGCCGCTCCGCCTCTTCGCGCTCGAAGCTGCGCACGCCGACGATGGACACATGCTGCGAATCGACCACCCCCGAGGTGAGCCCGTACAGCGGATCGTCGTCCTCGCCGAGCAGCCAGGCGAGCGGCATGCCGTGCAGCCGGCCGGTATGGCTGGTGCGCGGGGTGTGGCTGTCCATGTGCGCATCGACCCAGACCAGGCCGAACTCGCCCCGCAGGGCGCGCGCGACGCCGCTCCAGGTTCCTCCCGCACAGCTGTGGTCGCCCCCCAGGACGCAGGGCAGGCGGCCGTGCCGCAGCGAGTCCGCCACGGCCGAGCCGAGCAGGCCGCAAAGCTTGGCCACCCCGAGCTGCTTGCGCCGCTCGGTGTTCAGCGGCTGGAGGATCGGCCCGTGCAGTACCGGCACGCCGCACTGCTGCAGCCGCGCCGCGACTAGCGGCGCGAGCACCGCCGGCGCCTCCGCGCAGCCGGGATCGGCGCCTCCCAGGCCCCACGCTGCGCCAATCACTTCAACCTGTCGTTGCATTGATCTCTATCGAATCCTGTAATGCGCTCTCCACGCGCGTCAAGGACATTCGGTGAGAGGCGGGATGGCGACGGCGGAAAAGCCTCCCTTTTTTTGCTGTAACCTGCCGCCGTGTTCACGGGCATCGTCCAGGCGGTGGGCCGGATCGTCCGCGTCGCCCCCTTCGAGATCGAAACCGGTGGCCTCGGGTTGTCCGACGTCGCCGTGGGCGATTCGATTTGCGTGCAGGGCGTCTGCCTGACGGTCACCGCGCTGACGCAGCGCGGCATCACCGCCGACGTGTCGCCGGAAACGCTCTCCGTCACCGCCGGACTCGATCGGCCGGGTGCGGTGAACCTCGAGAAAGCGCTGCGGATGGGAGACCCGCTGGGCGGACATCTGGTCACCGGCCATGTCGATGGCGTAGGCGAGGTCGTGCAGCGCTCGGGCGGGGTGGTTACCTTTCGGGTACCGCCCGAACTCGCACGTTATCTTGCGCGCAAGGGGTCCGTATGCATCGACGGCGTAAGCTTGACGGTCAACCGCGCGGAAGGCACGCAGTTCGAAGTGAACCTCATCCCGCACACGCTGAAAGCCACTACGCTCTCACGCCTGGAGGCGGGCACGAAGGTTAATCTCGAGATCGACGCCATTGCGCGCTACGTGGAACGCCTGCTCAGCGAAAGCTATACGCGAGTCCAACTGACCAGAGGGCGAGACTGAGGCTGCCCTGGGCCGCCGGATCCATGCGGGAATCCCTTCCAAAGCGTCCGAAATGCTCGAACTCCGCGCGCAGCGAGACATTTTTCGACCAGGCATAGCCGATCCCCGCGCCGTACATCGCGCCGGTCCTGTTGTAGGTCGGCTCCGCCGCTCCCGGCGGCGAAGAATAGACTTTCACGAAATTGCGCGTCAGGCCGAGTTTTCCGAAGAGCGAAAACGTATCAGTGGGCGTGAGCGCCGCTTTGACCGCCATGTTCAAGGAACTGGCCCTGAACTCGCGCTTCAAGTCGGCGCCCGTGGCGTTGTCGTGCGTGCGTACTGCGAGCCCGCCGAGTCGGGCAAAACCGCCTTCCAGCGCCCAATTTCTCGTCACCTCATAGCCGCCGAAGAGCTTCAGCGCGAACGACGAGGTTTGCTTGTCGTCGACTGTGGTCGCCGCTGTGGAATCGAACTCGGGGCCGAACGCCGCCCTCGACTGACCCAGGGAGCCGCCGGCGTAGAATGCCGAATCCGCGAAAGCCGGAGCAGAAAGCACTGACGCACAAATCAAGCCAAGCGTCTTGGCCGACATCGCTATCCTCCCGCTTGCCCGTCGGTGCACTTGAACAAGAATAGCAGATGAAGCCGCGGATCCGCTTTGACCCGGCGCTGCCGATCAACGCGCGCCGCGACGAGATCCGCGCCGCGATCGAGCAGCACCCGGTCGTGATCGTGTGCGGCGAGACCGGCTCCGGCAAGACCACCCAGCTCCCAAAGATCCTGCTCGAGATCGGCCGGGGCACGGCGGGTCGCATCGGCCATACGCAGCCCCGGCGCATCGCGGCGCGCTCGGTCGCGGCGCGGATCGCGGAAGAGCTCGGCAGCGGGCTCGGCGCTCTCGTCGGCTTCAAGGTGCGCTTCCACGACAAGCTGAGCGATGCTTCGGTCATCAAGCTGATGACCGACGGCATTCTGCTCGCCGAAACGCAAAGCGATCGCCTGCTCCGCCAGTACGACTCGATCATCCTCGACGAGGCGCATGAGCGCAGCCTGAACATCGATTTCCTGATCGGTTACCTGAAGAAGCTGCTGCTCGAAAGAAAGGACCTCAAAGTCGTCGTAACCTCCGCCACCATCGACGCGGCCCGCTTTTCCCGGCACTTCGACGGCGCGCCGGTCATCGAGGTCTCGGGGCGGCTCTACCCGATCGAGGTGCGCTACCGGCCGGTGGAAGGCGACGCGGAGGACACGACGCGCGACGAAGAGGAGCAGGCGCTCGCCGATGCGGTCGAAGACCTGTGCCGCGAGGGCGAAGGCGACGTGCTCGTCTTTCTCGCCGGTGAGCGCGAGATCCGCGATGCCGCGGCGACCCTGGGAAAGAGAAATCTCAAGAATGCCGAGGTGCTGCCGCTCTACGGCCGCCTCTCGTCCGCGGAGCAGGACCGGGTATTCAGGCCGGGGCGCGCGCGCCGCATCGTCCTTGCCACGAATGTCGCCGAGACATCTCTTACAGTGCCCCGCATCCGCTACGTCGTGGACACCGGCTTCGCCCGGGTCAAGCGCTACAGCTACCGCAACAAGGTCGAGATGCTGCGGGTCGAGCCGATCTCGCAGGCCGCGGCGAAGCAGCGCGCCGGCCGCTGCGGGCGGGTAGCGCAAGGCATCTGCGTACGCCTCTATTCCGAGGAGGACTTCGACCGGCGTCCGGCTTTCACCGACCCGGAGCTGCTGCGTTCCTCGCTCGCCTCCGTCATCCTGCGTGCAAAGAGCCTGGCATTGGGCGAAGTGGAGCGGTTCCCGTTCCTCGATCCGCCGAGCCCGCGCGCGATCGCCGACGGCTATGCGCTGCTCGACGAGCTCGGCGCCGTCGACGAGTCGAAGGCGCTGACCGGCGTCGGTCGCGAGCTTGCCAAGCTGCCGCTCGACCCGCGCGTCGCCCGCATGCTGGTCGCCGCTCGCACCGAAGGCTGCCTTGCGCAGTTGCTGGTCATAGCGGCGGCGCTGTCGGTGCAGGACCCGCGCCAGCGGCCGCTCGAGCGTGCAGCGGCGGCGGACGAGCGCCACGCGCGCTTCGCCGACGAGCGCTCCGATTTCCTCGGTTTCCTGAAGCTCTGGAAACTGTTCGATGGCAAGCTGGAAAAGGCGTGCCGCGAAAATTTCCTGTCCATTCCCAGGATGCGGGAATGGCGCGATATCCACGCGCAGCTGCAGACCACGCTGGAGGAAATGGGCTGGCCGGCGTCCTCGGCCGATCCCGAAAAGGCTGAAGGCTACCGGCCGATCCACCGTGCGCTGCTCACCGGTCTGCTGGGCAACGTCGGAATGCGGGATGAGACGGAAGGGAGCTACACCGGCGCCCGCGGCATCAAGCTCCGCGTGCACCCCGGATCCTGGGCGAGCAAGCTGGGAAAATGGCTGGTGGCGGCAGAACTGGTCGAGACCACGCGGCTGTATGCGCGCACGGTTGCGGCCATCGAGCCGCGCTGGCTCGAGGAGCTCGCAGGTCATCTGATGAGGCGCCATCGCGCGGATCCCCACTGGGAAAAGAGCCGTGCGCAGGTCGTCGCTCTCGAGACCGGCACGCTCTACGGCCTGCCGGTCTACGTCAACCGCCGGGTGCATTATGGGCCGCTCGACCCGAAGCTCTCGCGCGAGATATTTGTGCGCTCAGCGCTGGTCGAGGGCGAGCTCGAGACGCGCGCACCGTTCTTTTCGCACAACCGGCGACTGGTCGCGGAGATCGAGCGGCTCGAGCACAAGTCGCGCCGGCCGGACATCCTGGTCGACGACGAGTTGATATACGGGTTCTACGACGCGCGTATCCCCGAAGCGATTCACAACGGCGCCGCCTTCGAGGCGTGGCGCAAGGAGGCCGAGCGCAGCCATCCGAAGCTCCTGTACCTGTCGCGCGAAGACCTGATGCGGCACGAGGCGGCCGGCATCACCACCGACAACTTCCCGCCGGAAATCCAGCTCGGCCTGAACAAATTCGCGCTCGAGTACCACTTCGAGCCGGGCTCGCCGCGCGACGGAGTGACCCTGAATGTGCCGCTCGCGCTGCTCAACCAGGTACCGGCGGCGCGCTGCGAGTGGCTGGTCCCCGGGTTGTTGAAGGAGAAGGTGAAAGCGCTCGCCAAGTCGATGCCCCAGCGGCTGCGCCACAAGCTAGGACCGCTCGACGACTTCGCCGAGGCTTTCTGCGGCGCTGCTTCTCCGGTGGATACGCCGCTGAGCGCAGGTCTGGCACGCCATGTCCGGGAGCAACTGAACTTGGAGGTGCCGCTGGATGCGTTCCGCCCGGATTCCGTGCCGCCCCATCTGCGCATGAACTTCCGGGTCGTCGGCGACGATGACCGCCAGCTCGGCATGGACCGGAACCTCGCCGAGCTGAAAAGGCAGTTCGCGCTGAAGACGCAAGAGATCCTCGAGGATGAGTCGAACGTTGCCGAGTCCGAGCGCTACACCGGCTGGACGATGGGCGACCTGCCGGAAATCCTGGAGCTCGAGCGCCGCGGCCAGACGCTGATCGGCTACCCCGCGCTGGTCGATGCCGGGGCCGGCGTAACGCTGCAGGTCTTCGATTCCCCGGAGAAGGCCCGCGAGATGCATCGCGCCGGCGTGCGCCGCCTGCTTGCGATCGCCTTCCGCGACCGCGTGCGCGATCTGGAGAGAACGCTGGGCAGGGACGCGGCGCTCGGGCCGCTGAAGGAAGACTTGATCGCCGCGGCGCTTGACCGCACGTTCCTCGCCGAGTCGCTGCCGATGGGCCGGGCTGATTTCTCAGGCCGCGTGGAAGAGGGCCGCAGCCGCGTCAGTCTGATCGCGCAGCAGATCGCGCGCACGGCAGGCGGGATCGCCGCCGAGCATGCCTCGATCCAGAAGAAACTCGCGACCATCGAAAAGACCTTTCCCGCCGCATTCCAGGACATCAAACAACAGCTTGCACGGCTGCTGGCGAAGGGATGGCTGGCGCGCACGCCCTGGGAACGGCTGCAGCATCTGCCGCGCTATCTGAAGGCGGCGTCGCTGCGCGTCGACAAGCTGCGCGCGGATCCCGCGCGCGATGCCCGGCTGTCTGCAGAGCTGGCGCCGCTCGAGCGGCCGTACCGGCAAGCGGTCGCGTTGAAGGGCCGCCTGGGACCGATCAGCGAGGACCTCCAGCAATTCGGCTGGCTGGTCGAGGAGCTGCGCGTCTCGCTGTTCGCGCAGGAACTGAAAACGCCGGTGCCGGTCTCGCCCAAGCGCATGGCCAGGCTCTGGCAAACTCTCGCCCGATGAGCATCCTCGGCTCGCTGCTCTACGCGCTGGCGAACCTGCTGCATCCCCGCATGCTCTGGCTGATGATCTGGCCGGTGCTCGTAGCGCTGCTGCTGTGGAGCGCGCTGGCCTTTTTCCTGCTGGGGTGGATCATAGCCAGGCTCGCCGCACGCCTCGACCAGCTGTTCGGCGACGCCTTTTTCTTCCTGACGCTCGATTTCACCGATTGGGCGTTGATCGCGGCGAAGGTGCTGGTTTATCTGGCGTTCATCCCGCTGGTCTACATGACGGCGCTCGTCATCCTGAGTGTCTTTGGAATGCCTGCCATGGTCGAGCATGTAGCGCGCCGCTCGTATCCGCACCTGGAGCGGCGCCATGGCGGCAGCACCCTGGGCAGCGCATGGAATGGCGTCAGCGCGCTGCTTGGCATGGCCGGACTAGCAATCGTCACGCTTCCGCTATGGCTCTTTCCGCCCCTGTGGCCCTTGATTCCGCTTCTCGTCATGGCGTGGGCCAGCCAGCGGTTGCTACGCTACGACGCGCTTGCCGAGCACGCCGACCCGCAGGAGGTAGGCGCGATCTTTCGCGAGCGCCGCGGCGGGCTGTATCTCCTAGGCCTGCTGCTGGCGCTCGCCGCGTACGTGCCGCTCGTAGGCTTTTTCGTGCCTGCGCTTTTTGCCCTCGCGTTCATCCACTACCTGCTCGGCGCGCTGCAGGAAAGGCGCGCGCGTATGCAACAATCGGCCGCTTGATCGGCGCTTTCATCATCGGAGACGAGATCCTCGTAGGCAAGCGCGAGGACAAGCATCTTTCTTTCCTTATCAAGGCCCTCGCGGCGCGGGGGCTGCGCCTTTTCTGGGCTCAATACCTGGGTGACGATTCACATCGCCTGGTTGATGCGTTTCAGAAGAGCTTTGGCTCCGAAGATCTGGTATTCAGTTTCGGCGGCATAGGGGCCACGCCGGACGATCGCACCAGGCAGTGCGCCGCCGCCGCGCTCGGCGTGCCGCTTCGCCTTCACCCGGAGGCGGAGCGCGAGATCCGGGGGCGATTCGGCCGCGAGACGACGCCGCAGCGCCTCCAGATGGGGGAATTCCCGGAGGGCGCGCGGATCATTCCGAACCCCGTGAACCGCATCCCGGGTTTCTCGCTGCGCGACCACCATTTCGTGCCCGGCTTCCCGCAGATGGCGTGGCCGATGGTCGAGTCGGTGCTCGATTCCAGGTACCGGCACTTGTTTGATCGCGATCGCTGGGGCGAGGCTTCGATCCTGGTCTTCGAAGCTGGCGAAAGCCAGCTTATTGCGGCGATGGTGGATACCGAAAAGCGGTTTCCGGGCGTCAAGGTCTTCAGCTTGCCTTCCATGGGGGGCGATGGCAGCCGCCGCCACGTCGAACTAGGAGTGCGCGGCGATCCAGGCCAGGTTGGCGAAGCAATGGCGAACCTGCGCGACCTGGTGCGCGACGCCGGGTTTCCCTTCAGAGAAGCACAAAAAGAAAGCCCGCCATGAGGCGGGCTTCCGTTACTTCTTTTTCTTCCTGGCGGCGTGAAGGCCAAGCACCTTCGGGCTGCGCCGCTTCGCGCTAGATCGGGCGATTTTCCCGCCCGGTTTGGCGCTTAGGCGGCCTTTTTTGCTTTCGCAAGGCCTTTCACTGTCTCGGTCGCGGCGGCGACGTTTGCTTCCGCGATCTCGGTTGCCTGCTTTGCGACCTTGGTGAGGTTGTCATAGGCCGAGTTCGCGGCGGCGAGCATCGACTTTACCGCGGCGACGGCGACATCGGAGCCGGCGGGCGCGTTCTTCGACACCTTGTCGAGCAGCGTAACGAAGTTCTCGTTCCACTCGGCGACGCGGCGCTCGGCAACCTTGGACAACTCGGCATTCGTGTCGGTCGCGACTTCGTAGATGCTCTTCGAGTAGGCGATCGCCTTCTCGATGGCGGGCTGCGTGAAGGAATTCTGCAGGCCGACCAGCTCCTGCACATCCTTCGCGCCGAGCAGGGCTCGGGTGTTGGCGATCGAGTCCTCGAACGCGGTGCGCACAGCGCTCGCACTGAGGGTCGCCAGCTTCTCCAGCGCTGCGAACTGCGCGTTGGCTACGGAGAGAAAGGTCTCTACATTGGCCTTGTTAGCGGCCTGAATCTGTTCCGGGGTTACGTACATTGTCAGCTCCTTGCTGAGGTTCAAAATAAGTGCCTGACTTCGGCTTGGCGGTCTAGAAATGGTGCACCGCACAAAACTTATTCTAGGCTAATCCCGTCGAAAGTCAATGCTCTTGTGCGTAGCAGCATAAATGATTGATGTATGACACAAAGGACTACAAGGCCAGCCCACAAGTGCTACAAGGGCATTTCAGGGCGGTTTTCAACCAGAGGAGTTAGGACTTCCTAACCCGGTGAGCCTTCGCTACAGCCCAAACGACCCTGCCACCTTGGCGGACCCGTTCCCTCTATACCAGCGTATGCGGGACGAGGATCCGGCCCATTGGAGCCCGCAGCTCAAGGCCTGGGTGCTGACGCGCTACGACGACGTCAAACGCGTCTGCCTTGACCCGGGCATGTCCTCCGATCGGCTGCGGCCCTTCTTTGCGACGCTCCCCGGGAGCGAAGCCGCACGCATAACCGAACTGATCCGCATCCTGACGCTATGGATGGTGTTCCGCGACCCACCTGATCACACGCGCCTGAGACGGCTTGCGGCCAAGGTGTTCAATGTCCGCTCGATCCATGCCTTGCGACCCAATGTCGAGTCCCTCACGGGATGGCTGCTGGAGCAGGTCGGCGAGCGCGAGGCGTTCGATTTCATAGCCGAATTTGCGGGCCCCCTGCCCGCGCTGGTCATCATGGACATGCTCGGCGTGCCGCGCGGGGAACTGCAGCGGATCAAGCGGCTCTCCGATGAAATCGCGCTCTTTATCGGCAGCACCCGGGATGCACCCGAGAAATACGCTCGCGCGGAGGCGGCGACGCGCGAGATGGCGGCGCTGTTTCGCGCCCTCATCGCCGAGCGGCGCAGGACCCCGCGGCGCGACCTGCTGACCGAGCTCGCCAACGTCGAGGACGAAGGCGACCGGCTGTCGGATGACGAGCTGGTGGCGACCTGCGTGATCCTGCTGTTTGCCGGCCACGAGACCACGACTCATCACATCGCCAACGGCCTGGCGGCGCTACTGCGCTTTCCCGACGAGCTGCGAAGGCTGCGCGAGGATCCGACGCTCGCGGCGGCCGCTGTCGAGGAGCTGCTGCGCTACGATGGCCCGATCGGAGCTCTGGTGCGCATCGTGCTTGAGCGCCAATCGCTGCACGGCAGGACCCTGCAGCCGGGCGAGCGCGTGTTCCTGCTGATGAACGCGGCGAACCGCGACCCGCGCGCCTACGTCGACCCGGACGAGCTCGACCTTGGGCGCAACGGCCCGCCGCATCTCACCTTCGGGTTTGGCGCGCACATTTGCCTCGGCTTTCCGCTCGCGCGCCTGGAAGGCCAGATCGCGCTCCCTGCAGTTCTTCGGCGCTGGCGCTCGATCGAGCCGGCCGGCGCGCCGCTCGAATGGCTCGACTCGATGGTGCTGCGGGGGATGAGAGCGATGCCGCTGAGAGTAAGGAACTAATTACCATCGAGGCGATCGGCCATGCAACGCGAATCTGATCATCTTCCGCGACGCCTGTGGTGGGTGCTGGCAGGGCTGACGCTTGCCTGGGGCTTCAACTGGACCGCGATGAAGGTGTCGCTGTCCGAGGTAACGCCGTGGACCTTCCGTACGCTTTGCCTCGGGCTCGGCTCGGCGGTGCTGTTCGCCGTGCTGCGCGCCGGGGGCCAGAGCCTCGCTGTTCCGAAAGGCCAGCGGGCGCGGCTTGCGCTGCTCGCCTTCTTCAATATCACCTGCTGGAACCTGCTGGTCGCCTTCGGCATGACGATGATTCCTTCGGGACGCGCCGCCATCCTCGCCTACATGATGCCGGCCTGGGCCATTCCACTGTCTGTCTGGATCCTGGGCGAGCGCCTGACGAGCACCAAGCTCGCCGGCCTCGCGCTTGGAATGGCCGGGCTCGCGCTGCTGCTTTGGGAGGGCATCGCGACGCTCGGCAGCGCGCCGCTCGGCTCGCTCCTCGTGCTCGGCGCCTCCGTTTCCTGGGCGTTCGGCACCGTGCTGCAGAAGCGCTACCCGATGGCAATGCCCGCCGGCCCTTACACGGCGTGGATCATGCTGCTCGGCGGGATCCCGATCTTCATCGGCGCAATGTTTCTCGATGATTTCGACGCGCTCGGCGACGTTGGGATCTGGCCGGCACTCGGGATCGCGTACAACGTGCTGATAGCGTTCGCCTGGGCGCATTGGGCCTGGATCAAGATCGCCACCGCGGTGCCGGTGACCGTATTTTCGCTCAGCATGCTCATCATCCCTGTGGTGGGGGTCATCAGCGGCATGCTGTTCCTCGGCGAGCGACCGAGCTGGGCCGAGTACGCTGCGCTCGGGCTCGTGCTGGGGTCGCTTGTGACGGTTGTCGTCCCGTCGCGTCAGATTCGGTAGCGCCGCAGGACCTCGGGGTCGGGATCCATGCCGAGCCCCGGCCCGTCAGGCACTGCGAGATGGGTTTTTTCGAACAACCCGGGATAGAGCGTCGCCTCGGCCCACAGGTAGAAATGCTCGAAGCGGGCCTCCGGCACCTGCGACGCCAGCAGGTGCAGGGTGGCGAGCGCCCCCGGCCCGAAATACGGAGAGTGCGGCGCTATGCGCACGCGGTACTTCTCGGCGAGCTTGACCACTTTGAGGAATTCGGTGATGCCCGAAGTCCTCGGGAGGAAACGCCGGCTCTTCGAGCCACTGCAGCCGATGCGGCTTGAACCGCTTGGCGGCGAGCACGGCATCGTCCGGCCCCCATTCGCAATTGACGTCCAGCATCAGCGGCAGCGCGTCGGGCACCGCGCTCCGTCCGGCGGCAACGGCAGCATCGGCGACTTCGTGCAGTTTGATCGCCGTGTAGCCTTCGCCGAGCGCTCGCTCGCAGTATTTCCTTATCAACTCCGGCTCGCCGTAGCGCAGCAGGCTTGCGTAGCACGGGATCGACTTGCGCTTTGCGCCGCCCAGCAGGCGGTGCAGCGGCGCGCCCGCCGCCTTGCCCGCGATGTCCCAGAGCGCGATGTCGAGCCCGGAAAGCGCGTAGGCCTGGATACCGAAGCGGCCGAAGATATGCAGCCGCTTTTGCATCATCATCCCCAGGGCCGCTATATCGATTGCTGACTGCCCCGCATCACAGCCCACGGCCAGAGGCGCGATCATGTCGTTGACCGCAGCGGCCACAGCGCTGCGGCAGTTGTAGGCGAAAGCGTCGCCCCAGCCGACCAGCCCGGCGTCGGTCTCGACCCGCACCAGACAGAAATCGAGCTTGCTGATCCGGTGAGCGGGACCACCGAACGTGTACGGAATGACGAGAGGAACTGCTTCGACTTTGGCAATTTTCACGCGAGCGCGATGGTACGACAGACCGGGATTCGCGCGGGGTTCCAGTTGCGAACCGCCTCCGCAAGATCGTCGGCGTCCGGCTGCCCGAGGAAGCGCAGTGTCTCGGCAAGGAGCTGCCGCTTCCTTGACCAATCGATCGGCGCAGCGCCGGTTTGCTTCGAGAGCTTCTCTCCGGCTGCGTTTACTGCGACCGGAACGTGCAGATAGCGCGGCTCGGGGTAACCTAGCAGGCGCTGCAGGTGGATCTGGCGCGCGGTCGAGTCGAGCAGATCGGCGCCGCGCACTACGTCGCTGATCGATTGCGCCGCGTCGTCCACCACCACCGCGAGCTGGTAGGCGAACTGGCCGTCCGCGCGGTAGAGGACGAAGTCGCCGATTTCCGCCGCAAGGATTTGCTCTTGCGCGCCCTGCACGCGGTCGTGGAACAAGATCTTTTCCGCCCCGGTCTTTACCCGTAAGGCGCGCGCCGCTTTACCTAGCGGCAGGCTGCTGCGGCAGGTGCCCGGGTAGATCTGCGCCCCATCGGTCGCCACGCCGAGGGAAGAATCGGCGATCTCGCTCCGGCTGCAGCCGCACCAGTACGTGTGCATCCGCAAGGCCTGCAGGGCCCTCTCGTAATGGTCATTGCGCTGGCTCTGGAAAAGCGCGCGCGTCGAGCCAGCTCGCCAGCGCGGCCACCAGCGAGCCGAAGTGCAGCGGCCCGGTGGGCGAGGGCGCGAACCGGCCTGCGTACATGATTGTCTAGAGTACACTGCAGCGCTTTTTGGGAAAGGATTCGCCGTGGCAACGATCGAGCTCACCAGCGAGAACTTCGAGCAAACAGTCAACGAGAACCCGATGGTGATCATCGATTTTTGGGCGCCATGGTGCGGTCCGTGCCGCGGATTTGCACCGGTATATGAAAAGGCCTCCGACGCCCATCCCGACGTGGTGTTCGCGAAAGTGAACACCGACGAGCAGCAGGAACTGGCCGGCACCTTCGGCATCCGCTCGATTCCGACGCTCATGGTGTTTCGCGAGAAGGTCATCCTCTTTCAGCAGGCGGGAGCGCTGCCGGGAAACGCGCTCGAGCAGGTGATCGCCCAGGCCAAGTCGCTCGACATGGCCAAGGTACGCGCCGACGTTTCGCAAGATAAATGAATGAATTGCGTCGTAGCGGGGAACGCGGCTACGCCGACCACGGCTGGCTGCGCTCGTTTCACACTTTCTCCTTCGCCGACTACCACGATCCCAGGCACATGGGATTCGGCGCGCTGCGCGTCATTAACGAAGATCGCATCCGGCCAGGCGCCGGCTTTGGCACCCACGGGCATCGCGACATGGAAATCATCAGCTACGTGCTCGAGGGCGCGCTCGCGCACAAGGACTCGATGGGCACCGGCTCGACCATCGTGCCGGGCGACGTGCAGCGCATGAGCGCCGGCCGCGGCGTGATGCACAGCGAGTTCAATCACGATCCGAAGGGCGTCACGCATTTCCTGCAGATCTGGATCGAGCCCGCGGTCCGGGGTATCCCGCCTTCCTACGAGCAGAAGCATTTCACCGCCGAGGACAAGCGCGGCCGCCTGCGGCTGATCGCTTCCCCGGACGGCGCAGAGGGCTCGGTCACGGTGCATCAGGACGCGCGCGTGTACGCGGGGTTATTCGAGGGCGCGGAGCGCGCCGAGCATGCAGTGGCGAAGGGCCGCCGCGCCTATGTTCACGTGGCGCGCGGCAGGATTTCGGTGAACGGCAACGTGCTGGATGCCGGCGACGCTCTGGAGACAGACGCGCCGCGCATCGTTTTCGAAGAAGGCGAGGGGACCGAAGTACTGCTGTTCGACCTCGCCTGAATACCTACCTAGAAGTAACATAGGGCTCGCGATGAGCGGCAGCCGTACCGAGAAGGACAGCTTCGGCCCGATCGAGGTGCCCGCCGACCGGCTGTGGGGTGCGCAAACGGAGCGCAGCCGGCGTTTCTTCCGCATCTCGGACGAGCGCATGCCGCTTGCCGTCGTCTATGCCCTGGTCCAGGTGAAAAAAGCCGCGGCCGGGGTCAACGCGGACCTCGGCCTGCTGGCAAAGCCCAAGGCCGAAGCAATCCAGCGCGCTGCGGACGAAGTTCTCGCCGGGCGGCACGACGAGGAGTTCCCGCTCGTCGTCTGGCAAACCGGCTCCGGCACGCAAAGCAACATGAATGTCAACGAGGTGCTCGCCAACCGCGCCTCGGAGTTGCTCGGCGGCGGGCGCGGGCCGAAGCGGCTCGTGCACCCGAACGATGATGTCAACCTCGGCCAGTCCTCCAATGACGTATTCCCGACCGCGATGCATGTCGCCGCCGCGCGCGTTCTTTCCGAGGGGGTCATTCCCGCGATTGAAACCCTGAAAGACACTTTGGCGCAGAAGCGCGACGCCTTCGCGCGCATCGTCAAAATCGGCCGCACCCACCTGCAAGACGCCACGCCGCTCACTCTCGGCCAGGAGTTTTCCGGCTATGTGGCGCAGCTCGAGCAGGCGCAGGGCGCGATTCGTGCTGCGCTGCCGGGGCTCTGCGAGCTCGCGATCGGCGGCACCGCCGTGGGCACCGGCCTCAACACACATCCGGAATTCGCGGATCGGATGTGCCGCGTCGTTTCACAGGAATTGAAAATTCCCTTCGTACCGGCGAAGAACAAGTTTTCTGCGCTCGCCGGGCACGAGGCGCTGGTGTTCGCCCACGGGGCGCTGAAGACGCTCGCCGCGGCGCTGACGAAGATCGCGAACGACATCCGCCTGCTCGCGTCCGGCCCGCGCTCGGGCCTCGGCGAGCTGCGCATCCCGGAGAACGAGCCGGGCAGCTCGATCATGCCGGGCAAGGTGAATCCTACCCAGGCCGAAGCGCTGACCATGCTCTGCGCGCAGGTTCTGGGTAACGATGTCGCGCTCACGATCGGCGGCGCCTCCGGCCACTTCGAGCTGAACGTCTACAAGCCGCTGATCATCCACGCTTTCATGCAAAGCTCGCGCCTGCTCACCGACGGCTGCCGCTCGTTCGAGGAGCACTGCGCGCGCGGCATAGAGCCCAACGAGCCACGCATCAGGGAGTTGCTGGAGCGCTCGCTGATGCTGGTAACGGCGCTTGCGCCGCACATCGGCTACGACCGCGCCGCCGAAATCGCGAAGAAAGCACACCGCGAAGGCAGCACGCTGCGCGAGGCGGCGCTCGCGCTCGGCTTCCTGTCGGCCGCGGATTTCGACCGCTGGGTGCGACCGGAGAGGATGATCGGGCCGTCCGCGTGAAGCGCCGGGACTTCATGGTTTCAAGCCTGCTACTCGCCGCCGCGCCGGCCTGGGCGGCGCCGGCGCGGTTCGAACGGGGGTTGCTCTGGCGCGTGACGAAGGCCGGTATGGCAGCGAGCCACGTCTACGGGACGATCCATGTCGCCGATCCGCGGCTCGCCGAGCTGCCGCAGCCAGTGCACAGGGCGTTCGACGGTGCCAGAAGCCTGATGCTCGAGTTTCTTGCGGACTCCTACAGCCGCGAGCGTTTTCTCGAAGCGGCGATGTTCCTCGATCAGCAGACCCTGGAGCAGAAAATCGGGCGCGAGGACTTCGAGCGCGTGGTCGAACACCTCAAGACAATCGGCCTCGCGCGCGAGTTCGTGAACAAGCTGAAACCCTGGGGCGTGCTGCTGAATCTGCGTAACCCGCAGGGCGCGCAGGGCTCTCCGCTCGACAACCAACTACTCGAGTTGGCGCGTGCTCGGCGCTTGCCGTTGCACCAGATCGAAGGCGTCGAGGAACAGATTTTCACCTTCGACGAGTTCCCGATGGAGTCGCAGGTCGCGCTGCTCAAGCACAGCCTGGCGCACGGCGACGAGCTCATCGCCCTCTCCGAGCGTACGCTCGACGCTTATCTCGAGCGCGACCTGTCGGCGATCTGGTGCTTGCGCGAAGGGTTTGTGGCGCGCCATCCGCAAATCGCCCCGCACCAAGCGGTGATGACCAAGCGCGTAGTGTTCGACCGCAGCGTGGTAATGGCGTTCCGCATGCAGCGGCAGCTGCGCCGCGGCCAGGCTTTCGTGGCGCTGGGCGCCCTGCATCTGCACGGCGAGAAAGGGGTGCTTGCGCTCCTCGAGGAAGACGGATACCGGGCGAGCCGGGTGTACTGACCATGTCCATCGTGGTTCTGATATCCGGACGCGGCAGCAACATGCAGGCCCTGCTCGACACCGGGCTTCCGGTATCCGCGGTGATCAGCAATCGCACTGAAGCCAAAGGGCTCGCCGTCGCGGCGACGCGTGGCGTCGCGACCCGGGTGGTGGATCACCGCAGCTTTCCCACTCGCGAGGCGTTTGACGCAGCCTTGGCGCAGGAGATCGACCGCTTTGCGCCGCGGCTGGTGGCGCTCGCGGGATTCATGCGAGTGCTCACGCCCGGCTTCGTGGCTCGCTATGCCGGAAGGCTGCTGAATATTCATCCCTCTCTTCTGCCCGCGCTCCCCGGCCTGGACACGCACGCGCGCGCGCTTGCCGCTGGGCTGAAGACCCACGGCTGCACGGTGCATTTCGTCACCACGGAGCTCGACCGGGGCCCGATCGTGATCCAGGCCGAGGTGCCGGTCCGCAAGGACGACACGCCGGAAACGCTCGCCGCGCGCGTGCTTCGCCAGGAGCACATCATCTATCCCCGCGCGGCACGCTGGTTCCTGGACGACAAGCTGGTCATCCGCGACGGCAAGGTCCGCGTTAAAGGCGACGATGCGCAAGTTCTCACTTGCTCTGATTAGCGTCGCGGGTGCGGCATTGCTTACGCCGCTTGCCGTCTTGGCGGCGCCGCCGCAGCGGCTGGAAGTCGTCTACGAAGTCTCGCGCAGCGGCTTCGTGATCGCCGAGATCGTCGAGCGGCTGGAACACGGCGATGGCAGATATGAATTGTCGGAGACGATGAAAGGAAGAGGGTTGCTGGCGCTGCGCGGCTCAATCAGACGCTCGAGCCGCGGCAGCGTCGACGCCGCCGGATTGCGCCCGGTCGAGTTCATCGACGAGCGCCCCGGCAGGCAAACGGCGCGCGCGAATTTCGACTGGGCTGCGAAGACGCTCACCATGCAATTCAGGGAAGGCCCCGAAATCCAGCCGCTGCCGCCCAACGCGCAGGACCGGTTGTCTTTTCTTCTCGCTTTCGCGTTTGCTCCACCCGGCGCCCAGCCGATCAAGATGAGCGTCGCCGACGGCGGCAGCGTTTCGAGGTACGTGTTTGCCGTGGTGGGGCGGGAGCGTTTGAAGATCCCGGCCGGCGAATTCGATGCGGTCAAGGTCGCGCGGCTCAAGGACGGTCCCGAGGATCGCCGCTCGACCGAGATCTGGCTTGCGCCCTCCCAGGGGTACATCCCGATCCGCATGCTGGTGACCGACAAAGACGGCACGCAGCTCGACCAGGTTGCCACCAAGATCTCCGGCCAGTGAGGTCCGCTTGCGGCTGACGCGGCCGCTGCTCGGACAGGCCGCCTCCGCGCTCGCGGTCCTGCTGCAGTTTTCCGGCCCTGCCGACGAGGTCTTGTCGCGTTATTTCCGCGCGCATCGCGCCCTCGGCCGCCAGGAGCGGTCATTCATCGCCGAGGCCGCGTTCGCGGTGCTGAGGCGAAAACGTTCCCTCGAGCACGCGGCGGGCTCGAGCGAACCGCGCGTTCTCCTGATTGCCGGGCTGCTGCGGGTGCTCGGGCTATCCGGACGGGCGCTCGAAGAGGTGCTGCGGCCCGATGAGCTGCCACTGGTTTCCCGGGTCAAAGCGACGCGCGCCGAGGACCTTCCCCCCGCGGTTCGGGCAGACCTGCCCGACTGGCTGTGGCAGAAGCTTGCAGCCGAACATGGCGAGGTGGAGGCGTTGAAAATCGCCCAAGGAATGCTCAACGCCGCGCCGCTCGATCTGCGCGCCAATATCGCGCGCCAGGACCGTGACGCAACGCTTGCCCGCCTCGCAGAAGACGGCATGGAGGCGTCGCCGACAGCGCTCTCCCCCGCCGGCATCCGGCTCGCGGGCAAGCCCGCCATCAACCGGCATGCGCTCTTCACCGAAGGGCTGGTGGAGGTGCAGGACGAAGGCAGCCAGCTGCTCGCTTGGCTGGTCGGGGCGCGCCGCGGCGAGATGGTCGCCGACTACTGTGCCGGCGCCGGCGGCAAGACCCTTGGGCTCGCCATGCTGATGCGCGGAACTGGCCGGGTATACGCCATGGATGTGTCGGCGAAGCGCCTCGGCGCGCTGGGCCCCCGGGCGGCTCGCGCCCAAGTCACGAGCATTCATCCGATCGCCCTGTCCGGCGACAACGACGCCCGCGCCAAGCGCCTCGCCGGCAAGATCGACCGCGTGCTGGTGGACGCGCCCTGCAGCGGCTTCGGCACTTTGCGCCGCAACCCCGATCTGAAGTGGCGCCACGGCCCGCAGGCGGTCGTCGAGCTGTCGCAAAAGCAATCCCGCATCCTCGCCGCCGCGGCGCGCCTGGTAAAGCCGGGTGGCCGGCTGGTCTACGCCACCTGCAGCATCCTGCGCGAAGAGAACGAGGCGGTGGTAGACGCCTTCGCCGCCGGCCGGCCGGAATTCAAACAACTGTCGTGCGCCGACCTGCTGCGCGCGCAGCGCATTGCCGTTGACACCGGCCAGCGGCTGCGTTTGTGGCCGCACGTCCACGGCACCGATGGATTCTTTGCGGCAGCCTTCGAGCGACAGACGTAATGTCCGCCTGATATATTCAGGCGCGCGAGATGAAGAAAACAAAAATACTTGCGCATTGCCTGTGTATCGGTTCCGTCGCCTTTGCTGCAGCCACGAACGCAGAGGAGGATGGCTCCCCGGTTGAGGTTCACGCGCAGACTACCTACATCCGCCAGGTCAAACCCTCGTTTCCCGCGCAATACAGCGGCAACAACAGCCTTCGTGCAGAACGGGAAGGGAGCTACACGGTTACCGGCACACTTTTTCTCGGATCTCGAATAGGGGATACCGAGTTTTACCTGAATCCGGAAATAGTACAGGGTGTTCCGTTTTCGGGATTGCACGGCCTTGGTGGATTCACCAATGGCGAGATCCAGCGCGGTGTTGGACGGACGCCGACGGCTTATCGCGCGCGCGCTTTCCTGCGTCATAGTTGGAATGTTGGTGGCGAGCCGGAAGATAAAACGTCCGACCAGAATCAAATCAAGACGCGCTACGCCGCGGAGCGTTTCGTGCTAACGGCAGGCAATATCTCGGTGCTCGATGTCTTCGACGTCATGGACTATAGCCGCGACGCGCGCACTCAATTCATGAACTGGTCGTCCCTTACCTATGGTGCCTGGGATTACGCGGCCGATGCGCGTGGCTACACCTGGGGCACCGTGATCGAATATGTGTCTCCGGGGTGGCAGGCGCGCGTAGGCCGATTCCTTGTGCCTGTCGAATCGAACGGATTGCGCCTGGATTGGACGTTCTTGGAGCGCTACAGCGACACGGCGGAGCTGGAACTGCCTTACAAGCTCGCAGGCCGGCCGGCAATTGTCCGCGCCTTGGGATTCCGGAATCGAGTGACTGCCGGGGCGTTCAGCGACGCCACGACGCTGGCAGCTACAACGGGGGGAACGCCGGACGTTGCCAACGTGCGCAGGGCACAAACCAAGCGCGGCGTGGGGTTAAGTACGCAGGTGGAAGTAAGCGAGAACGTCGGCGCGTACGTGCGGGCAGCCTGGAACGATGGCGGGACGGAAACGTTCATGTTCACTGAGATCGATCGTTCACTCGCCGTAGGCACTCTGGTCAAAGGCGGCTCCTGGTCGCGCCCCGACGACAAGTTCGGCCTCGCAGCCTACGTGAACGGCCTGTCGCGCGACCATCGCGAGTATCTGTCCGCGGGCGGGTCCGGCTTTTTCCTGGGCGATGGTCGTTTGAACTACGATACCGAGCGGATCCTGGAAACCTTTTATAGCATCGGCCTGAGCAAGTACTTTGCCTTCTCGCTTGGATACCAGCGCCTAACGAATCCCGGCTACAACCGAGACCGGGGTCCGGCGAATTTTTTCGGGTTTCGCGTTCATGCCGAAATTTGAGAAATAGGTCACAGAAACGGAACATCCTTTCCTTCTATTTGTCCGACTTTACTGCGGGGGCGATTTCGACAAAGTCCTTTCGGGTGGCAGGCTTATGCCATCACCAAGTTTCAATTGCACCCCAGTGGAGTTCGCGTAAAATGGCCCGCGCCTATAACTACTAAACAAGGCACCTTTCCTGATGATGTTTTCCGGATTTCTCGATTTGCCGTGGTGGGGTTACATAGTTGCGGCGCTCGCGCTGACGCACGTGACGATCGCCGCGGTAACGATCTACCTGCACCGCTGCCAGGCGCATCGCGCGCTCGAGCTGCATCCCGTGGTTTCGCATTTCTTCCGCTTCTGGCTGTGGCTCACCACAGGAATGGTGACCAGGGAATGGGCAGCGATTCATCGCAAGCATCACGCCAAGTGCGAAACCGCCGAGGATCCGCACAGCCCCCAGGTTTATGGCATCAACAAGGTTCTTTGGGGGGGCGTGTTTCTTTATGTCAAGGAGTCGTACAACCAAGAGACGCTCGAGCGCTACGGGCATGGCACTCCCGACGACTGGCTCGAGCGGAATTTCTACGGCAGGTTCTCCTACGCCGGTGTTTTTGTACTGCTTGGCGTAAACGGCCTGGTTTTCGGCATTGTCCCTGGAGTCCTCGTCTGGCTGGTGCAGATCGCCTGGATCCCGTTCTGGGCCGCGGGCGTCATCAACGGAGTCGGGCATTTCTTCGGCTATCGGAGCTACGACGACGTGCCGGATGCCAGCACCAACATCGTGCCATGGGGCATCCTGATCGGCGGCGAGGAGCTGCACAACAACCATCATGCCTACGCTTCCTCGGCGAGGCTGTCTTCCAAGTGGTTCGAGTTCGACATCGGCTGGATGTACATCTGCATCCTGGAGGCGCTCGGCCTCGCCACGGTGAAAAAAGTCGCGCCCAAGCCCCGCTTTGCGGCGCCGAAAGCGTTGGCCGACCTAGATACGCTGCACGCCGTCATTGCGAATCGCTATGACGTGTTCTCGCGCTACGCGAAATCGGTGAAGCGCACCTATACCGAAGAGCTGGCCCGTCTCAAGCACTGGGCGCCGCGCGAGGCGGAAGTGCTGCGCTCGCTGAGGCGCGTTCTGCTGCGTGGGCAGCAGGCTGCCGGCGCCGAGGGCGCCAAGCTGACTGAAGCGCTCAAGAATTCGCGGGCGCTGGAAACCGTGCTCGCCATGCGCAAGGAACTTGCCGCGCTGTGGGAACGCTCGAGCGCATCGAAAGAGCAGCTGCTGCGCCAGCTGCAGGACTGGTGTCACCGCGCAGAGGCAAGCGGCGTCGCGTCGCTTGTCGATTTCTCGCACCGCCTGCGCTCCTACGCCTGATCCCGGCGGCACGCATCAAATAAAAAGCCCGTTTTCGCGGGCTTTTTTGTTACCGAGCTTGTTGTTTGTTATTTCAGCTTGGTTTCTTTGTAGAGGACGTGCTTGCGCGCCTTGGGATCGTATTTCTTGATCTCCAGCTTGTCGGGCGTGCTGCGCTTGTTTTTCGTGGTGGTGTAGAAGTGGCCGGTGCCGGCCGAGGATTCGAGCTTGATTTTCTCGCGCATGGTTCTCTTGCCTCTCCGTTACGCCGCGGCCTTGGCTCTTGCCTTGATCTCGGCGAGCACCGCCTCGACGCCGAGCTTGTCGATGCGCCGCAGCCCGGTCGTAGACACGCGCAGGCGCACCCAGCGGCTCTGGCTTTCCACCCAGAAGCGGCGGTAGTGCAAATTCGGCTGGAACTTGCGAATCGTCTTGTTGTTGGCATGCGAAACGAGGTGGCCCTTCATCGGCTTCTTGCCGGTGACCTGACAAACGCGGGGCATCGATGACTCCGGAATTCTCGAAAGGCGCGGATTATACAGGCAATTTGCCTAAAGCAGGCCGCGTTCCGCGAAGGAGACCGTCTGGCTGCCGGCGACGATGAAATGATCCAGCACTTTGACGTCGATCAGGCCGAGCGCCTCCTTCAGGTTGCGTGTCAGGAGCTCGTCGGCCTGGCTGGGCTGCGCCACCCCTGAGGGATGGTTGTGCGCAAAGATTACCGCAGCCGCATTCGCCGTGAGTGCCGCCTTGACGACTTCTCGCGGGTAGACGGACATGGGACGGTCTAAAGGCTCCGGTCCCTATTCGATTCGTCGGCACGGTACGCTGTTGACCTAGCCGGATGTCCAAAGAGCGCAA
>WNFI01484596.1_pt2 | contig 73925 bp, 75 predicted proteins | sample 5400471 | NCBI WGS metagenome assembly WNFI01 (sample SAMN13153348, study PRJNA577476) | soil metagenome | isolation source: 100 cm saprolite on Douglas fir-dominated hillslope | place: USA:California | collected 2013-09-17 | reverse complement strand
GGTCTCCAAGAATGGCATCGGCGGCCCTCCCCCCGATGCACTTTGACCTGTCGACCATCATCCCGGTCTAGACTGTCGGGTATCATCCCGGTCTGTACCCGCATCGCCCCCCTCACCCTACCCTCTCCCCCCATCAGAATGGGTGGAGAGGGAAATTTTTTTTGAAGCCGTCGCGTTCCCATCTCTGTGCCTCTGTGGTGAATTTGCATCACGCGTTCAAGCCGCGGCGGATTTTTTCGACGATGCGGGGGGCGTTGGGCAGCGCCATGTCCTCGAGGTTGTCGGCGGCCGGCAGCGGGATGTGGGGTGTCGTGATGCGCACGATCGGCCCGTCGAGGTCGTAGAAGGCTTCATCGGCGACGATCGACGCGATCTCGGCCCCCCAGCCGCAGAGCCGCGGATTTTCCTCGACCGTGAACATATGGCCGGTGCGCGCCACCGATCCAAGGATGGTCTGCGTGTCGAGCGGCACCAGCGAGCGGACATCGATCACCTCGACGTCGATCCCGTGCTCCTTGGCCAGCATGTCGGCCGCCTGGACAGCGCGCGGCACCATCAGCGCCAGCGCCAGCACGGTCGCGTCGCGGCCCGGGCGCACGATCTTGGCCGTGCCCAGCGTGTCCACGATCTCGCCGTCGGGAACCTCGCCCTTGGTCGCGTACAGCGACTTGTGCTCGAAGAAGATCACCGGGTCGGGGTCGCGCACCGCCGCCGCCAGCAGCCCGACCACGTCGGTCGGCGTGGACGGCGCCACCACCTTCAGGCCCGGGATCATCATCGCCCAGTTCTCGACGCTCTGGCTGTGCTGGGCGCCGAAGCGCGAGCCGGCGCCGTTGCCGGTGCGCACGACCAGCGGGCACTTCACCTGGCCGTTCGACATGTAGCGCGACTTCGGGAATTCATTGGCGATGTAGTCGAAGCAGACCGCCAGGAAGTCCGAGAACATGATCTCGGCGATCGGCTTCAGGCCGGTCATCGCCGCACCCATGGCCGCGCCCAGGATTGCCTGTTCGGAGATCGGCGTGTCGCGCACCCGCTTGGGGCCGAATTTCTCGAGGAGGCCGACGGTCGCCTTGAACACCCCGCCGGCGGCGGCAATGTCCTCGCCGAGGAACACGACGTCGGGGTCGCGCTCCATCTCCTGCGCGATGCCACGCGCCACCGCATCGCGATAAGTCAGTTCCGCCATGCCCTGACGATAGAGCTTGACCGGATCGCGCTTCAGCCACGCCTCGAGCTCGCCCGGCGGCCGGTATTTCCCGGGATCGGCCCGGGAATGCCCGCTGTGGCGATAGGTCATGCACTCGATCAAGGACGGCCCCTGCCCGGCGCGGGCCCGGACGAACGCGGCGCGCGCGGTGCGGAACACCGCGTCGGCGTCGTTGCCGTCGATCACGATCCGCTCGAGCCCATACGCCGACGCGCGGTCGGCGGCGGGGTGCTCGACCGCCGTGACCTGGCTGATCGGCGTGTACTCCATGTAGAGATTGTTCTCGCAGACGAAGACCACCGGCAGCTTCCACACCGCCGCGAAGTTCAGCGCCTCGTGAAAGGCGCCGATATTGGTCGTGCCGTCGCCGAAGAAGCAGACCGAGACGTCCTTCTCGCCTTTGTACTGCGCCCGCCACGCCGCGCCGCAGGCGATCGGCAGATGGGCGCCGATAATGGCGTAGGAGCCCATCACGCCATGCTCGACCGAGGTCAGATGCATCGAGCCGCCCTTGCCGCGCATCAGCCCGTTGTCGCGCTGCATCAGCTCGCCCAGCACTTTTTCCATCGGCACGCCGCGCGCGAGCGTATGCGCATGACCGCGATACGTGCAGAAGCTGAGGTCGCCCGGCTGCATGGCGCCGGCGAACCCGGCGGCGATCGCCTCCTGCCCCAGCGACAGGTGGCTGGTGCCCTTGACCAGGTTCTGCAGGAACAGGTCGTAGGCGCGCTGCTCGAAATCGCGGATCTCGACCTGCAGGCGATACAGCTCGAGACGCTGGGCTTCGCTCAGATCGTCGTTCGTCAGGTCGACCGGCCTCAGCTGCGGACGGGATTTGGCGGGCAAAATCGCTCCTCCATGGCTTCTCTCTGCGGCCGATCGGCGATTGTCCGGCCCTGGCCGGCAGAGTCAATCGCAACACGGCGGCGGACGGGACGGACGCGCGCGGCGACACGGCCCGCCTTTCCCATCGGCCATACCTGCAATCGATTGCATAAAATGCCGCCCTCGCGCGGCGAAGTCAACCGCGCCGCCGAAGCACTTCGCTCTGACATCGCCTTGCATCCGGTCGCTTCAGTTCGATGGAGGGTCGAATATCCTTCCGAGGCGCTCGGCCTCGCCACGAAGGAATTCGGAGAACTCGGCGGTCGAATTCGTCGCCGCGGTCACGCCCTGCTCCGCGAGACGCCTCCTCATCTCGGGGATGGCCATCACATCGGCGACGTCGCGGTTAAGCCTGTCGACGAGGTCGCCCGGCACCCCGGCCGGGACCAGCAGGCCGAACCAGGCTTCGTAAGAAGCGTCAGGAAACCCCGCCTCCGCGAACGTTGGAACGTCACGAAACTTCGGCAGGCGCGTTGGCCCCGAAACCGCCAGCGCCTTGACTTCGCCCGCCGCAATCAGGTCTTCGCCGACGCCCGACGGCGCGAAGAACGCTTGAGTGTCTCCGCGGACGACGCTCGTGTACGCGTCCAGCGCGCCCTTGTACGGGACGTCCACCATCTTGAGCTCTTGTGTGCGGAGAAAGAACTCCGCCGCGATGTTGGACGTGCTGCCCAGACCGGCCGAAGAATAGTTCATCGCACCCGGCCTCGACCGCACCAAGGCTGCGAATTCCGTGAGCGACCTGACCGGAAGCTCCTTGGGAACGACCACAAGCACCGGCAACGTCGCGATCAGCGAAACGCCCTTGAAGTCCTTCACCGCATCGAACGGCAGATCGGCGTTGATGCGGTTGAGAATCACGTGACCGTTGGACACGAGCAGCAGGGTGTATGCGTCGGCGGGAGCCTTCGCAGCCGCGGTGGTACCGGCGACCCCCGGGCGGTTTTCGACAATGACCGGCTGATTCCATTTGCGGTTCAGCTTCTCGGCGATCTCCCGCGCCAGGACGTCGCTCATGCTTCCCGCGGAGAACGGCACCACGATCCGCACCATCCGGGTCGGAAACACGGCGGGGGACTGCCCCCACGCGGCACTCACAAACGCGACGAACAACGCCAGCGCGGACGCGCACACTGCTCGGATGCTCACGGCAACCTCCCGGAAGTTTCCTCGCCTAATTGATTTCAAGTCCCGATTTCACGTCGGCGTTTTCGCTCTTGAGCTTCATCCCCGCGAGGAGCGCCATCGTCTCCAGCAGCGCCGCAAAATCGGCGGAGAGATATTTGTCGGGATCGGCCTGTAGCGCCGCAGCCCCGATGTGCACCTGCACGGTCTCCCGCGCGGCCGCCGTGACTGGCATCGGAACGTGCAGTTCGTGCCCGGCATCCAGGCCGAGATCAAAATCCTTTAGAAGAAGCCCGGGCGTGAACGTCGTGGTCCAGTCCAGGTTGACCAGAGCCGGCGTCTTGTACTGTGTGAATATCGAGCCCATCACGCTGTTGTTCATGAATTCGAGGAACGCTTGTCGACTCACGCCGGCCTTTTCTGCGAGAAGCGTGATCTCGATCAGGTTTTCGGTCACGACGCCGAGCATAACGTTATGGGCAATCTTGCAGATGCGGGCCCGGTCGCCGTCGCCGACATAGAAGACGCCTCTTGGAGCAAACGCTTCCACGATCGGCCTCGCCTTTTCGAATGCCGCCCTGGGTCCGGAGGCGACGCTCGACAGTTTTCCCGCCCGAACGCAGGCGCCGTTGCCGCTGACTGACGCGACGACATAGTCGGTGCCCTTCGCCGCGAGCTCGGCGCGTAGACGCTTGGAATCGTCGATGCCGATGCTCGAACAGTCGACCAGGAGCTTGGGAGTGCCATTGCGTCCACGAGCGAATACACCGTCGGCGCCGAAACAGACCTCGCGCACGTCGTCGCCGGTCGAGACCATCGTGAAGAGAACGTCGACCTCCGAAAGATCCTCAAGCCTGTCGGCAAGCTTGGCGCCCTTCTCGGTCAAGGGCTCGGCCTTGGATCGCGTCCGGTTCCAAACCGTCAAGCCGTACCCGGCGCGCAGCACGCGCTCGGCCATCGGATAACCCATCCGACCCAGACCCACCCACCCAACGTTCATGCCACAAGCTCCTTTATGCAATCGATTGCACGACGACCAAAAAAACCCGCTTTCGCCGCGCGTCGGCCCCTTACGAAGCTACGAAAGGCTGAGCCGGGCCGCCGTCCCGGGATCGGCGGAATCTCTCGTCGTCCGCGAGCCAAGCGCCATCGACCGGCATTCCCAGTGGCGACACGCCGGGAGTCCGCGTCAGGCGGCATCGCCGAGCGCGGCGGCGCGCTTGCGCTGATGCTCTTCGCGTATGCCGGGATACTGCTCGGACAGGAGCGAGCCCGGGTAGTAGGCCGCTTTGAACGAAGGACGAGCCTTCATGCGAGCCAGCCAAGCCGTTACGCCGGGCTTGTCCGACCATAGAAAGTCGTAGCCCAGATCCTCCATCCGGATCAGCAAAGGCAGCACGCAGAAGTCCGCCAGGGTCCTGCGCGACCCCAATAGATAGTCTGTCTGCACGAGCGCCGATTCCATTCTCGTCACGGTCTTGCGGATGCTGTCCTCGGCCTGCCTCAGCTTATCGACGCTGAAGCCCTTCTCCTTGTCCATCTCGCCGAGAAACTTGTCCCGCAGAGGCTTGGATTTAGCGAGGCCGCGAAACTCGTCGGCACTCATGTTCGCGAAATGCCGCGCGAACGCCGCGTTGTAAGAAGGAAAGCGGACGGCCACGGTTGGAACCTCCTCGAAGAACCGAAGCCAGGCACGCATCCGCGCGCGGTCTTTGTTGTCCGCAGGACTCAGCGGCGTGGCGGGGTATTCCTCGTCGAGGTACTCCATGATGACCGACGAATCGATGATTGGAACGCCGTCGTCGACGAGCGTCGGCACCACGCCATTGGGATTGAGCTTGAGGTACTCGGGCTTGAGCTGATCGTTTTGGAACAGCTTGAGCTTGTGTTCGACAAACTCGAGGCCCTTTTCCGCCAAAGTCAGCCGAACCTTCTGGCTGCACGTGGATTGCGGCGCATTGTAGAGCGTGAGGGCCATGGCGACGATTCCTTCGACTATTGCTCCTGAGGGCCGATCAGTGGCCGCCGGGAATGTAGGGCGACCGGAGCGTTCCCGAGACAAGGCTGGGTGGATAGACGATCACCTGAGTGCCTGGCTTCTTAAACTGGTCGAGACTGTTACCCGATATGCTCTGGAATTGGACTTGCAGCACTCGGGGGGCGCTCCATTCACCGTTCGCCGCGAAACCGACGTCACCAACAATCGTGTGGAAGGTGTGGGTGCGGATGTATTCACCCAGCTGTTTCTGGTCGAGGTTGCCCACAGCCGTGACCGCGTCGCCAAGAACCTGCAAGTCCGCGTAGGCGAATGGTGGGACGAAATAGCCGAGTGGATCGACCCCCGCTCCCGTCGCCTTTGCTTGATAGCGGCTCAGGAAGTTTGAGATGCCGTCAAATTTCAGGGTCGGCTCTGGTACGTAGAAGTCGTAGTTCACGATTCCGTTTAGCGCCTCTCCCAGCTGCGTTTTCAACGATCCATATTGCAGACCGACCATACCGCCGCCGATCAATAGGGCCTTGAGACCGACTTCTTTGACTGCACGGACGATCCCCACCGCATCGGGAGGATAGGCTGCCACGTAGACGAAGTCTGGATGCGCGGCCTGGATCGATCGCACGAGCGGTGTGAAATCGACTGCAGCTGGCGGGTAACTGCGCTCAAAGACGACTTTGAACCCCATTTGCTTCGCGTTGTCATCCGCGCCATCAGCAGCCTTCTTTGCGAAGTCGGTGTCGGCACCGATAATGGCGACGGTCTGTGGCCGCGGCTGGATCTGCTTCGCTAATTCGAAGAAGCCACGCGAAAACTCATGCACGGCGTCGGGACCAGCCGGGAACATGGAGAAATAATACGGGTACTGGAATTCCTCGTTGATCGCGAGGGCAAACAAGCCCATGAAGACAAGCCCGCGAGGCATGACAACCGGCATTGCCGGCGCCGTCAGGTTAGTCCCATAGCTCGATATCACGAGGTCGACTTTGTCGACGTCGAGGAGTTTGGTGTAGATACCTGGCACGGCCGTCGGGTTGGTCTGATCGTCGTAATAGACGAGTTCGACCTTTCGTCCGACCAATCCGCCTTTCGCATTGATGTCCTCAGCCCACATCTGGAATGCGATCAGGGCCGCCTTACCATTTGAGGCCAGGCCGCCGCTGAGCGGCAGCGACCCCCCGATCTTGATCGGCTCCGCGGCGAAAACGGACTGTGCGCCGAATCCCGCGAGGACAGCAAAGCCCAATGCCAGCCGGCGGATCACTCCGCCTGGTAAGTGAAACATCCCATATTCCTCCCAAACGATGTCCGTATTCGTTGGCCGGCGATCAAGCCGGACGGGACGGGCATCATTCGGCGGCCGCCCCAAGCTTATGGGCGCGCAGCTTCGGCTGGATCTGGCACGCTTCGTCCCAGCTTCTCATCTGCAACGAGCGCGCGAACTTACCCACGCCATCGGTCTCGGCGCACACCAGGGCGAGCTCTATGATTTCCTCTTCGGTGAAATTCGCCTTGAGATCGTCATAAACCGCGTCGGAGTCGATCGCGTCGTCGCCTGACTTGAACCGATGGGCAAAGCGCAGGGCTGCCCTTTCGCGGGAGTCGAACAGCGGACTCGTCTCGAATTCAGAGACCGCCATCAGCTTGTCTTCGGTCAGGCCCTGCGCCTTAGCGACATTCGATCGAACCGTCGAGCAGTAGCCGCAGAAATGCTTCATCGAGATGTAGACGCGCACCATTTCCTTGAGAGGGATCGGCAGAATTCCCCCGTTGAGCAGTTCGTTCCAATGCCGAAGCCAGTTTCGCCCCGCCTCGCTGCGTACGTAAATGCTTGCGCAAAGCGGATCGGGTGCTCCGTTCAGTCGCGCCGTCTCGATGAGCAGACGCTGTGTTCCGGTAGCCTTGCGATCGTCGATGGGATGCAGTCGTGGCATGGCATCTTCCCCAATCTCAAACACAGACCTGCGCGCCAGCATGTGCAGACGCACGTCACCTGCAAAGTTAGGCGCTGATGATGTATCCTAAAACAGCAATTCGATTATCGGAGCCATGCCGCGTTTGGTATGTCTCTCGCGGAGGAGGCGATGGATATTCGGTCTCTGACCCATTTTCAAAAGGTCGCCGAGCTTGGCAGCATCACGCGCGCCGCCGAGGACCTGGGCATGGTTCAGCCGGGGGTGAGCCGAGACATTGCACTGCTCGAGCGCGAGCTGGGGGCGAAGCTCTTCACGCGGCTGCCTCGCGGCATGCAGCTTACCGAGCCGGGCCGCATCCTGCATCAGCGCGCGCTTGCCCTCATTCGCCAGATCAGCGACCTGCGCGAGGATATAGCTGCCGAGAGTAGCGCGCCATCGGGACGAGTGTCGCTCGGCCTGCCGATCTCGATGATCGACGTGCTGACCGCCCCTTTCGTCGAGCGCTTTACTCGCGCCTTTCCGCGCGTCCTGCTGAACGTCTATGAGGGTATTAGCGACCAGCTTGAAGCGCTCGTCAGACATGGCGCGGTCGATATCGCGATCCTGATCGCGTTACGGCGACCGATCCGCAACGCCGATGTGCGGCCGCTCATGACCGAGCAGCTGTATCTGATAGGACCGCGCAGCAGCGGATTGAGCCTGAAGAGGCCGGTTGGCTGGACCAGCCTCAACGGCCGCGTGATGATTCTGCACAGCCCGCCGAATTACCTTCGTCTACGACTTGACCAAGTGACGCACCAGTTGGGGCTCGACTTCCGCGTCGCCGCGGAGGTGAGCACTCTTCCCCTCATGCTGCGCCTCGTCGAGAAGGGCGTCGGTTGCGCCGTGATGCCGCTGTGCGCAATCCGTCAGGCTTTGTCCGAGAACCGGCTTTCGGCGGCACCCATGCGTAACGTATACGTGACCTGGACGCTGGCTGTCACACGCGATCGGCCGGATGCACGCGGCATCCCCGAAGCCGTGCGTATCATCAATGAGATGATCAACGAGCAAGCCCGGAGGGGCGCCTGGACGCCGAGGCGGAGCGCCTAATGATCGAGCGGTTCGCCGAGAATTCTTTTCAGAGCCTCCCGCTGGGCGATGATGAAATCGAAGAATGCTGAGATCCGCGGCGTGCGGCGAATATCGGGGTGCGTGAGCAAGCGCCAGCTCCGCGCCAGTTCCGGAATTGGCCCCAACACGCGCACGAGGTCCTTTTCATCGTCGGCGATGACGGTCGGCAGTGGAGCAATTCCAATGCCAGACTTAACCGCATGGACCAAGCCTAGAACGCTGCTATTGCACGCAGATACCTTCGCGTCGGGCACTGCATCCTTCAGCCACTGCAAGACGCGAACCTTGCTCAACGATTCATCGAGGCTGACCAGCGGATGAAGCGACAGGTCTTCGACACGTTCGGGCTTGCCGTGGCGCTCGATATATTTGCGACTAGCGTAGATTGCCCAGGGTGAGTCTGCGATTTTACGACCCACGAGCTCATCGTCGGTAGCGACTGACCGGAATGCGACGTCGGCTTCGCCCTTCAGCAGGTCAAGACGGCGATCGCTTATCACGAATTCCACACGCAGCTTCGGATGCAGGGCATTAAATTGCTCAATGAGAGGCGTCAGTCTAGAGACAATCGGTTCAGGGCACGTTAGGCGTATGACACCGGCATGGTCACGCGCGGCATCACTCACGTGCCGTTCGAACTGCTCGATCGCAGCTTCGACGCGTTCGGCATAAGGCTGCAGTTCGCGGGCAAATTCAGTAAGGCGATAGCCCGTTGAATGCCGCGTGACGAGCGGGCGTCCAATATTCCGCTCCAGTTCGCTCAATCGCCGATGGACGGTCGACTGGCTGATGCCGAGCGCCTTTCCAGCCGCAATCGTGCTGCGATGGCGCGCGACTGCCAGGAAGTATTTCAGGTCGTTCCAGTCGAACATGGGTCGATTATGCAATTCTGCGGTCCCGCTTCGCAATCTTGTGGCTGTTGCGTTCCCAGGCCGGCGCATAAGCTTCGTCTACGTCAACGAGCGACGCACCGTTGACGTCAAGATCTAAGAAGGAGTTGGAAATGACCGAACCGATGATTGCCCAGAAGGGCCCATACATGATCCAGGCGGAGGCCGGCAAGGAGTATTGGTGGTGCGCCTGTGGCCGAAGCAAAAATCAGCCGTTCTGCGACGGCTCGCACCAGGGAAGCGAACTTTCCCCTCTTCAGTGGAAGGCAAACGAGTCAAAGGCCGTCTTTTTCTGCGGCTGCAAGCGTAGCGCGATGCGTCCGCTCTGCGACGGAACCCACAGCACGCTGTGATTGACCGCCGCTCGATCGGCCGCCTAGCGCCGCCGGTCGTCAACGTGCGTTCCAGCCAGGAGCTTAGGAACAGGAGGACGAGATGATTTTCGCGAGAATCGGCACCGTGATCTACGTCTTATGGGGATTGCTGCACTACAATGCCACATACAACGTCTATAACATCGCACTCGGCGTGCCCCCCAGCATGGTGCAGGGGCGCCTTTTCCAGGATGCCTTTTTCCTTTCCGCGCTCGCAACGGCCGGCATCGTGTTGGCCGTCAAAATGAACTGGCATAACAGCCGCATGGGATTTTGGTTGAACGCACTGGTGCTCGCCGTAACCGACGTCCCTTTCATCCTGTTCGTGCTCGTTCCCGGCTATGCGCCGTTCTGGCCCGGCGTTTTGGGACCGGCGCTGTGGGTCGCAGGCATGATCTTCACCGGCCTCGGCCAAACACGTCCGAGCCCGGTCGTGCACGCCTCTGCGTAAACTTTGTTACTCTTGATGTCGTCTCAAGACCGCCGCCGTCGGCGGAGGGTCGGCGCGTCACGGTCCCGTCCTCTCGCCTTGCGCCAACAACCCGCCGGCGGGCGTGCGGAATCGCCCTTCAGCCTCGAGCATTTCGGCGTTTCGATGCCCCGCGAAGTCAACCGCGGGGCGGGCGCGCAGGGCTGCCCCTGCAGGCCGCAGTCAGTCGGCTAAGTCCTCCGCCGCGAACGATGTCGGCGAACGCAAATCAGAACGTGGAATTGGGCGGGGTATCGGCGGCGTATCAGCGTGGGGCACAGCCGACCGCGAGCGGCAGGCTGGGCATGTCCAATCGACGCCAAGCGGCGGCTTCGGGTGGGAAGGATCGGGCCGACGAAGCTGGTGGTGGAGCGCACACTCGAGCTCGAACGCGCGCTGAGGCGACGGGCTCAAGGCAAACAGAAACGCTTCGTAGCGGCCGACGTGGCGCTTGAGTTCGGCTAAGAGATTGGCGTCCGCTCGGCCGATCCGTGTCACGACACCGAGTGCACCACGGGCGTTGAACTGTCCGAGCGCGAAAACGCCAATAGCCTGTCGGGGAACGACACGACCGAGGTCGTCGTGGGAAAGCGGCAGCGGTCCGGTTAGCTCGGCGAATGTCATGGGATCCCCCGGAGGTTTACGATGCGCGTCGTCGTTTTACCCTAACGGGGCAGCGCTGTCGCACCTTGTTACCTTTGTTACAAAAAGCTCATGCCGGGGGAGTAGGCCGCCCCGCGCTTGCGTTTGGCTGTTGGCTGCCATCAGAACCCAGGCGCGTGGCGCGCATGGTCCCGCTGACCGTCCAGCCCGTTTCTCAGATCCCGATGGCGGCAGTGCGCGTCCGCTAAGTGCCAACCGGCGCCACACCGGTCTTCTCGAGCAGCCGCAGTACCCCGATCTACGGAGGACTCGACGAGATATGGGTGGCCCGGCTCACGACCGCCTGTTTCATTGCGGCTCGACACCGAGTTCCTTCGCCAAGTCGATCAAGGTCTGCCGTTCCCGAACAATGAACGCGCGCGTCTGCTCAGGCGTTCCGGTGCCGCTGGTGGCCAGGCCGAGCTTCAGGAACCGGTCCTGGACGTCGCTGCCCTTCAAAAATTCGGCGATCGCGCCATTCATGCGCTCGATGATGGCGGGCGGCGTCTTCGCCGGCGCCACGACGACGAACCAGCCGTCAACGCCGGACCCCGGGATCGTGTCGGACACCACCGGCACGTCGGGCATGTTCGGCATGCGCCGGCTCGCGAAGATCGCGATCGGGCGCAGATCGCCGGTCTCGAAGAGAGGCCGGCCAACCGCGATCGAGCTGATCAGGACCGGCAGCCGGCCCGCGGCCGCGTCCTGGATCATCTGTGAGGCCATCCGGTAGGACACCTCGGCCATGTCCGAGCCGAGCCGCCGATTGAGCATCTTGCCCGAGAAGACGGCGGCACCGGCGGTTCCGTCGACGCCGTAGCTGACCTTGCCGGGGTTGGCCTTCACATAGGCGATCAGCTCCGGCAGCGTCTTGGCCGGAACGTCTTTGTGCACGCTGATCATCTGGGGTCCAAGGTCGGTGACCAGCGCGACCGGATCGAAGTCCTTCACCGGATCGTAGGGGAGCTGACGGAAGCTCACAGAGTTGAGCGCCAGGCCGGAGGTGTTGGTGAAGAGGAAGGTGTAGCCGTCGGGGGCTGCCCGCGCCGCCGCCTGATGGGCCGGGATGCCCGAGCTGCCGGCGATGTTGTCCACGAAGATCGCGCCGCCGATCAGCTTGGAGACGTCGGCCGCGAGAACTCGCGCCATGATGTCGGTCGCCGCCCCGGCACCCGTCGGAACGATCAGCTTGATCGGTTTCTGCGGCCAGGTCTGGGCGTGGGCCAGGGGAAGGCCCATCCAAAGCGCCGCCACGAGAACGCCCGCGCGCATCCTCGCGAAAGATCCTCGCGGCGCGTTCATCGGCGCTTCGCCCGCTCGAGGACGTCGACCGCGCGCAGGTGCTCCTGCAGGATGTCGTTCAATTCGGATGGCTTTCGCCGTCCAAAGCCGCAATAGGCCGCGACGCCGAAATCCGGCAGATGGGTTCGGGCGGCCGTGAAGCGCTGCTCGAAATTCGCCATGTTGTGGATCAGTCCGAGATAGATCCGCGTCTTGCCGGGCTTGAGATTCGCCAGCGGCCGGTAATACGCGTCGTCGGTGCGGTCGAGCAGCGGGATGTGCATCCAATCCACCGGTCGGCCGGCGCCGCCGATGAAGGCGTTGGCGAGGTCGACGGCGCGGTCCGAACTGTCGGGGGCGAAGCGCGGCCATCCGCCGAGGGTGCCGAAGCAAAGGTGGAAGCCCAGCGCCACATCAGCCGGAAGGTCATGCGACAACGCGTGGATCTGCGGCAGGTTGCGGTCGATGGCACCGGCCGCCGGCAGGCCGTCGATACGGCCGTAGACATCCTGCAGCTCGGTCGAGCAGTCCCACTGGATCGCCAACTCCTTCGCCGGAATGACCTCCAGCATCGCGCGCAGCTCGGCGCGCACCGCATCGATATAGCCGGGGCGGAGCTTTTCGAGGTCGGCCCGGTTCGGCATGATCCGCGGCGGCACCGCGCTGACCGCCGTGGGGATGGAGACCTGGAACCGCACGTCGCCGGGGATGACGCCGTCCTCCTTGAGGCGGCGGAAAAAATGATAGGAGTTGGCGGCGTCCTGATAAAAGCCGAGCCGCCATCCCGGATGGCCGAAGACGACCTTGTCGACGCCGTCGCGAACCTTGAAATTCCAGTTGTCGCTGGCGTCATGCGGGTAGATGCGCTCGATCCCGTCGTCGCGCCGCGGCCGCTGGACGATTTCCAGGTCCGGATGAATCGCGAACACCTGGAAATGCACGCGTGTGATCCAGAAGCGGCGCCACCCCACTTCGCCGTCCGGCAACGCCGCGAGATGCCGGGCGAGCGGGCGGCCGAACATCGTCATCGCCTCCGGAATGGAATTGTGTGGGATGCTTCCCACCAGCATCACGTCGTTGCTCATGCGTCCTCCTCGCCTGACCGGGATCTTGTCGCCGCCGGTTGCGTACCAATAGAGCATTTTTTGAATTGCGCCGCACCATCGCTGAGCCGACTGAGGGACTCGATTCTCAGAGCGGAGTGACGACGTTCGCCCGTCGTCGTAAGATGGCGATGTACCGATTGCAGCCGAAGGCACATTCGGACGCGCGAGGAGGAGACGGACTGGGATGAGCGCACTCTCCGATGTGATCCGGGATCTGGTGATCGCGAATCGAATCCTCGCCCATGAGGGCGTTCTCGACGCCTATGGGCATGTCAGCGCCCGACATCCGACCGATGCGCGGCGTTTCCTGCTCGCCCGCAGTCGCAGCCCTGAGCTGGTGGACGCCGACGACATCATGGAGTTCTCCCTCGAGGGAACGCCGACGGCGAACGACGGCCGGCCGCCGTACCTCGAGCGTTTCATTCATGGATCGATCTATCAGGCGCGCCCGGACGTCAACGCGGTGGTTCACAGCCACGCCGAGAGCATCTTGCCATACACGATCTCGACGATCCCACTCCGGCCGGTCTTCCACGCAGCGTCGCCCATGGGAACGAATGTTCCGGTGTGGGATATCAGGGACAAGTTCGGGGACACGGACCTGCTCGTCTCGAATGGCGAGCATGGCCAGGATCTCGCGCAACGTTTGGGAACCGCCAACGTCGTTCTCATGCGCGGACATGGGTTCAGCGCGGCCGCGCGCACATTGGTCGAGGTGCTGAGGCTCTCCGTCTATTTGCCCGTCAACGCCCGCGTTATGTCGGAGGCGATCCGGCTCGGCGGCGGCATAAAGGCGTTGTCCGACGGCGAGGTCGAACGGAACGCAGCACTGGATCCTCGCTCGCCGGCCATCCAGCGCGCCTGGGAGTATTGGGCAAGGCGAGCCGGCTGCGCGCATATGCTTGGATAGACCGGCGGCCAGCCAACGCCAGCCCGGGGCATGAGCCGTGAGCATGGCCGTCTCGAAACGATCCGGGTCGACCCGCGGCCAGAGCGGCCGCGTCGTCGATCGGCGTGTCGGATGTGTCCTGCCGGTCCGCCGCCCCGGTGGTCGCAAAAAGGTCACCCGCGGCTCGTCTTGGAATAGAAGATAAGGACTGCTCGTAATGTAAGCGCGGCACAGCAGTACTTTTGGATCGGGATCTCATGCACCTTCTCGTCGTCGAGGCGGCACCTCAGTCAGCGAGCCGCGCCAATCACGGCGAGCGGACCAGCACCGCCCTCTCCTGTGCCAAGGACGGGTCTTAAGAGTCGATGGCGCCACGACAACGCGCGTACGCCGTGTTCGTCATCACGGCAGGGCTTCTTTCTGCCTGCGCGGTTCCCTCACCGCCGTTGCCGCCGCCGGCCGCGCCACCCGCGCCGGGCTCGTACGTCGAGGTCGGCACAGCGTCATGGTACGGTCCCTGGCATCATGGCCGGCGCACCGCCAGCGGTGAGCGCTACGATATGAACGCCATGACCGCGGCTCACCGGACGCTCCCGCTCGGGACGATCGTCCGCGTCACCAATCTTGAAAACCACCAATCCGTAAGCGTCCGGATCAACGACCGCGGTCCCTACGCGAAGGGTCGCATTCTCGACGTTTCGGCAGCCGCGGCGCGCAGCCTGGGACTGAAGACGCAAGGTGTTGCTCGAGTCCGCATAGAAGCGGTTATGTAATCTCACTTCCCGTCCACGGCCTTCACCTTATCGAGCATGCGGCCCGAGAGGTCGCGGGATTCGAACGGTCTTGCGGCGACGAGGCCATCGTCGACAAGGTAACGCTGTCCAGGATCGGGCGCCGTGCCGCCGAAGGTGAAGCGCAGGCGCGCGTAGCGGTCCTCGTTCTCGGTCGCCATCTCGCGCGCGCCAACGTCGATCTGGAGGTTGCGCACGAGGCCGAGTTGCATGCCGGTCATGTAGCCGGCATGACCGTCGCGCCGCGCCAGGAGATCGCTGGCCCCGACGCTCGCGCGCGCCCAGGGCAGGAACGGCAGTTGCGAGGTCACCGACACGTCCGAGCCGGGTAGCGGGCGCGCCCGGCTCGAAAGCGCAAACGGATCGCCGGGCAGATAGTAGTTTGCCGACAGCTCGAGCGCCTGCCACTTGAGCTCGGCGTCGGCACCCGTGCGCTGGTTGTCGGCCGTCCAGTCGCGGTCGATCTGCTGGCGGCCGTGTCGGCCTGTCCGGGGGACGATTGCGGCGCCGGCCACTCCGACGACGTCGCCAAATGCTATCCGCTGAAGATCGAGATCCATCGCCCGACCGACGGCGCGCTCGCGGGGTGGCACCCCCCGTCGCCCAACCGCTACTCGCGCACGCACGGGGCACCCGGCAGCACCGGCTGAGTCCGGAAAACACCGCCGGCCTCATCGGCCGGGAGGCGGTCTCCACAGATGGATCAGTGAGCGCAACCGGCCTTTGTCCGCTTTGTAGCGCCTTTGCGGACCCGAAGCGTCCGGCATGTTAATCCAACGTACTACGCGAGATGTGAACCACTTCACACGCAGCGGTGGCGCAGCGCTGCTAGTCTAGTGTACTGGTTGCAAGGTAGGCCGCGCGCGCGCCGACAGGGCGCCGATTCATTAACACGCCGCGTTTCTTAATCCTCACCATCCCGCCGACACGGCTCGCGCGTCCCGATGAGGTGATCGAATGAAGACTCGGCGCCAACTCCTGGCCGCGCTGATCGCCGGAGCGCTCGCTGCGCCGGCGCGGTCTTTCGCGCAACAACCGTCCGCAAAGCGTCCCCGCCTCGGCTGGCTGGGGCCGGGCACGCCGGCATCGCAGGCGGACGCTCTGCAGCAGTTCTGGAATGGCATGCGTGACTTCGGCTATGTCGAGGGCCACACAATCGAGGCCGAATATCTTTATGCCGAGGCGCGGCTCGATGGGCTTCCCGGTCTCGCGGCCAAGCTGGTGGAGCACAAGGTCGACATCATAGTCACCGCCAGCACACCCGGATGCCTCGCCGCCAAGCAGGCAACGGCAACGATCCCGATCGTTTTCGCCACAAGCAGTGATCCGATCAGCACAGGCATCGTCGCCAGCCTGGCCCGACCGGGAGGCAATATCACCGGCTTGTCGCAAATGGCATCAGACCTGAGCGCGAAGCGGCTCGAACTCATGCAGTCCCTGGTGCCGCGGGTGAGCCGAATCGCCGTACTGTGGGATCCCTCAAATCCCGGCATGGCGCTGCGCGTGCGCGAGACGCAAACCGCCGCCGAACAAGTCAAAGTCGAATTTTTCGACGCCGGCGCCAAGGACCTCGAGGGATTGGATGTCACGTTTGCGCAGCTTGCAGCCCTGCGGCCTGAAGCGCTGCTGGTGACCGCCGAGCCGTTCACGAGGAGTCATCGGGATCGGATTGTGAACTTCATGGCGACCACCCGCATCCCCGCGATCTACGAGGAGAGCGGGTTCGTGCAGGGCGGTGGGCTGATGTCGTACGGGCCCAACCTGCTCGACATGTTCCGGCGAGCAGCCAGCTATGTGGACAAGATCCTCAAGGGCGCCAAGCCTGCCGATCTTCCGGTCGAGCAGCCGACGAAGTTCGAGCTCGTGATCAACCTGAAAACGGCAAATGCTCTCAACCTCAGGATCCCCGCAACGCTGCTCGCAACTGCCGACGAGGTGATCGAGTAGTTGCTGCGGACATGACGGATGTCGCCTTTTGGCAGGTTAGGGACGTCCGCTTAGAGCGCGTGGTGGGCCACGGCCTCGAACGCCGGTGCGGCGACGATGGCGAGAAGCAGGATCGTTGCCACGATCCAGATGCTGGCCATCGCCCGCCCATCGGCCGGCTTGTCGCCGGCGGTCGGGCGGCCGACCTCTTCCCATTCGGACGGATCGAGATCGAGCACCACGGGTGCGCGGCGCGCGCGTTCGATGAGTGCGAGCTTCATGTCGTGTCGATAATGGCTCATCGCGAATCTCCTTGAGCCCTGGCTCGGACGATCCCACTACACTCCGGGTCGCCGAATGCCGTTTGGACGATCAATCATCCCCCGGCTGGGGTGGGCTGGCAGTGTCGTTCGTCACAGCTGCCGTCTGCCCGCCTGGATCAGCTCAGAGCGAACGAGCCGGTGACGGTGAGTGGTACGCTGGCACCGGACCGGCCTTGAATCGCCGGCAGGATCTTGGCGAGACTGCAGGCGGTCGCGACCATGGTCGAGCCGACGGTGAGCGCATAAGTGCCGGTGGTCTTGAAGCGGATGATGGCGAGGCTCGGCGACGCCGATGCCGATGCGTCGGCAGTCCAGGCGGCGAGATAGTCGAGTGAGACGTCGCGAACGATGTCCGCGCGGGTCCAGCGGCCGTTCCTGAGCGCGTGCGTGCGGACCTGGTCGAGCGCCTCAAGATCGGCCGGCGTGAAACCGCGCGCCTCGGCCGCGGGCTCGGCCGCGGCTCCGGCATCGCCGGCGAAAACCTGAACCTTGGAGTGCCGGGAAGCGAGGAAGAGGTTCATGCTGCCCTCACGGTTATCGGTTGCAAACGCCTTGTCTCCGATAACGTAGCCCGTCGGCAGGGCTGGCTGTATCAGCCACAGGTCGTCCCGAATGCCCCATTGGTGTGCGGGCGGTATACGCAGGGGTAGAGGGCGGCTGCTTGATCGAAGCAAAGACGCGGTGCGCGGGCGCCGCGCAGCCGAAAGCGATGCTCCGCCCGGTCCCTACCGTCCGCAATCAACAGGCCGTGAAGGCGGGAAACCTCGTTGATGGCCGGCCCGAAGATGTACTGCCGATCGACGCCGCATGCGTCGGACAGTCGAGCGAGCAGGACGGTCACGGGAATTTTCGATTCCCTTCGGCAGCACAATGTTCCGCACCCACGGCCTCGTGCCGCAGGCCGCAGCGAATGGAGCACCACGATGAACAAGCACGCCCTGTATCTCGCAGCCGCGTTGGCCTTGGCCCCCGGCCTTGCGCTGGCCCAGATGGCGGACCCGAACCACCCGGCTCCGGGGGAGGGCTCCCGGATCCCGGCGGTGCAGCGGACGTCCAAGCAGCCGCTGGCCGCGTACCAGACCAATCCAAGCATTCCCGGTGACGGCTACCGGATCGTCGCCGAGCCCCGGGCGAATCCGCGGCCGTTGGCCGCCTATCCGACCATGCCGAAAAGCCCGGGCGACGGCTACCGGATCAACTGAACATCCCGGTCACGCGAAAGCCGTCCCGCACTCCCAAGGGACGGCTTTCGTCGGGCGATTAAAAGCAGCGGTGCGCGGGCGGCGTCGGGTCCGCGCATGGAGATGACCTCTTCACCTGAGAAGGTAGATTTCATATGCGATCGATAAGTTTCATCGAGAAGCGGTTAGCACCGTGGCGCGATCTTCCCTTTGATCTGATCAGCAGATCCGCCATCGCCCGTTGGGCTCCGCTCCCACTGCGTCTGATCGTGGGATACGGCTTCATGGAGCACGGCTTCGCCAAGCTGAGCAGAGGCCTGGATGCGTTCCCCGCAATTTTGCAGGCGCTTGGCGTGCCGGCCCCGCATCTCATGGGATGGCTCACGATCGCGGTTGAGATATTTGGCGGCCTGGCGGTGCTTCTAGGGGCCGCGGTCCCACTGGCCAGCATACCGATGGCGGCGGTTCTCCTGGTGGCGATGTTTACCGTGCACCTGCCCTACGGGTTCAGTTCGATCAAGCTCCAGGCTGTCACGGCGGCCGGCGCACAGTTCGGACCGCCGGGTTATGAAACCAATCTCATTTACCTCGCGTGCCTCGCGGCCCTCGTCTTGTGCGGCTCAGGGCCGTTCGCGCTCGACGGTTATCTGGCAAAGCGCAAAAAAATCGGGCGTCCGTAGAACGCTTCAGATCCAACTCAAACGTAATCTGTCCTTTGGGGCAGGCCCTGAGTGCGAGAACGCGAGCCGAGGTCGCCATGTCCACCACTCACGCAGATCCGGCTGTCCTCGACCGTTTCGGCAGATGCGGCCGCCTGGCGTACGTCATGGCGAACATCGCGGACCTCGTTTTCGGCCCGCCCACGGATGCGGCGCTCCCGAAGCGAGTGCGCCGCCGCATAGAGCAACAGCAGGAGACCGGCGAGATCATCGTCGGCTGGATACAGGCTTGCGCCATCGTCTTCTTTGCCGTGGTGTACGCGATCTCGCCCAAGGCGTTTTCGCCGGGGACACGCTTCGAACCCGTGCCTTGGACGCTTGGCATCTACGCCTTGTTCACGTCCGTGCGCATCGTTCTTGCACATCAGGGACGCCTGAATCGCTGCTTCGTGACGCTCTCCGTCGTCGTCGACATCGCCGTGCTGATGATCACGATCTGGAGCTTTCACCTGCAGTACCGGGCACCGCCGGCGCTTTACCTCAAGGCGCCGACGCTGATGTACGTCTTCATTCTCATTGCGCTGCGGACGCTGCGTTTCGAACCGCGTTATGTGCTGATCGCGGGTGGCTGCAGCGCCGCGGGCTGGCTTGCCCTGTTCATCTACGCTGCCGCAGGATCGGGCGGCATGGCCGCAGCCGTCACGCACAGCTACGTCGAATATGTCACTTCCTATAAGATCCTGCGTGGGGCCGAGATCGACAAGATCCTCTCCATCCTTATGGTGACCGCCATCCTCGCCCTTTCGCTCGTTCGGGCCCGCAAGCTTCTCGTCAGTTCGGTGGCGGAGGAAGTCGCGGCCGCCGATCTTGCGCGCTTCTTCGCACCCGAGATCGCCGAGCAGCTCCGTCATACCGAGATCGATCCGCTGACCGGGCAAGGGGTGCGACGCGATGCGGCGATCCTGTCGATTGACCTGCGTGGCTTCACCCGGCTCTCCCACGACATGCCGCCGGCGGAGCTCATCGCCCTCCTCGGCGAATACCAGTCACGGCTCGTGCCCGTCATCCAGCGGCACCATGGCAGCATCGACAAATATCTCGGCGACGGGATACTCGCGAGCTTCGGCGCCGTCGCGCCGAGCGCAAGCTACGCCGCCGATCTCTGTCGCGCGATCGAGGATCTGGCGCTGACCGCGCAGGCTTGGCGGTTGGAACGGGAGGGACGCGGGCTTCCCGCGCCCGTGATCGGTATGGCCGGAGCCAGCGGCGAGGTGGTGTTCGGCACGGTCGGCCACGAAACCCGGCTCGAATACACCGTCATCGGCGAGGTCGTGAACCTGGCGGCAAAGCTCGAGAAGCTCACAAAACGCGAGCGGGTTCCGGCGCTGGTGACACGCGCCACCTATGCGCTTGCGGTCGCACAAGGCTATCGGCTGCAAGGCGCAGTCGAGGACCGACCAGCCCGCCCGGTCGAGGGTGTGGCCGATCCGGTGGACCTTGTCACCCTTGGGGTGTGAGCCGTGCCATCTCGTTGCGCTACGGATCGACCACGCCGACGTTTCAACGGACGCAACGGACGATCTTTCATCCATCCTGCAGCGCGATGTCGGGGAGCGGCCAGCTTCGGTCGAAATAAGGCTGCAGCGGGCCGAAGAGACGGAAATAGGGGTACCAGGCCCGGCCGGCGGTCGTCGGAATCCAGTTTTTCCGCAAGCCTTCCGGAGCGCTCGGCCCCATGACGATGTCCACGGAGCCGTCGGCGTTCCCGAAACATGCCCTATCCCACCACGCGCCGTACCGGCGCGGCGACGTGGGTGAATAGCCAGAGACGTCGCCCTGGCATAACATGCGAGCGACATCGCCCTGCTGAGATCAGCGGCGGCGGTGCGACCACGTCACGGGGAGGCGGCCAGGCCGCGGCGAGGAATGACAAGACCAGCTCACACGAAGGCACCGCCGGACGCGGCGGCGCGGCGCCGGGCCATCCCGGTCACGGTCTATCCGGTCACCAAATTGCCGCCGTTCGATGCCGCGTTCTATGACGCGGTGCGCGCCCGGCCCACGAAGGTCTCCGAAGTCATCATCCCGCCGCGCGAGGCCAGGGCCTTCAGCGTGCCGGCCGGACATTTCTTCCGCATCGTCAGCATCGAGGGCCCGCAGGTCGGCGATCTCAATCTGTGGAACGCCCACGATCTCTCCGAGCACTTCTACAGCGCCAAGACACGGGCGCTCCACGCGACGCATGTCAGCACCGGCGACCGCCTGTGGAGCACGTTGCCCCAGCTGCGCCCGATGGCGACGATCACGCACGACACGCTGGATTGGTACGGATGGGATGAGGACGGCGCCGGCGTGCACGACATCCTCGGGACCAGATGCGATCCCTACACCAATGTCCTGCTGAACCATGTCGAGTACCATCACTGCTGTCATTCGAACCTGACGCGGGCCCTGGCGGCGGAGCGCAACCTTCCGCTGGCGCAGGCCGAGACGCATGTCCACGACGTCGTGAACGTCTTCATGTGCACGGGCACCACGCGCGACACGCACCAGTTCTTCATGAAGGCCAGCCCGGTGCGACCCGGCGATTTCCTCGAGCTCTTCGCCGAGATCGATCTGCTGGCGGCGCTGTCGGCCTGTCCGGGGGGCGATTGCGGCGCCGGCCATTCCGACGACGTCGCCAAATGCTATCCGATGAAGATCGAGATCTATCGCCCGACCGACGGCGCGCTCGCGGGCTGGCACTCGCCGTCGCCGAACCATTACTCCCGCACGCACGGGACGCCCGGCAGCGCCCGGTGAACCCGGGAGACACCGCCCGCGTCACCGTCATCTCACTTGGGACGGCGGGAGGGGCGGACACCCGCGCTGATTCTGTGCCGGCGATTCACCGGGGTCAATTGGCACTGATTTGATCGCAAAAAGATCACGCGGCGTCGTGTTGGAATAGAAAATAAAGGCCGCTCGTAATGTGATCGCGGCGCAGCTGTCCTTTGGATCGAGACCTTATGCACTTGCTCTTCGTCGGCAACGCGGGACATGACGGCGAACGGACCGCCACCGCGCTCTCGTGTGCCAAGGACCGGCCTTAAGAGTCGATGGCGCCGCGACAACGCGCTTACGCCGCTTTCATCATCACGGCGGGGATCCTGTCCGCCTGCGCGTCTCCCATACCAGCACCAGCACCACAACCGCTACCCGCGCCGGGCTCATATGTCCAGGTTGGCATGGCGTCATGGTATGGCCCCTGGCATCACGGTCGGCGCACCGCCAGCGGCGAGCGCTACGATATGAACGCGATGACCGCGGCTCACCGGACGCTCCCGCTCGGGACGATCGTCCGCGTCACCAATCTTGAAAACCACCTGTCCGTGAGCGTCCGGATCAACGACCGTGGTCCCTACACGCGGGGCCGTATTATCGACCTTTCGGCAGCCGCGGCGCGCAGCTTGGGGCTCAAGGCGCAAGGTGTCGCTCAAGTCCGGATAGAAGCGGTTATGTAGGCCTGTCTCGCCGGGAAACTTGTATCGGCGGCAAGCTCAGACCTCGCGCGCCGGATCTCAATTCCCGTCCACCGCCTTCACCTTATCGAGCATGCGGCTCGAGAGATCGCGGGCTTCGAACGGCGTTGCGGCAACCAGGCCGTCGTCCACAAGGTAACGCTGTCCAGGATCGGGGGTCGAGCCGCCGAGGGTGAAGCGGAGCCGTGCGTAGCGGTCCTCGTTCTCGGTCGCCATCTCGCGCGCGCCGACGTCGAGCTGCAGGTTGCGCACGAGGCCGAGCTGCATGCCGGTCATGTAGCCGGCATGACCGTCGCGCCGCGCCAGCAGGTCTCTGGCCCCGACGCTCGCGTGCGCCCAGGGCAGGAACGGCACTTGCGAGGTCACCGACACGTCCGAGCCGGGTTGCGGGCGCGCCCGGCTCGACAGCGCGAACGGATCGCCGGGCAGATAATAGTTTGTCGACAACTCAAGCGCCCGCCACTTGACCTCGGCCCCAGCGCCCGTGCGCTGGTTGTCGGCCGTCCAGTCGCGATCGTGGAAGCCGCCGACGCCAACCATGAGGTCGTCGCGCAGGAGCTTCCGGTAGCCGAGCCCGAGGTTGGAGACGCGCGAGCGATCGGCGCCCTGATCGTTATGGTCGACGTGCAGCTCGGTGAAGACCGCATCGCTCTTGTCGGTCTCGTAGAGCGGCTGGACGCTCGAGACCGAGAGGTTGGAGGCGCCCTCCGCGTCGGTCTGCGAGTTGACGTCGACACGCGTCACCCAGTCGGGCCGGGCGGACGGAGGCATCTGGACCGGTTTCGGGAGCGGGACGCCGGCGGCCGGAGCCGTGGCCGGATCCTGGGCGTGGGCGCTCGCGATGCACGTCGCGAGGGCCAGAACGGACGCAAGGGCGCGGGCGGTCATGAAACGCTCCTCAAACGAGAACCGCCACAGGACTCGCACATCCCACCCCCCGCCCTATTTACCCGGGCGATTGAGGCAAGATCGTGACAGTACCGCGCGGCCCGTAAAAAAAGGGGACGGGCGTGACTGAAAAGCTTCACTCGGATCGGGACGGGCATCAAGAACAGGACGCCGTCACCTGGGGCCGTCTTTCACAATGGATGGATCGGATTCGAAGCCCATCCGCGAGCCCTGCCGCGTCACCCAGCCGACCGGCGCGCGGCCGTGCCGGACGGCGTGAACGATGATGTCGCCGTCTGTCACTTCGTAAAACACCGGGTACGGGTACGGCGTGGTCACGACCCGCCGGATGCTGGGATCATCGGTCGCCGTCCCAATCAGCGGATATCGCAAGAGTAATTCGGTGACAGCCCCTTGATCCGTTCGTGCATGCGTTCAGCCGAACTCGGGTCATGTTCGGCGATGTAGTCGAGCAAAGCTTCCAGATCGCGAAGTGCGGGCCGGGTATAGCGCAGCCTCATCGCCTGTGCTTAGTCCACACCGCCTGGACTTCGTTATCTTCGGCAAATTCACCGCGTCGCGCGGCGGCCTTGGAGTGCGCGATCGACTCCCGCTCCTCCGCCGTGAGCGACGCAATCTCGGCGCCGTCCGCCCCCGCAAGCTGCATGATCGCCCGCGCGATTTCGTCTTGATCGCTGGCCGGGAGGCGCCGTACTGCGGCAAAAGCTTGGTCGAGAAGTTTCGTCATGACCTCATCATAAGTCTGGGACAGTTCAAAGCCAGCGGAGGAGAGCGCCTAAATCGTTCACGCGTTCGGCCGCAGATCGTCTTCGATGAATGCCTGGATGATCGCGTCCATGGACGGATCGGATTCGAAGCCCATCTGGCGGGCGCGGGCGGAGCTCAGGCGGCCGGGCCAGGATTCGACGATCTTCTGGATGCGCGGCTCGATCTGCCATTGGATGCGCTTGTAGGCGTCGGCGCCGGCGACGCGCTTCAGGCCGTCGGCCATCTCGGTGACCGACACGTCGAGCGAGGGCAGATGCAGGGCGCGGTTTGGTCCCCAGACGCTCGCCGGCAGGTCGTGCGCCCGAATGAACGCCTCCACCGTCTTGCGCGGGCTGAGCAGCGGCATCATCGTGTCGGGCTTGACCGGGCACACCGCCGTTTGTCCCGACAGCGGCTCGCGGATGATCGAAGAGGCGAAGGTGGACGCCGCCAGGTTGGGCTTGCCGGGCCGCACCACGATGGTCGGCAGGCGGAGTGCCCGGCCGTCGACGTAACCCTTGCGGGTGCAGTCGTTGATCAGCAGCTCGCCCATCGCCTTCTGGGCGCCGTACGAGGTTTGCGGCGTCAGCGGGTAGTCGTCGGGAATCGCCGGCGGCATGTCGCCGCCATAGACGGCGACCGAGGAGGTGAACACCACGCGCGGACAGGTGCCCAGAGCCCGGCACGCGTCCAGCACCACGCGGGTGCCGTCGAGATTCACCCGGTAGCCGAGGTCGAAATCCGCCTCTGCCCCGGCGCTGACCACGGCGGCGAAATGGAAGACGCTGCCGGTGCCTGATGCGATCACGCGGCGGATGGCTGCCGCGTCGTAGACCTCGCCGGCCACGATGCTAAGGCGCGGGTCGTTGGGCAGATCGGCGGCGGCGACGTTGTCGAACACGACCAGGCGGTCGATGGTCGCCTGGCTGCCGTCGGCGGCCGCCAGGGTCCCGCGCTTCAGGAGCGCCTTGGCCAGTTTCTTGCCGAGCATTCCGGCGCCGCCGACGATCACGACCTGCATTGGTGCTCTCCCTCACCCTGAGCGTCCCCAAGGGCTTCTATAGCGGATGGGACGGCGGACCCGCTATAACTTCGGCCTGTTCCAAAGGAGGTCCGGATGGCGGGCGTGTTGCTGGTGACCGGGGCCGGGCGCGGCATGGGGGCGGCGATGGCCAAGCAAGGGGCCAAACGCGGCTACAAGGTCGCGGTCAACTACGCCCGCAGCGCCGAGCGCGCGAAGGCGGTGGTGGCCGAGATCGAACGGGCCAGCGGACAGGCGATCGCGGTCAAGGCCGATGTCGGCAGCGAGGCCGAGGTGGTCGAGATGTTCCGCACCGTCGACCGCGAGCTCGGCCGGCTCACGGCGCTGGTGAACAACGCCGGGGTCATGGAGCCGAGCCCCGCCGTGAGCCTCTCCGGCGACGCCGTCACCGCTCTGTTCCGCACCAACACGACCAGCATGTTCGTGTGCATCCGCGAGGCCGCGCGGCGGATGTCGCCGGAGTTCGGCGGCACCGGCGGCGCCATCGTGAATGTGAGCTCGATGGCGGCGAAGCTCGGCGGCCTGCCGAAATTCGTCGCCTACGCCGCGACCAAGGGGGCCGTCGACACGATGACCCTCGGCTTTGCGCGCGAGCTGGCGCCGGCGAAGATCCGGGTCAACGCGGTGCGCCCCGGCCTCACCAAGACCGACATGCTGAACGAGGCCGGCGGCCCTGACGCCGTGCTGCAAGCCGCCAAGGCCACCATCCCGCTCGGCCGCCTGGGCGAGCCCGAGGAGGTCGCCAATCTCGTGCTGTGGCTGCTGTCGGACGAGGCGTCCTACATCACCGGCGCGCTGTACGATATTTCGGGCGGGCGGTAGGGCGCGCACTCATAAACGGCCGGACCCGCGATTGCTGATGCAGCAATCGGCATAGAACGTACCCGCTGGACCAAGCGCAACCAATTTCGCAGACGTGCCAGGAACGGACGTAGTCCGGCCGTACAAGGAACGTTCAGCACGCTCGACGATAGTACTCCTCCTCAAGCTGACGGAATTCGTTTTCTTCGCGCTTGCTTTGGATGTCTGCTGTGATCTTCGGGAGACAGTCGGGACAAGCTTCGAAATCTGTGTATCCGTAATTGTTGTGAATCACAAACCGCCCCTCATCGAAATCCGTATCTAAGTCCCCGAAGAACGATTCCATTTCGGAAGCGAACTTCAATTTTAAGCAATGAGGACACTGGACTACAGGCTCTACATGCGAGCATGCGTAACAAGTCTCACCGCCATCGGCGATCACAAACGTATCCTGGCCGCAATTCGGGCATGCCCATATTTCCTTAGGGTCGATTTGTTCCTCAGCAATCCTTGCTGTAGCGCGTTTTACCAGTTGCTGAAGCAACTCTCGAATTTGAACGAGCTGCTCAAATTCTTCGGCGGGAATTATGTCGGAGACTTTTGTGTCGAGATGACGTCGTTGAAACTCGGAGACGAAAGCAAATATTTCGACGAATTTCGCGGCAGCGAACTCGCGGGAAAGCTGGAAATCCGAATGGGTTACCTGATTTCTCAATTTGACCGCATGCCGGATTTTCATCTTGTCCGCATCTGTGAACGTTAATTGACCGATGCTCGGGCTTTCAAGCCGCTGGAGTGCACCCATCACGCTCACAGTGGTTTTCGGATTGTCGATGTTTTCGAAAATCAGGACGGGATGTATTTCCTTTAGGGCGGCTTTCAGGCTGAGCTCAAGAGATTGAACGAGATTAAGAATGGCAAACTGCCAATGGGGGGTGTCCGACGTAGCCACGAGCGCCTTCGAAACTGCTTCTCTTAAGAAGGCGTGGCTGTTCTCAAGCAAGCTGAGCTGTATGGCGTCGAGGCGCGGCATCGCTTTAGACCATTCTGAATTTTACAGGTGAATGTAAGTATCTGTCGTCATTTATCACTCAAATTCGGGGTACGTAATCGGTCGATCGCCTCGCGCCCTGCGAGTCAGAACAGATCGACCACTCGGACGAAAGCCTCGCCGGTCTCGCCAGCACGGCGAACCTTCCGGTCGAGAACATGATTCAGCGGCAGTTCGCGCGTCAGCGCCTCGGAGAGGTCATAACCGTCCATACAGATCACGCGTTTGCCGCGCCCAAACGCGTGCAGCCCATCTGGCGAAAAGCCGCTATAGCTGACGATCAAACCCCGCGTCCACGCCGCCTTCTGTTCGACCTTTCCATGGAAAGTGTGGAGATGGTCGATTCCGGAAGGGGCGTTTTGCCACTTCCCCTCCAACAGGTAGATCTCATTTCCCAACGAGAAGCTCCCATCGATCTGTTCGCCGCGAACGCGGAACGGGTCCCGGGCCTCCAGCCCGAACCTGTCGAACAGAGTTTTCAGGAACGCCTCAAAGGCATAGCCCCGCGGCTGGGGCTCGAGAGATGCAAGCCGCAACAGCGCCGCGTGAAGTTCCTGGAATGTGGACCGGTCGAAAGCAGGCACCGGTGCGGCGGCGGAGCGCGCGGCGTTTCCGCTTCCGGTACTGAGCCGGTTGACAATCGCCAGAAGCAGGCCGTGGGCGCTTATGATCTTTTCCTCGCGTCCGGCCCGCTGCCGCAGGGCTTCGCGATATTCCCAAAGGGCGTTCAGCGTGCGGGCCACCGTCGGCTTGTCGACGGTCTGAAGGAAGCAGCGCAGGCGTTTCGCCTTCGAGGTTCCGTTCTTCGCGTAGACGGGATCGTCAATGTCAATGTTGAGCTCTTCGGCGAAGAACCGCGCAAATGTGCGGTCGCTGAAATCCAGGACGTAGCCGCTGCCCATCTCGAACAGGTCGTCTAGGGTCGACATGTCGATCGCGCGGATGTTGGGCATGGCAGTGGTTTGCCAGGTCACGTGGAGCGCACCAGCGCGTGCGCGATACCGGAAACGAGTGCGTCCGGGGGGAACTTCCCGAGGGCCCGCAGCGACAAAAGACACTGCTCGACCTGCGAGTAACTGACAGGGCTTTGAGCCGCCGCATCGGCAAGGCTATCGATCTCCGCTGCAAGGCTCTCGATGCGCCGCTGCTTGGCCGTCACCTCCTGCTGGCTCGGCATCCTCGACCCCGACCGAACGTACTGAGCTGAGGTGTCGGTGACGTGTCGGGCAAGTCGCCGAAGCAGGTTGACTAGTGTCGGCGCCCCGGGGTCCTCGGCGCGGGCGACCCTGTCCAACTCAACCGCGTTCCAGAGGTCCCCCCCGGACTTCTCGATTATGAAGGGGTTGTGGAAGTCCTTGCGCCCGGCGAGCTCCATCACGCGCGCGATCGCGGCGGCATTCGACGGATACGGTTCCTGACGCATCGTCGCAAGCGGCCGCCGCGGCCCGTAGGGATCGATGAACATCGGGCCGTCGGCGAAGACAAGGGTCACCGGGCCAATGGTCGGGTTTTCTTGCTTAAGTCGGCGTTCCCAGATCCCGCAGGCGGCGTCTACCGCCTGCGGGATCGGTGTCGCCCCGCTCTCCCAATTCTGGATCGTCGTTCGCGTCACTCGCGCCCAGCGCTCCGCCAGCTCCTCCTGCGTAATTCCCATCCGCCTTCGCCATGCGGAAAACGCGCTCGCGTCCATCTAAATACCATAAATTTTGTCGTATTAAAGTTTATATACCAAAAAATTTGGCCCTACAATAGGTACAGAGCTAAACATCTATCGGCTGCCGGGTGGTAGGTCCGATCGACCCTTGCGCCGTTTTCGGGGTGATACCAACGGTGAGCCCGAAGGGCTCTCGTCTCCGCCATCCTCGGGCGAATGGCGGCGCAAGCCGCCGCCGAGACCCGAGGTTCCATTCTGCGGCTATAAAGATGGACCCCCGATCAAGTCGGGGGTGACGAAGAGAACCGGCCGCCCGGCGCGTCAGCGCCGACCGCCCGCTACTCCTTGACCGCCCCGGTCAGGCTCGAGACGTAGTGCTCGACGAAGAACGAGTAGAGGATGGCGACCGGCAGCGAGCCGAACAGGGCGCCGGCCATCAGGGCGCCCCAGTGGTAGACGTCGCCCTCCACGAGCTGGGTCAGCACGCCGACCGGGACGGTCTTCTCCTCTTCCGAGGAGATGAAGGCGAGCGCGTAGATGAACTCGTTCCACGACAGGGTGAAGGCGAAAATCCCGGCCGAGATCAACCCGGGCACCGCCAGCGGCAGGGTGATCCGCCACAGGATCTGCAGCCGCGTCGCCCCATCGATCAGCGCGCATTCCTCGAGCTCGTAGGGGATCGACTTGAAATAGCCCATCAGCAGCCAGGTGCAGAACGGGATGAGGAAGGTCGGATAGGTGAGGATCAGCGCCCAGATGCTGTCGTACAGATCGAGCGCGTAGATCATCGTCGCCAGCGGAATGAACAGGATGCTGGGCGGCACCAGGTAGGCGAGGAAGATCATCAGGCCGATGGTCTGCGCCCCCTTGAAGCGCAGCCGCGTGATCGCGTACGCCGCGAGCACGCTCGCGAAGATGGAGAGCGCCGTCGCCACGACCGCGACGGTCATCGTGTTGAACAGCCACTGCGGGTACGAGGTGTGGAACAGCAGCTTGTCGATGTTCGCCAGCGTCGGGCTGGCGATCCAGAACGGGTTGTGTTCCCGGAAGTTGTAGAGCTCGTCGTTCGGCTTGAACGTCGTCACCCCCATCCAATAGAATGGGAACAGCAGCACGACCAGGAAGAGGACCAGCGGCAGATAGACCGTGACGAGCTTGCGCGAGCGCGTCACCAGATAGGTCATGCCCTCAGCGTCGGCAGCGGCCCGCTTGATGGCCACGTCAGTCATCGGATCCCTCAATCATCGGAGCCGCCTTGCTGCCACTTGCGGCCCCCGCCGCGGCAGCGGCACATGCCGCGCAGCGGCAAAAAAGATCAACGCCGCGACGCCATCAGTCATCGGAGCCGCCTTGCTGCCACTTGCGGCGTTGCAGGCCGTAGTAGCTGAACACGGTCGCGAAGACCAGGAACGGGATCATCGCGGTGGAGATCGCGGCCCCCTCGCCCAGCCGGCCGCCGGCGATGGCGCGCTGGAACGCGAGCGTGGCCATGAGATGCGTCGAGTTCACGGGCCCGCCGCGGGTGATCGCGTAGACCAGCTGGAAATCGGTGAAGGTGAACAGCACCGAGAACGTCATCACGACCGACAGGATCGGCATCAGCATCGGCACGGTCACGTGGCGGAAGCGCTGCCAGGACGTGGCGCCGTCGAGGGCCGCCGCCTCGTAGAGCGACGGCGAGATCGTCTGCAGGCCGGCCAGCAGGCAGATCGCGACGAACGGGATGCCGCGCCAGACATTGGCGACGATCAGGGACGCGCGCGCGGCGTTCGGCTGGCCGAGAAAATCGATGAAATGATCGATGAGGCCGGCCTTCACCAGCGCCCAGGAGACGATGGAGAACTGGGCGTCGTAGATCCACCAGAAGGCGATCGCCGACAGTACCGTCGGCACGATGTAGGGCAGGAGCACGATGGCGCGGATGAACGCCTTGAACGGCATCGAATTGTTGAGGAGCAGCGCCAGCCACAGGCCGAGGCCGAATTTGAAGGCGGTGGCGACGGTCGTATAGAGCACGGTGTTGAACACCGAGAGGAGGAACACGTCGTCCTGGAACAGCGAGACATAGTTCTCGATGCCGGTGAAGATCCCCGGCCGGCCGATGCGGGCGTCGGTGAAGCCCAGCCACACGCCGAGGCCCAGCGGATAGGCGAGGAACACCACGAGCAGCCCCAGGGCCGGGAGCATGAACAGGAACGACAGGACGCGCCGGTCGTCGAGCAGGTCGACCAGCGGGCGGCGGGGCGAGAGCACGCCGGCGCCGACGGCCGGTGACACTTGAGACGCCTGGGACACTTACGACATCCGGAGCATGGAGGGCCTGGCTATCTCCGACGTGGCCGGTACCCGGCGTGGAATTGTCGGGGGCGCTGCCCTCCTCCCGCGCAGCGCCCCCCGGCGCCCGTCCCCCCGAACGGGAGCCTCCCTGAAACCTGCGTCATGCCGGGGCGGTCTCTCACCTAGAGATGCCGCCCGGATTGCGCATCGAACAAGTGCATGGCGTCGGGCCGCGGCTTCAAGGTAACCGCCGTGCCCGGCGCGAAGTCGTAGCGCTCCGACACCACGGCGGTCACCGGGCCCGCCGGCGTGTCGACGAAAATCTGGGTCTCCGCCCCGGTCGGCTCGAGCACCGTCACCTTGCCCGCGATGCCGTCGCCGCCGCCCAGCGACAGGTGCTCGGGGCGAATGCCCAGCACGACGCTTTGGCCGTCCCGCCCCTCACCCGGTGTCGGCAGGCGGATCGCCTGCCCGCCCGGGGCCTCGAAGCGCGTGCCGCCGCCGCCGTTGCGCAGCACGCCGGGCAGGAAGTTCATCGCCGGCGAGCCGATGAAGCCGGCCACGAACGTGTTCGCCGGATGGTCGTAGAGCTCCAGCGGCGTGCCAATCTGCTCGACGATCCCGTCATGCATGACCACGATGCGGTCGGCCATGGTCATGGCTTCGATCTGGTCGTGCGTCACGTAGACGGTCGTGGTCTTCAGACGCTGGTGCAGCGCCTTGATCTCGGTGCGCATCTGGACGCGCAGTTTCGCATCGAGGTTGGAGAGCGGCTCGTCGAACAGGAAGACCTGCGGATCGCGCACGATGGCGCGGCCCATCGCCACCCGCTGGCGCTGGCCACCGGACAGCTGGCGCGGATAGCGCTTCAGGTAATCGCCGAGATTGAGGATCGCGGCCGCCTTCTGCACCCGCTCGTCGATCAGCTTGGCGTCGGCGTTGCGCAGCTTCAGGCTGAACGCCATGTTGTCGTACACGGTCATGTGCGGATAGAGCGCGTAGTTCTGGAAGACCATCGCGACGTCGCGCTCTTTGGGCGGAAGGTTGTTCACCACCCGCCCGCCGATCGAGATCGTGCCGGCGCTGATCTGCTCCAGACCGGCGAGCATCCGGAGCAGCGTCGACTTGCCGCAGCCGGATGGGCCGACCAGCACGACGAACTCGCCGTCGGCGATATCGACATTGATGCCGTGAATGACGCGATGTGGCCCGAACGCCTTTTCCACGTCTCGAATAACGACCGCCGCCATACGCGCGTCTCTCCCTGTGCTCCCGGCCCGTCCGTCTTTTTATGGTTTTAGGGCCGGCCTGATCTAATCACCGTTTCAGCCTTCGGGCAACTTCAACAGGCTGCGGTTCACGCAATTGCGCAGCTCGCGGCCGAGCAGCGCGTCGCAGACCGTCGCCGCGGCGCGCAGCCGCAGCTCGCGCAGGCTCTCCGGGCTGTAGAAGGCGGCGTGCGGGGACAGCAGGAGACGGCCGGCGAGCCAGCTTGGCTGCATCCGCCAGGACGCGATCAGCTCGTGATCGGGATCGGGCGGCTCCTCGGGCAGCACGTCCAGGGCCGCTCCGCCCGGGCGGCCGGCGCGCAAGCCCGCGGCGAGGGCTTCGATATCGACCACGGCGCCGCGCGCGGTATTCACCAGGATCGAGCGCGGCTTCATCCGCGCGAACCGGGCGGCACTCATGAGGCCGCGCGTCTCGGGAGTCAGCGGACAGTGCAGGCTGACGATGTCCGTGTCCGCCAGGAGTGCCTCCAGGGAATCGCGGCGCTCGTAATTGGGCGAGGTCGGCGGGTCGGCGACGTAAGGGTCGTAATACAGGATGCGAAGGCCGAAGGCGCGGGCGCGAACGGCGGCGGCGCGGCCGATCCGGCCGAAGCCGACGATGCCGAAGACCTGGGTGCTCAGCCGGTCGACGAGCGGTGCAGTGTCCCAGCGCCAGCCGGCGACGGGATCGAGGTTCAGCATGTCGCCGTAGCTCGCCAGGCCGCGGCGCAAGCTGAGCGCCAGGGCGAGCGCGTGGCTCGCCACCTCTTCGGTGCAATAGTCGGGCACGTTGCACACCGGAATGGCCCGCTCGCCACAGGCGGCCACGTCGATGTTGTCGAAGCCGATGCCGGCCCGCACGATGACGCGGCAGCGCTCGAGCCGCGACACCGCTTCGGCGCCGATGGTCATCCGGGGGCTGGCGACGATGACCGCGTCCGCGGTGCGCCAGGAGTCGATCGGCACCGCGCCGGCATCGAGGAGGCGATGGATCTCCAGAACCGCCCCCGGCTCGTTGAGCACCGGCGCCAAGGCCTCGCGCTCCAGCACCGCATCGCCCGAAAATGTCGCGTCGGGGATGAGGATCCGGAGGGCGCTCATTGGGGGCTCAGGCGAGCGCCGGCTCGAGACGGTCGAGCGCGGCGGAGAGCCGCTCCGGCCGGGTCGCAAAGCACAGGCGCAGGAAGCCCTCGCCCTCCGGCCCGAAGGCGATGCCCGGTGCCAGCCCGACGCCGGATTGCCGCAGGAGGCGTTTTGCGGTTCCGAGGCTATCTGTCATGCCGTCCAGGCGGAAGAACGCGTAGAACGCCGCGTCCGGCCGCGCCAGGCGGACGCGCGGCATGGCGCTCAGCCGCTGCACCACGACGTCGCGGGCGCGGCCATACGCCTCCACGATCTCGCGGATGAAGGCTTCGCCCTGCTCGATCGCGACGATGCCGGCGTGCTGGCTGAACGTCGCCGGGCCGGACATGTTGACCTCGTTCAGCTTGCCGAACGTGTCGGCGAGGGCCGGCGGATGGACGAGCCAGCCGAGCCGCCAGCCGGTCATGCACCACGACTTCGAGAAGCTGTTGATCGCGATGACCGGATCGTCGGCGCCGGCGCGATCCAGGGCACTCGGCGCGCAGGGGCGGTCGTAGACCAGCCGCTCATAGACCTCGTCGGCGACGATCCAGATGCGCCGCTGGCGCGCGAACGCCAGCAGCGCCGCGTGGTCCTCCGGTGTCGCCATCCAGCCGGTCGGGTTGCCGGGCGAATTGACGAAGATGAGGCGCGTGCGCTCGTCGCAGGCGTCGATCAGCCGCTGAATGTCGAGACGCCAGCGATCGTCCGCCGATCTGCCGTCGGGAGCGCTGAGCGGCACGCGCCGCACCTCGCCGCCCAGCACGTGGATCGCATCGGCGCAGTTCGGCCACACCGGCGTCACCATCACCGCGTTGTCGCCGGCCTCGATCAGCGCCTGCATGACCAGCATGATCGCGTTGACGCCGGACGCCGTCACCGTGATGCGGTCCGCCCCGACCGGCCCGCCGTGCAGCCGGGTCACGTAGCGGGCGATCGCCTGGCGCAGCTCGGGGATGCCGCTGTTCTGGGTGTAGAACGTCTTGCCGTCGGTCATCGCGCGCGCGGCGGCCTGGCAAATGAAATCGGGCGTCGGCAGATCGCCTTCGCCGAACCACAGCGCCGCGACGTCGGCCTTCCACATCCCGGCATTGGCGATCTCGCGGATGCGCGAGCCGGGAAAGCGCTCGATCCGCGGGCGCAGCGGTGCGGGAAGGACGCTCAGTGGCTTTCCCGCAGTTTCGGCGTGCCGCTGCGCCCGACCAGGAAGCCGAGATCGGCACCTTTGTTCGCCTGCAGCACCGTGTCCACATAGAGTTTGGTGTAGCCGCGGTCATACGGCGACGTGAAGCCCTTCCAGGCCCGCCGCCGCTTCTCGAGCTCGGCCTCCGGGATGTCGAGATGCAGCCGCCGCTTCTCGACGCCGAGCTCGATGACGTCGCCGTTCTGGACCAGCGCCAGAGTGCCACCGGCCGCCGCCTCGGGGGCGGCGTGCAGGACGACCGTGCCGTAGGCGGTGCCGCTCATTCGCGCGTCCGAAACCCGCACCATGTCGGTGATACCCTTCTTCAGCAGCTTCGCCGGCAGCGCCATGTTGCCGACCTCGGCCATGCCGGGATAGCCCTTGGGCCCGCAATATTTGAGCACCATGACGCAGCTCTCGTCGATGTCGAGCTTCGGATCGTCGATGCGCGCCTTGTAGTCTTCGATGCTCTCGAACACGACCGCGCGGCCGCGGTGCTTCATCAGCTTCGGCGAAGCCGCGGACGGCTTGAGGATCGCGCCGTCGGCGGCCAGATTGCCGCGCAGCACGACGATGCCGCCGTGCTTCTTGAACGGCTTGTCGAACGGGAAGATCACCTCGCGGTTCCAGCACTCGGCACCCTTGTTGTTTTCCCAGATCGTCTTGCCGGTGATCGTGAGCGCCTGCTTGTGGAGCTTGTCTTTGAGCTCGTTGATCACCACCGGCAGGCCGCCCGCGTAGTAGAAATCCTCCATCAGGTGCTCGCCGGACGGCATCAGGTTCACCAGGCACGGAGTGTCGCGGCCGAGGCTGTCCCAGTCGTCGAGCGAGATGTCGATGCCCATGCGGCCGGCCAGCGCCAGCAGGTGGACGACGGCGTTCGTCGAGCCGCCGATGGCGCCGTTCACCATGATTGCGTTCTCGAAATTCTCGCGTTTGACCACCTTCGAGAAGCGCAGATCCTCGAGCACGATCTCGACCGCCCGCCGGCCGACCAGGTGCGCGAGCGCGTAGCGCCGCGAGTCCACCGCCGGAATCGCCGCGTTCGTCGGCAGGCCGATGCCCAGCGATTCGACCATGCTGGCCATGGTAGACGCGGTCCCCATGGTGTTGCAGTGCCCGGTCGAGCGCGCATTGCCGGCCTCGGCGGAGAGGAACTCCTCCATGGTCATCTCGCCGGCTTTGACCATGGCATCAAATTTCCACACATCCGTGCCCGAGCCGAGCAGCATGTCGTTGTAATGGCCGTTCAGCATGGGCCCGCCGGAGAGCCCGATGGTCGGAAGGTCGCAGCTGGCCGCACCCATGAGCAGCGCCGGCGTCGTCTTGTCGCAGCCCATCAGCAGCACGACGCCGTCCATCGGATTGCCGCGGATCGCCTCTTCGACGTCCATGGCGGCGAGATTGCGATAAAGCATCGCGGTCGGGCGCAGCAGGACCTCGCCGAGCGACGTCACCGGGAATTCCAGCGGGAAGCCGCCGCGCTCCCAGACGCCGCGCTTCACATGATCGGCGAGCTTGCGGAAATGCGCGTTGCACGGATTGTATTCGGAGAAGGTGTTGCAGATCCCGATCACCGGCCGCCCGTCGAACGCGTCGTCGGGAAAGCCCTGGTTCTTCATCCAGCTGCGGTGAACGAAGCCGTCCTTGTCGCGCCGGCCGAACCAGTCGGCGCTGCGCAGCTCACGCTTGTGATTGGAATTTTTCCCGTTCGAATTTTTGGGCGCCATGACGTTCTCCTCGTGCCCGGACTCTAGACCCGGGCCACCGGAGGAACAACCCGGCGGGGAGGTTTTAGTGCCTTAGTTCTGGGCGCCCTCGCATGTGGCCGCCCCACCAACCCCACATGCTCGGGCGCCGCTCGCCCATCCGGGCTCGCGGGTGACTCACACCGAAGTCTAAGCTTAAAGCGCTAGGGCCGGATGACGCGGCAGCCCGCACCGGCGGTGCGCAGCTTCGTGCACACCGATCGCGCCCCGTCTTCGTCGAGCGGTCCGCCTTCGACGCGGAACAGCCGCGCGCCGTCCGGCGCGTCGAAGGCGACGAGGCTCACCCGGAGGGCCGCGAGCACGTCCGGATGCAGGCGCTGCAGGCGGCGCCATTCCCGCGGTCCGTCAGCCTCTTCGCTGACCGACGCGACCTGGACGCGGAACGGACCATCCGAGGCCGCCGCACCCGCCGCCGCTGGAGCGCCCAGCCCCATCTCGTCCATGAACGCGAGCTGCCGGCGCGCCGCGCCATCACCGTTGCGGACCGCTTCGCCGAACCAGCGCCGGGCCAGCTCGTACTCGGTCGGAACACCGTCGCCGTTGGCGTAGAGCACGCCCAACTCGTACTGGGCGCTCGCGTCGCCCGCTTCAGCTGCTCGCAACAAATCTGGGAGCGACGGGACCGTCGTGCCCCCGTCGACGATCGGCGGGGCGACCTCGATGCCCTGCGCGCCAGCGCCGGCGGTCAGCCCCAAAACCAGGACAACTGACAAAACTACGGATCGAATGCGCACAGCCGACTCGATCATACGATTGCACTCAGAGAATCATCATCGCGCCAGGGCTGCAACCGAATTCGTCAGGCCGGACGTGGACTGGGACGGGCGCCTGCGATCCGTGTATAGTCGCGGCCGGGGGAACGAATCGGGTCAGGGGCTCCGCAACCACGCATGGCGGCACGCGCACGTCTTCTCGATTTGTTGTGTGAACGGGTCCTGTCGACCCGGGCCGCCATTGGCGCGAAATGGCCGACCGACGCCGACCGGCGCGACGGCAAATGGCACACGACGGGCAGCCCCGACTGGACCTGGAGCCTGTGGGTCGAGGCGCTGCGCCTGGTCGGCGAGCGGCGCAAGATGCCGGAGCTGATCGAGGAGGCGCGGACCCGCACGGTGCAGCGCGCCGAGGATCGCCATAAGCACGACCTCTTTCGCGGGGCTGCGTTCTATTACTCCGCAGCGCGGCTCGCGGTGGCCACCAAAGACGAAGGGATGAAGGACTACGCGCTCGATACCGCGCGCGAAGTGGCCGACATGGCCGACGACGTCACCGGTGCCCGACCGCTCGGGCGCGATGGCGGCGGTGCGACCGCCCACCGCCTCGAGAGCGCTTTGCTGGGCACGGCACTCGATTGGTACGCAGGCAAGGCGCTCAACGACAAGACCTGGGCGACCGGCGCGCGCAAGCATCTCGACTACACGATCAAGGAGCTGCTCGACCGCGAGCTGCAGGTCGAAGGCAAGCAGCAGGAGAACCCGCCGTTCCGCAGCCGCTGCCTGGCCCTGGCGATCGCCGGTTACTACCGCGCGTGGGAGAGCTCACGCGACCGCCGCTATCTCGACGCCGGCGACCGGCTGGTCGACTATCTGTGGCTGAACTCGGGAGCCGATCACATGCCACCGCGCGATCCCGCCGTCGCCGGACCCGGTGCCGGGCCGGCGGACACGGCCGCTGCCGCGATCATCGCGTCGGCCATCGCGCGCCTCGTGGTGCTCGATCCGCCGCCCGAGCTCGTGCGCCGGCACGCGGCACGGCTGGGGCCCATCCTCGACAGCCTCGCCCAGCACGTGACCCCGGTGGATCCGAAGGACACAAGGCCGCCCGGCATGCTGGTCGAGGCGGGTTCGGAGCGCCATGGCTCGGCGCCCGGCTGCGAGACCCTGCTCGGCGATTTCTACCTGCTCGAGGCGCTGCACTGCCTCGACCGCAAGGGCTTGCCCTGCTGAGGACAGCACGGCGGGTCAACAAGAAATGGCCGTCACGACGCTTGAGCTATTTCGCGCGGGCAACAAGTCGAGCGCCAGAATGGATCAGGTGCGGCCGCTTGATGTCACTATGTTTGCCAAGAACGGCATGGACTGGGTGAAAGGCCGATCAGGTGGGATATCGACCGTTGATGCGCCCGACCCGACCGTTGCAGGCACTTGGTGGCGCCTTCCGGCCGGCACAGCCTATGACGACAACTTGCTGTTCCTGTGGAATGATTTCGGTAACCATTGGTCGTGGGAACCGAGCCATGACATGCCCGTTTTGATGTATCGGACGGAATTAGCGTCTATTAATGCCCGTTTTATCCGTGTGTGATAAATTTACGGAATGGTGACACCATGAAGCTCTCGCCGAAGGCTCATAGGTTCGTTGCTGAAGCGGTTCGTGAACTGCCGATCGGCAGGGATCGCGACCGCCTCCGGGATTGGATGGAGCGCTCTAAAACAGGAGAAGACGTTCCCCCCGATATCGCACATCTCGCCCTGAAGGCACTCCAGAACTTCGAGACGCGAATGAGGGAGCGCTTGCGCGGGGCCGATGAAGACCTCGGAGCGGACCTAATGAACGATATCTCGTTTGTTCGGGCGATCGAAAGCGATCTGGAAAAAATGGGCCAGCCTGCGCGGCACCATTCGTAAATTCGCCGAAGGCTCAATAGCCGCGACGGTTAAACTCCCCGCTCCGGCGGAACATCCAAGACAGTAATACAGGGGCGACGAGACTCGCCTCGATCGTCCCGCGCGTTCTTGAGCGCACGCCGGAGGCAGGTGAGCCGGCCTGAAATTTGCACACGATATTCGTTCGGCATTCATAGCGGTCTTCATAAGGGACAGACGGCTTAACAGGCGGGCAGCGAACCGCGGCGGAGGTCGGCGATGAACCGCAGACGATTCATGAGATCCGTGGTCGGCGCCGGAGCCGTCACGGCGATGGGTGGGCTCGCGGCACCTGCGGTCTCTCAACGCGTGGCCGCGCGCAGCCTGCGTCTGGTCCCGCACGCCGACCTGGCCAATTTCGATCCCATCTGGAGCTCCGCCTATATCGCGCGCAACGCCGGCGTCCTTGTGTGGGACATGCTTTACGGCGTCGACCAGAAGCTGCAGCCCCGGCGCCAGATGGTCGAGGCCGAGGAGGTGTCGGCCGACGGGCTGACCTGGACGTTCCGGCTGCGGCCGGGGCTGAGGTTCCACGACGGCGAGCCGGTGCTGGCGACGGACGTCGTGGCGAGCCTCAACCGCTGGGCGGCGCGCGAACCGATGGGCCAGATGATCAAGGCGATTGAAAACGAGCTCGCCGCGGTCGACGATCGCACGTTTCGGTGGTCCCTGAAAAAGCCTTATCCGAAGCTGCTGCTCGCGCTGGCCAAGATCGGCACGCCGTGCTGCTTCATCATGCCGGCACGCATCGCCGCCACCGATCCGTTCAAGCAGATCAACGAGTATGTCGGCAGCGGGCCGCTGCGCTTCGTTCGCGACGAATGGGTGCCGGGCGCGCGGGCGGTGTTCGAGAAATTTCCGGGTTACGCGCCGCGGCAGGAGCCGGCGTCCTGGCTCGCCGGCGGCAAGCACATCGAATTGGACCGCGTCGAATGGATGATCGTGCCGGACGCGACGACGGCCGCCGCGGCGCTGCAGAACGGCGAGGTCGACTGGTGGGAGATCGCCACTCCCGACCTGGGACCGGTCCTGCAAAAGAATCGCAATTTGGTCGTCGACGTCTCCGACCCTCTCGGGTTCGTCGGCGTCTTGTTGATGAACCAGACGTTCCCACCCTTCAACGACGCACGCGCCCGCCGCGCCATCCTGATGGCGATGAGCCAGGACGACTACATGCGCGCCTACGTCGGCGATGACGATCACCTGTTCAAGCCGTTGCCCGGCTACTTCACGCCGGGCGGCCCGCTCTACACCGAGGAGGGCGGTGACATTCTCAAGGGCCCGCGCCGGCTGGATGCGGCGCGCCGCCTGCTGGCGGAGAGCGGCTATGCGGGCGAGCCGATCACCTGCATGGCGGCGCAGGATCTGCCGCATCACAAGGCGTGGGGCGACGTGACTGTCGACCTGCTGAAGCGCCTCGGCGTGAATGTGGACTTTGCAGCCCTCGATTGGGGGACCGTGGTCGCCCGGCGTGCGCAGAAGGCGGCACCCGGCCGCGGCGGCTGGCACATGTATCACACGGCCCTCGCCGGCGTTGACTGCATCGATCCCACCAACAAGTTCGTTCGCGCCGACGGCAGCCTGGGGATCAACGGCTGGGCGAACAGCCCGGCTGTCGAAACCGAGGTCGCCGCCTGGTTCGCCGCGACGACGCTCGATGAAGAACGCGCCATCGTGCGCCAGCTGAACCGCAGCGCCCTCGACCACGTGGTCTACGCGCCGCTCGGGCTTTACCTCAGACAGTCCGCGTGGCGAAAGAGCGTCAGCGGCGTCGCGCGAGGACCGCTGCCGTTCATGTGGGGCGTCACCAAGACCGCTTGAGACGCATGCCGCGGCGCGTCATCACACCTCGGGCCCGCCCTCAGTCCCTGAAATTCACGAACTGCAGCGGCTGTTCGATCTTGAGGCCGCGCACCAGCGCGATCGCCGCCTGAAGGTCGTCGCGCTTCTTGCCGGTGATTCGCAGCTCGTCGCCCTGGATCGAGGTCTGCACTTTCAGCTTCGCGTCCTTGACCGCCTTGACGATGGTCTTGCCGACCTCGCGGTCGATGCCCTGCTTCACCACCGCGACCTGGCGCAGCGTGTTGCCGGCCGCCTTCTCCTCGTCCTTCCACTCCAGCGCCTGCGGGTCGAGCTTGCGGCGCGCGAAATAGCCCTTCACCAGGTCCTGCATCTGGCGCAGCTTGGTCCCATCGTCGGCAAGCAGCGTGATCGCCGCCTCCTCGCGCGTGATGCTGCAGTTGGACCCCTTGAAGTCGAAGCGGGTCGAGATCTCGCGCACGACACCCTGCACCGCGTTGTCGACTTCGGCGAGATCGGTTTTCGAGACGATGTCGAACGACGGCATGGCCACCCCCTCCCTACCCTCCCCCGCAAGGAGGGAGGGGAATCTTTGTTTAGGCCGAGGCCATTGCTTTCTTGCGGGCGGCCTCGCGCAAGGCCCCGATGGTGGTGCGCGTGGTGATGAGATCGGTGTCGGTCTTGAGCTCGATCAGCGCCGCCTTCCCGGACGCAACGGCGCGCTGAAACGCCGGCATGAACTCATCGGTCCGCGTGACCGTCTCGCCGTGGCCGCCATAGGCCCGCGCGAGGGCCGCGAAATCGGGGTTCACCAGATCGGTCCCGACGACGCGCTCGGGATGGTCGCGCTCCTGGTGCATCCTGATGGTTCCATAAGTCTTGTTGTTGAACACCAGGATGATCGGCTTGCCGCCGTGCTGGACGGCGGTCATGAACTCCTGACCGCTCATCATGAACCCGCCATCGCCGACGCAGCCGATCACCAGCCGGTCGCGATGGACCAGCGAGGCCGCCACCGCCGCCGGCACCGAGTACGCCATGGCGCCGCTGGTCGGGCCGAGCAGCCGCCCCGGACGGCCGTAGGAGAGATAACGCATCGGCCAGCCGGTATGGTTGCCGGCATCAAGGGTCACGATCGCGTCAGGCGGCAGCTTGCCGCGCAGCTCGGCCAGCGCCCGGCCCATGTCGAGCGCCCCGTTGTACGGTGAGGGCTCGAGGCTGGCCAGGTAATCGGCGCGCGCCGCCTCGGTCCACTTTGCCCACCGCGGCGACGAGGACGGCCGGAGCGCCGTCACCGCGTTCGCGAACGCGACCGGACCGGCCGCGATGCCGAGATCGGGGCGGAAGACGCGGCCGAGCTCGTTCGGATCGGGGTAGACGTGAACCAGGGTCGGCTTCGGCTCGGGCACGTCGAGGGTGGTATAGGCCTGGGTCGTGATGTCGCCAAGCCGGGCGCCCACGACCAGCACGAAGTCCGCCTCCTTCAGCCGCTTGGCCAGCGACGGCACCGGCGAGGTGCCGAAGTCGCCGGCATAGACGCGGCTCTTGTTGTCGAAGAGATCCATCCGCCGGAACGACACCGTGGCCGGCAGGTTCCATGTCTCGGCGAAGGCGATCATCTGGGCGCAGGCGGCGTCGGTCCACCGCGAGCCGCCGACGAGCAGCATCGGCCGTTCCGCTTTCTCGAGCAGGCGGCGCAGCCGGTCGAGATCGGCAGCGTCCGGCGAGGGCTGACTGGCCACATACGGCTCGGCGTCGCGCACCTGGACGCGGTCGGTGAGCATGTCTTCCGGCAGCGCCAGCACCACCGGACCGGGGCGACCCGAGGTCGCGACATGGAACGCCCGCGCCATGTATTCGGGGACGCGCTCGGCCTGGTCGATCTGCGCCGCCCATTTGGCGAGCGGCCCGAACATCTGGCGGTAATCGACCTCCTGGAACGACTCACGGTCGGTGGTATCGCGCGCGATCTGACCGACCAGCAGGATCATCGGCGTCGAATCCTGCATGGCGGTGTGCACTCCGACCGCGGCCTGGCAAGCGCCGGGGCCGCGGGTGACGAGGCAGATTCCGGGCCGGCCGGTGAGCTTGCCATAGGCCTCGGCCATGTTGGCCGCCCCTGCCTCCTGACGGGCGTTGATCAGCCGGACCCGGTCGCGGGCGTCGTAAAGGGCGTCGAGGACCTCGAGATAGCTTTCACCCGGCACGCAGAATGCCGTGTCGGTGCCGTGGATCAGCAGCTGATCCACCAGCACCTGCCCGCCGCTGCGCAACCCCGCCTTCGTCATGTTCGCCCGCTCCTCAACTCAAGACCTCAGCGCGAGTTAAGGCCGCGGCCGGGACCCTGTCAATTACTGGACGGCCGCGCACCGGGGCCGCTAATGTCGCGTCCCATGAACGATCCGACCCGTCCCGATTGGGATGCCCTGCTGAGCAATTTCAACCGGCATCTCAACATGAAAATCGTCGAGTGGTCGGACGGTGCCGCGACCGTGACCCTCGACATCGACGACCGCATGCGCAACCGCGTCGGCGCGGTGCATGGCGGCGTCATCGCGACCCTGATCGACGCGACCGCCGGCTACGCCGGCAATTTCTGTCCGCATCCGGGCCGGCGGCGGATCTCGGCGACGATCTCGATGACCACCAGCTTCCTGGCGCCGAGCAAGGGCGGGCGCATCACCGCCCGCGCCACGGTGCGCGGCGGCGGACGCACCATCTACGTGGCGGCCGTCGAAGTCACCGACGAGGACGGCACGCTGATCGCGATCGGCGAGGCGTCGTACCGCCGCGCCAAAGGCAGCGAGACGCTCGAAGGCGTGCCTATTTCTTGACCCGCTCACGCGTAGCCGCCACACCGGCCGGACATTGCGAGGGGGCGAAGCCCCCTCGGACCCCGGCCCTACGCGCTCGCGGGCGCGGGCACCGGCAAATCGCGCGGCGCGATTGTGCCTGCCGTGCCCGCGAATGACTCACGGCAATAGTCACAAGGGTCCGGGCCATTTGCGGGCGCCGAATCCAGCGAGGCTTAGTCGCCGGCCAAAGGACGGGCGGAGCGGCTGAACGCGCCGCGCAGCCGCTCGATGGCGCCGGAGATCGCCGGCCAGAACAGCAGGACCAGCGCCAGGGTGGTGATCGAGCCGACCAGCCAATTCGACCACAGCACGCGCAGGTCGCCGCCCGAGCCGATCATCGACAGGCGGAAGGCGTCTTCGGTGCGGCTGCCGAGCACCAGGGCCAGGGTCAGCGGCGCCAGCGGGTAGCCGCGCTTCTTGAACACGTAGCCGATCACGCCGAAGAACAGCATCAGCCAGATGTCGAACATCGCGTTCTGCACGGCATAGGCGCCGATGGCGCAGGACACGACGATCATCGGCGCGATCGCGGCGAACGGCACGCGCAGCACGGCGGCGAACACAGGCACGCTGGACAGCACCAGCACCAGGCCGACGACGTTGCCGAGATACATCGAGGCAATTGTGCCCCAGACGAATTCCTTGTGCTCGACGAACAGGAGCGGGCCAGGGTTGAGACCCCACACCATGAGGCCGCCGAGCAGGATCGCCGCCGTGCCCGAGCCGGGAATGCCCAGCGCCAGCATCGGCAGCAGCGCCGACGTACCGGCGGCGTGCGCCGCGGTTTCCGGCGCGAACACGCCTTCGATGCGGCCCTTGCCGAAGCTCTCCTTGTCCTTGGCGAAGCGCTTGGCGAGGTTGTAGCCCATGAACGAGGCGGCAATCGCGCCACCCGGCGTGATGCCGAGCCAGCATCCGATCACCGATGAGCGGACCAACGTCGCCCAATAGCGCGGCAGGCTCTTCCAGACGCCGAACACGACCCGCAGGTTGATGCTCGCGGGGTGGCCCTTGAGCGCCAGGCGCTCCTCCATGGTCAGCAGGATCTCGCTGATCCCGAACAGCCCGATCACGGCGACCAGGAAGTTGACGCCGCGAAACATCTCGGTCCAGCCGAAGGTCATGCGGAGCTGGCCCGACACGGTGTCCATCCCGACCCCGGCGAGCAGCAGGCCCAGCGCCATCGAGATGACGATCTTGTGCCGCTCCTCGCGCCCGAGCCCGACGAAGGAGCAGAAGGTCAGCAGGTAGACCGCGAAGAACTCCGGCGGACCGAAGCGCAGCGCGAAATCGGCAATGCGCGGGGCCAGGAACGTGATCAGGAGCACCGCGACCAGCGAGCCGATGAACGACGAGGTAAACGCCGCGGTCAGCGCCTCGGCGGCGCGGCCCTGCTGCGCCATCGGATAGCCGTCGAAGGTCGTCGCCACCGACCACGCCTCGCCCGGGATGTTGAACAGGATCGAGGTGATGGCGCCGCCGAACAGCGCCCCCCAGTAGATGCAGGACAGCATCACGATGGCCGAGGTCGGCTCCATCGAGAAGGTCAGCGGCAGAAGGATCGCGACGCCGTTCGGCCCGCCGAGGCCGGGCAGCACGCCGACGAACACGCCGAGCACCAGGCCCAGCATCATCAGCGCGATCTTGTCGGGGGTGAGGAGGACCTGAAACCCCTGGAACAGCAGCTCGAACGCTTCCATGTGCCGGTCCTCAGAAGCCCAGCGCCGCCTCGAGCGGACCCTTCGGCATGATGACGTCGAAGGCGATCTCGAAGGTGAAGAACATCGCGAGCGTGAACACGACACTGGTGAGCAGCGAGACCCATAGCGGGAGGCGCCCGATCCACCACATGAAGCCGGCGATGAGCAGGAAGCTCGCGACGTAGAGTCCCAGGACCTGGGTCAGCGCGCAGAAGAGGAAGGTCGGCACGAAGACCTGCATCACGCGCTTGAACTGCTCGCGCGTAACGAACGGCTCATCGGCGTGGCGGGCGATCAGCGCCGACACCAGGCCGTAAAGGCTGGCGAGCCCCATCAGGACGGAGAGGTAGAAGGGAAAATACCCGGCTTGCGGCCCGTCATCGGCCCACGACATGCCGATCCGCCAGCTGTCCCAGCCAAGCAAGAGCGCCAGGCCGAGCAGCAGCAGCGAGAGGATGATATCGACGCTGCGGTTGCCGACGATCCGCCCGTCGGCGGCCCGTGTCTCCGCCTTGTGTGAACTCATACCGTACCTGCTCTGAAGATGCGGCCGGGGCTGGATGCCCCGGCCAAAAACAAACCCGCTCAGTTCGTGGCGACGAAGCCCGCTTCGGTCATCAGCTGCCTGTGCAGCGCGTCGTCCTTCTCCAGGAACGAGACCATGTCTTTTCCGGCGAGGAACACCGGCTTCAACGCCTGGTTCCGCATGTAGTCTTTGTACTCCGCCGTCTGCGCGATCTTTTTGAACAGCTCGACGTAATAGGCGGTCTGCTCGGCCGCCACCTTGCCCGGAAGGAACATGCCGCGGAGCATGGTGTATTCGACGTCGAGCCCCTCTTCCTTACAGGTCGGAATGTCGTGCCAGGAGAGATTGCCGGCGACCTTGTCCGTGTACTCGATCCGCTCGCTGTCGAAGACGCAGAGCGGCCGCACCTGCCCGGCACGCCACACCTCGACGTTCTCGGACGGATTGTTGACGTTCGACGCCGTGTGATTGCCGACGAGCTGCGTCGCCGCTTCGCCGCCCGACTTGTAGGGAAGATACGCGAACTTGGCGCCTGTCTTCTTCTCGATGAAGGCCGTGAGGATGTGATCCTCGCGCTTCGAGCCCGTGCCGCCCATCTTGAACGGCGGATTGGCGGCTTTGGCCGCCGCGGCGAACTCGGTCACCGACTTGTAGGATTGGCCGGCGTTGACCCACAGCACGAACTCGTCAAAGGCCACGATCGACACCGGCGTCAGCTCCCGCCAGGTGAACGGGATCTTCGCCGAGAGCGGCAGCGTGTAGATGAGCGAGTAGGCGATCAGAACCTTGTTCGGATCGCCCTCGCTCCCCTTCATGTACATCAGGGCTTCGGCGCCCGACGCGCCGCCCTTCAGCGAGACGACCATCGGCGGCTTCATCAGGTTGTTCTTCTGGACCGCGGCCTGGATCATCCGGGCCATCTGGTCGGAGGCACCGCCGGCGCCGGCGGCGACCACGATCTCCACCGATTTGGTGGGCTCCCAGGCCAAGGCGGTCGGCGCACCGGCCAAACATCCGGAAATCGCAGTCGTGAGAGCCAGCGCGGCGACCGCCGCGTGGCGTTCGATCGGCTTCAACATGTTTCGCTCCCTCTCGGTTTTATTTACGAATGTCCTCTTGTGCTTTATCGGTCTTCCTCTCACCCGCTCCCGCGGGCCCTCTGGGTCAGGTAATCCAAGGCCACCTGCGCGCCGCCTTTCTTGTGCGGCACGCCGGCAAGGTCCAACCCCATCTCGACCCCAGCCAGCGTCCCGCACAGCATGAGGTCGTTGAAATCGCCGAGATGGCCGATGCGGAACACTGTTTTGGCGACTTTGCCGAGCCCGGCGCCCAGCGACATGTCGAACGCGTCGAGAATGACTTTCCGCAACTGATCCGCGTCGTGACCGTCGGGCATGACCACCGCGGTCAGCACGTCCGAATATTCGGCCGGCTCCTGGCAGAGGATCTCGAGGCCCCAGGCGCGCACGGCGCGCCGGGTCGCCTCGCCGTGCCGGTGATGGCGGGCGAACACCGCGTCCAGCCCCTCCTCCCGCAGCATCGAGATCGCCTCACGCAGGCCGTACAGCAGGTTCGTCGCCGGCGTGTAGGGGAAATAGCCGGTCTCGTTGGGCTTGAGCATGGCACCCCAATCCCAATAGGAGCGCGGCATCTTGGCGGTCTTCGAGGCCGCCAGCGCCTTGCCGCTGATCGCGTTGAACGACAGTCCGGGGGGCAGCATCAGGCCCTTCTGCGAGCCCGCGACCGTGACGTCGACCCCCCACTCATCGTGGCGGTAGTCCATCGATCCCAGCGAGGAAATCACGTCGACGAGAAACAGCGCCGGGTGCTTGGCGCGGTCGATCGCCTTGCGCAGCTCGCCGATCCGCGACGTGACCCCGGTCGAGGTCTCGTTGTGGACCACGCAGACGGCCTTGATGCGGTGCGCCTTGTCCTCCGCAAGCTTGGCTTCGAGCAGCTTGGGATCGGCGCCATGCCGCCAATCGCCTGAGACGAAATCGATATCGACGCCGAGACGTCCCGCCAGCTCCCGCCACAGCGCGGCGAACTGGCCAGTCTCGAACATCAGAACGCGGTCGCCGGGCGACAGCGTGTTGACGAGGGCAGCTTCCCAGGCGCCGGTGCCGGAGGCGGGATAGATCACCACCTGCCCCTCGGTGCGGAAAATCGCCTTCAAGCCGGCCAGGACCTCGCGACCGAGCTGGCCGAATTCCGGCCCGCGATGGTCGATGGTCGCGTTGTCGATCGCCCGCAAGATGCGGTCGGGCACGTTGCTCGGCCCGGGAATTTGCAGGAAATGCCGGCCGGCGCGGCGCGGCACCGTATTGCGGCCGTCTGATAGTGGGCTCACGGGCGACGTTCCTCCTTGAGCGAGCAAAATTGCATACACTTTTCTGGGGGTCAATATGCCTTTCGGACGGCATCACAGAGCCGTTCATTGACAAGTGAATGCAGTTTTTCCATGCTGCGAACTGATGGAAATTGCTCCCACCGCAGCCGCGGCTCCGCGCCGGCCGGCGCGGCCCCGTACCGTCATCCACGCCCAGCTCGTCGAGCGTCTGCGCGACATGATCGTCGAGGGCGACCTGCCGGTCGGCGAGCGCGTGCCCGAACGCGTGCTCTGCGAGCGCTTCGGCGTGTCGCGCACGCCGCTGCGCGAGGCTCTGAAGGCGCTGGCGGCGGAAGGGCTGATCGAGCTGCTGCCCAATCGCGGCGCGCGTATCGCCCCGCTCACCGCGGACGATATCGCCCAGACATTGAAGGTGATCGGGGCGCTGGAAGCGCTGGCCGCCGAGCTCGCCTGCGGCCGGATCACCGGCGACGAGCTCGCCGAGATCCGCGCCCGCCACTATCAAATGCTGGCGCATCACGCGCGGCGCGACCTCCTCCCCTATTTCAAGGCCAATCAGGCCATCCACCAGGCGATCGTCGACGCCTCCGGCAACCCGGTCCTGGTGCAGACCTATGCCAATCTCTCCGGCCGCATCCGGCGCGCCCGCTACGCGGCCAATCTCAACCCGGCGCGCTGGGACGAGGCGGTGGCCGAGCACGAGCTGATCCTGAAGGCGCTGATGGCGCGCGACGGCGCCGGCTTGGCGCGCCTCATGCGCACGCATCTCGACAACAAGAGCCACTCGCTCGCGAAGAGTCATCCGGAGACATCGGTCACGTCCGCATGAGCCGGCTCGCGCCCCATCGGCGGCAATGATGAGCGCCGACGGGAGCGTCGGCTCGGCCTACGGCCGCGCCATCTACCCGGCGCGCGCCGCCCATGTGAAGCCGGGCGACGGCAAGCTGGCGGCGCGGCTGCGCCGGGAGTGCGAAGGCGACGTGCTGTTCGACGCCTTCAGCCGCGGCCGCTATTCGACCGACGCGTCGATCTACCAGATCGAGCCGATCGGCGTGCTGGTCCCCAAACGCGCCTCCGACATCGAGGCGGCGATCGCGATCGCGCGCGAAGAAGGCGTTCCGGTGCTGCCGCGCGGCGGCGGCTCGTCGCAGTGCGGCCAGGCGGTCGGACGCGCCCTGGTCATCGACACCTCCAAGCACCTGCGCACCGTGCTGTCGCTCGACACCGAAAACCACCGCGTCTGGGTCGAGCCGGGCCTGACCCTCGACGGCCTCAACAAGGCGCTCAAGGGGACAGGCCTGTTCTTCCCGTGCGACGTCTCGACCGGCAGCCGCGCGACGCTCGGCGGCATGGCCGCCAACAACTCCTGCGGCTCGCGGTCGATCCGCTACGGCAACATGGTGCACAACACCCGCGCCATCGAATGCGTGCTGGCCGACGGCACCAAGACCGTGTTCGGCGAAGTGCCGGAGGATCTCGCCGCCGTCGCCGGCCCCGAGCGCTATCGCGACCTCGTCGGCACCGTTCGCGGCATCGCCGCCGGCATCAAGGACGAGCTCGCCACGGACCGCTGGCCGAAGCTGCTGCGCCGCGTCGGCGGCTACAACGTCGACATGGTGCGCCCGCACGAGGTCTACGGGCTCGGCCGCAACGAGCCCGGCCACAACATGGCCAAGCTCCTGGTCGGCTCCGAGGGCACGCTCGGCTTCTTCACCCGCCTCGAGCTCGACCTGTCGCCCGTGCCGCCGGCCAAGACGCTCGGCGTCTGCCACTTCCCGACCTTCTACAAGGCGATGGACGCGGTGCGCCACATCGTGAAGCTCGATCCCTCGGCGGTCGAGCTCGTCGACCGCACCATGATCGAGCTCGCCCGCGACATCGCGATCTTCCGTCCGACGGTCGAGAAATTCGTGCGCGGCAAGCCGGACGCGATCCTGCTCGTCGAGTTCGCCGGCGAGGACGCCGGCGTGCAGCGGCGCAAGCTCAACCAGCTGGTCGAGCTGCTGGGCGATCTCGGATTTCCCGACAGCGTCGTCGAGGCGACCGAGCCCGGCTTCCAGAGCGCCATCTGGGAGGTCCGCAAGCAGGGCCTCAACATCATGATGTCGATGAAGGGTGAAGGGAAACCGGTGTCCTTCATCGAGGATTGCGCGGTGCCGCTCGAGGACCTCGCGGAATACACCGACCGGCTTACCAAGGTGTTCCACAAGCACGGTACCGAGGGGACCTGGTACGCGCACGCTTCGGTCGGCACTCTGCACGTGCGGCCGATCCTCAATATGAAGGACCCGGAGGGTGCGAAGAAGATGCGCGCCATCGCCGAGGAAGCCTTCGCGATGGTCCGCGAATACAAGGGCTCGCATTCCGGCGAGCACGGCGACGGGCTGGTGCGTTCCGAGTTCCACGAGCCGATGTTCGGATCGAAGATCGCACGGGCATTCGAAAACGTGAAGGACAGCTTCGATCCGGCCGGACTGTTCAATCCCGGCAAGATCGTGCGGCCGCCGAAAATGGACGACCGTACGCTGTTCCGCTATGCGCCGGATTACCGGCCGCTGCCGCTCGAGACGGCGCTCGACTGGTCCGAGTGGGGCGGCTTCTCGGCCGCGGTCGAGATGTGCAACAACAACGGCGAATGCCGCAAGTTCGATGCCGAGGTGATGTGCCCCTCCTACCGCGTCACCGGCGACGAGACGCATCTGACGCGCGGCCGGGCCAACACGCTGCGCCTCGCCCTCACCGGCCAGCTCGGGGCGGACGCGCTGACGTCGGAGGCGATGTGGGACACGCTCGACCTCTGCGTCAGCTGCAAAGGCTGCCGGCGCGAATGTCCGACCGGCGTCGACATGGCGAAGATGAAGATCGAGGTCCGCCAAGCCTGGAACCGGCGGCACGGCCTGACGCTGAAGCAGCGCTTGATCGCGTATCTGCCGCGCTTTGCGCGGACGGCCGCAGTCGTGGCGCCGCTCCTCAACCTGCGCAATAGCTGGCCGGTCCTGGCCAGGCTCGGCGAAGCCTGGCTGGGCTTCAGCGCCAGGCGCAGCCTGCCGGCGTGGCGGCGCGACCGGTTCGACGCGTCCGAGGCGGCGACGGCCAGCACGGCCGCCGGCACCCGCGGCCGCGGCCGCGAGGTCGTGCTGTTCGTCGACACGTTCACGACCTATTTCGAGCCGGAGAACGCACGCGCCGCGCTCCGCGTTCTGACCAGCGCCGGCTACGACGTGGCGGTGGCAACGCCCGCCGACGGCCGCCCGCTGTGCTGCGGCCGGACCTTCCTGTCGGAGGGCCTGGTCGAACCGGCGCGAGACGAGGCCGAGCGGATGCTGGCGACGCTGCTTCCCTACGCAAGCCGCGGCGTGCCCGTGATCGGCCTGGAGCCATCCTGTCTGTTCACGCTACGCGACGAGTTCCTGTCGCTGAAGCTCGGCGCCGATGCCAAGACCGTGGCCGGCGTGGCGGTGCTGTTCGAAGAGTTCCTGGCCACCGAAGCCAAGGCCGGGCGCCTCGACAGGCTGCGGCTGAAGCCACTGGCCGAGCGGACCGCGCTGGTGCACGGCCATTGCCATCAGAAGTCGTTTGCGGCGATGGACGCCGTGCGCGCCACCTTGAAGCTGGTCCCCGGACTGGACGTCAAAACGATCGAATCCAGCTGCTGCGGCATGGCCGGCGCGTTCGGCTACGACGCCGCGCATTACGACGTCTCGATGAAGATGGCCGAGCTCTCGCTGCTGCCGGCGGTCCGCGCCGCGGCCGGTGATACGCTGCTCGTCGCCGACGGGACCAGCTGCCGACACCAGATCCATGACGGCGCCGGACGCGCGGCGGTCCACGTCGCCCGCGTGCTGGAGCGCGCACTGTCCTAAAACGCGCGGCCGCTATTCGGGGAGGAGCAAATGGACGCTCGCAAGAGCCTTGTATTGGGTGCGGTGCTCGCCCTGTCGGTCACGACGGCGTCGGCGCTGCCGTTTGTCGATCCGCGGTCCGAGAGCAACGAGGCGTTCGATGCGCCGGGTTTTGCCTCGGCACCGCGCGACCCGGCATGCCGCGCGGCCCAGCTGGTCTCGACCGGCGGCCCGGCGCCGCGCGATCGGCATACGCTCGCGGTGCGGTGGACCGGCTTTTCGAATTTCGAGCTGGCCTATGACGGCAAGATCATCCTGCTCGATGCATATTTCGACCGGGGCAGCAATTATCCGCCGCTTGGCTTCGCCGCCGCCGATGTGAAGAAGGCCGATGTGATCCTGATCGGCCATGCGCATTTCGACCACATGTCGGACGCAGCGTCGGTCGGGCTGCGCACGGGCGCCGTGATCGTCGGAGCGCCCGTGACCGTCGAGAAGCTCAAGACGCAAAACGTCCCGGATCAGCAGATCCGCACCGTCACGGGCAAAGGCGGGGAGACGCTGACGTTCGAGGGCTTCACGGTCGAGCCGATCCTGGCGCGGCACGGCGAGCCCGATCGGCACATCGCCGAGGTTATGGAGGGAGCGCTGAACTCGCTGACCCCGAAGCTCAGCGAGGCGCAGGCCGCCGAGGAGAAGCTCATTCAGGACCGCGGCACATTCGACCGCCGCGTCATCGCCGAGGGAACGATCGCCTATCTGATCACGTTCGAGAACGGCTTCCGGATCATGTATCGGGACAGCGGCGGCCGGGTGACAGAGCCCGAGACCGCCGCGTTGCAGCGCCTTCCCGGGGTCGATCTGGCGCTGGTCGCCATCTCGGCAGATTACCTCAATCCGTTGACCGAGACGCAGGCGCTGGAGCATATGCGGCTCTATAAGCCTGATGTCTACATGCCGGCTCACCACGACGCGGCGTTCAGCGGCCACACGCCGCTGTGGCGCGCGACCGAGCCGGTGTTCCAGGCGCTCAAGGCCGACAACCCGAAGCTCGTGACGCTGTCGCGCCAATATCGCGAGCCGGTCTGCTTCAACACCGAGATCAACGTGACGCGGGCCCGCCGATGAGCGCTGCGGTTGACGGCTCGGCGCCGGCCGCCGCAACCCTGCCGCAGGCGCGGATCGCGAAGCTGCCCGCGGCGTTCTTCGGCGCGGTGCTGGGCCTCGTTGGTCTCGGCCTCGCCTGGCGCAGTGCCGCGCGCGTGTTGGGCGCGCCGCCCCTGATCGGCGAATTCATCCTCGTGCTGGGCACGGCCGCCTTCGTGCTGCTCGCCGCGCTCTACATCGCGAAGATCATCCGTGCGCCGGCGGCGGTGCTGGCCGAGTTGATGCATCCAGGGCAAAGCAGCTTTTTCGGCACTATCTCTATCTCCTTCGTGCTGCTCGCCGCCGCCGCCCTGCCGTGGTCGCGCCCGCTCGCCGACGTGCTGTGGGCGACCGGTGCTGCGCTGCAGGCGCTGTTGATCCTGGTCGTGTTCCGCAACTGGATCGTGCACCCGATGCAGCTCGACCACATCCATCCCGGCTGGTTCATCCTGATGGTCGGCATCGTCGTTGGCGTGCCGGCCGGCGTCGCACTGGACCACGGCGAGCTGTCCCGGGCCTGCCTTGCGGTCGGCACCCTGGCGGCGGTGACGCTGTATCCGATCATCCTGTTCCGGCTGTTCTTCCATGGCCCGCTGCCGCCGCCGCTGCGGCCCACCTTGTTCATTCTCATCGCCCCGCCCGCCCTCATCTTCAGCGCCTATTACAGCCTGAACGGCGGACAATTGGACGGTTTCGCGCGCGGGCTGTTCTTCGCTGCCTTGTTTTTCACCGTCCTGGTCCTGTCGCTGCCGCGCCTGTTTCTCGGGCTGCCGTTTGCCGTGTCATGGTGGGCGTATACGTTTCCGCTCGACGCCATGACCGTGGCCGCCCTGACCTATCACGCGAAGATCGGTCAGCCGGCCAGCGCCGCGATCGCCGCCGTCTTGCTGGCGCTGACCTCGGGCATCGTCGCGCTCGTCGCCGCGCGCACGGCACTGGCACTCCGACGCGGCGAGCTGTTCGGCCGGTGACGGCGCGCGGCCGAGAATCTTCGAGAAATTCACGAAAAATTTGATCTAGGTGGCGCCGGACTCGGCGAAACGATAAGGCGCGACTCGGCGGTGTCTGCTACCATTCGCGACGGTAGCGGACGGGGGCCATGGAACCGCTGCAACTTATTGTCGACGCTTTCGCACTGGGCGGAGTCTACGTGCTGGTCGCACTGGGCTTCGTGCTGGTCCTCAACGGCATCGGTGCCGTCAATCTCGCGCACGGCGATCTGGTCACCCTGGGCGGCTTCATCGCCATCGCGGCGGCGAGTTGGGTGCCGATGTGGCCGGGCATCGTGTTCCTGCCCATCATCGCCCTGGTCATGGCGGTGGTCGGAGCGCTCCTCGCCGCAATCACCCCCATGCGCCGGCGCAGCGACACGCCGGAGGAAATGTCGCTGGCCACCTTCGCGGTCGGCGTGATGCTCGCGGCGGCCCTGACCGGGCTGTACGGGACCACGCCCATCTCCGGCCCGCCGCTGGTCGGAAACGGCCAGATCGGGCTGTTCGGGGCCGCGATCTCGCGCCAATCGGTGGTCATCATCCTGACTGCGGTCATCCTGGTCCCAGCGGTCCATCTGCTCCTGAACCACACCCAGTTCGGGCGCCGGCTGCGCGCCGCCGGCCAGGACCCGGAACTCGCACGGGCGCTCGGCATAGACACCCGGCGGATGGCCGCGGCGACGTTCGCGCTGGGCACGATGCTCGCCGGCATCGCCGGTCTGCTGCTCGCCGACCGCTTCACCATCTCGCCGACCTTCGGGCTGGATCTCCTGGTCAAATCGTATGTCGCGGTGGCAATCGCGGGCTGGGGCCAGGTCGGGGCCGCCGCCGGCGTGGCACTGGCCATTGCGCTGTTTGAGACCGCCGTCTCGACGGTGGCGGCACCGGCGATCGCCGACGCCGTCGTCTATGTGGTCCTCCTCGTCCTGCTCGCGTTCCAGCCGCAAGGCATGTTCGGCCCGGCGGCACAGCGGCGAGCGTGATGGTGAACGCCGTCCGATCCGCACCCGAGCGGCCGTTCCTGGTGGCGGTACCGCCGGCGGTCGCGGTCGCCGCGCTCCTGTTCTACACGGCGTCCAACGCGCACGGCGTCCGCCTCGCGACACTCGCCGGCATCTATGCGCTGCTCGTGATCGGCTATCAGTTCGTGTTTGGACGGCTGGGCGCCCTGTCGCTGGCGCAAGGCGCCTTTTTCGGCCTCGGCGCCTTCGTGACCGCGCGGCTCGGCCTCGCCGATCTGCCGTTCCTGATCACGTTCCCCGCCGCGATCGCGCTGCCGGCGCTGGTGGCGGCACTGGTCGTCGGGCCGGTGCTGCGCCTGCAGTCCTATTACGTGCCGCTGGTGACGCTGGGTCTTGCCCAGATGCTGTTCATCGCGGCCCTGAGCAGCGGCGACATCGCCGGCGTGCCGACCATCATGTTCCTGCCCGGCCTGGAGTTGCCGCGCGGACCCGCGTTCGCCATTTTTGTATGGGTGCTGGCGATCGTCGGCGCGCTGATCGCCTGGTCGCTGTCCGCCACCCATTTCGGGCGCTTCGCCGAGGTCGTCCGCGACAATCCGGTCGCGGCGGGTGCCGTCGGCCTCGATGCCGGCCGGATGCGGCTGCAGGGCTTCGTGCTGAGTGCCGCCTATGGCGGCGGTGCCGGCGCGCTCCACGCCCACCTCACGGGCGTCGTGAGCCCGGCGGATTTCAGCCTGCCGGTGATGATCATGTGTCTCGCGATGGCGACCGTCGGCGGCCGGCGGCACGTGACCGGCGGCATCGTCGGCGTCGTCCTGCTCAATCTCGCCGTGGAAGCGGCCGGGCTGTCGCCGCTCTACCAGCCGATCTTCTACGGGCTGATGGTCCTGATCGCGCTGTACTGGCTGCCGGACGGCGTCCTCGGCCTACTGGAGCGCCGCTTCGCACCCCTGTCGGTCGTGGTCTCGCCAGCGCCGCAGGCGATCCCAGCCCGCAAAGCCGCGCGCATCGCCGGGCCGCTGCTCGCCGTCCGCGGCATCACGCGCCGCTTCGGCGGCGTGATCGCCGTCGACAACGTGAGCCTGGCGCTGCACCCGGGCGAGATCCTCGGCATGATCGGTCCCAACGGCTCCGGCAAAACGACGCTGCTGAACGCGCTGTCGGGCCTGAGCCCGGCCCAGACCGGCCGCATCTTTCTCTCCGGGCGCGACATCACCAACCTGGCGCCGCACGAGGTCGCGCGGGTCGGACTCGCCCGCAGCTTCCAGACGGCGCAGCTCGCCGACCGCCTGTCGGCGCTGGACAACGTCGCGGCGGCGCGCGCGGCTCTCAACGGCCTGGATTTCGGCGCCATCGTGCAGCGCGCCCGGGCGGAAACCGCATTCGCGCGGGCCCGCGCCGAGGCGATGGCGTGCCTCGATATCGTGAACCTGGTCGCGGCGGCGGCAACGCCCGCGAGCCAATTGGTGCCGGCGGACCGCCGGCGGCTGGAGATCGCGCGGGCCTTGGCCCTCGATCCCCTGGTCGTCGCGTTCGACGAGCCCGCGGCCGGTCTCGATGCGGACGAGCGCGACGCGCTCGCGGCGCTGTTGAAGCAACTCGCGGCGCGGGGGCTCGGGCTGATCGTGGTCGAGCACGAAGTGGCGTTCCTGCGCGGCATCGCAACGCGCCTGGCGTGCATGGACGCCGGCCGGCTGATCGCCATCGGGCCGCCCGAGATTGTGATGGCCGATCCGAAGGTGGCCGCGGCCTATCTCGGTGCCGGGGCCGTCGGCGGCGGGAGGATCAAATGAGCGTCGACCAACCGAACGCCAGCACCGAACCGTTGCTGGAGGTGCGCGGCCTCGTGGCCGAGATCGGCGGCGTGCCGGCGCTGACCGGGGTGAACCTCGAAATTCACGCCGGCGAGATCGTCGCGCTGCTCGGTCCGAACAGCAGCGGGAAGACCACCACCTTGCGGGCGATCATGGGGTTGGTGGCGCCCGCGCGCGGCACCGTTGAGTTCCGCGGCGCACCTCTCGCCGGCATCCCGGTCGAGCAGCGGGCGCGGCTGGGTGTCGCGTATCTACCCGAAGGCCGCCGGGTGTTCCCCGGCCTTTCGGTCCAGGACAATCTGGCGGTGGCCTGCGATGCCGATCCCGAAGAACGCCGCCGCCGCATCGACGACATCGTGGAGCTGTTCTTCCCGCTCAAGGAGCGCATCAAGATGCCAGCCTGGCGGCTGTCGGGCGGACTGCAGCAGATGACGGCGATCGGCCGCGCGCTGATGAGCGATCCGCTGGTCATGATGCTCGACGAGCCATCGGTCGGTCTGGCGCCCGCGGTGCTCCGCGACGTGCTGGGGCGGCTCAGGAAGGTGGCCGAGCGCGGCACGGCGATTCTGCTCGCCGAGCAGAACGCGGCGGCGGCCCTGGCCATCGCCGACCGCGCCTACGTGCTCGACCGCGGTGCCGTGATCGCCGAGGGACTGGCCGCGGATTTCCTGATCGATTCCGCCCGCCAGACGCCGAGCCCGACGCTCACCGCCAGCCCGATTCGCTAGCGGATCTGGGGCCGGTCAGCCCCGGCAATAAAGCATTTGCCCGATCGGCCCGCTTCGCCCTAAACAGGGTTGTCGACCACCCAAGGACGCAACCGGATGACGCCGCAAGAGATCGCGCAAACCACGGCCGGCATTCTGATCGAGACCAAGGCCGTGCATTTCAATCCGGCCAAGCCCTACATCTTCACGTCGGGCTGGGCGAGCCCGACCTATATCGACTGCCGCAAGCTGATCTCGTTCCCGCGCGCGCGCGGCAAGCTCATGGATATGGCGGTCGAGACGATCGAGCGTGAAGTCGGCTTTGCCGCCATCGATGCCGTCGCCGGCGGCGAGACCGCGGGCATTCCGTTTGCGGCGTGGATCGCCGACCGCCTGTCGGCCCCGATGCTGTATGTGCGCAAGAAGCCGAAAGGCTTTGCCCGCAACGCCCTGATCGAAGGCGACGTGCGGTCCGGCTCCCGGGTGCTCCTGGTCGAAGACCTCGCCACCGACGGCAAGAGCAAGCTGCACTTCATCAAGGGCCTTCGCGACGCCGGCTGCGAGGTGACCGACACCTTCGTGTTGTTCCACTACGGAATCTTTCCGGAGACCAAGGAAAGCCTGACCGGCGCCGGTGTGCGTCTGCACGCGCTCGCGACCTGGTGGAACGTGCTGGAGCTCGCCGAGAGCGGTCGATACTTCTCGGCCGCCGACCTCGCCGAAGTGCGCAAGTTCCTCGAGCGCCCCGCCGAGTGGTCGGCCGCGCACGGCGGCACCGGTCCGGGCGCCCAGGCGAAGGCCAGCGGCTAGCGCCGCACGGCCCATGCTTCGCTTCGGCGTCAACATCTCGACGATGTTCACCGAGCTGAAGCCGCTCGATCGGTTCGCCGCCGCGGCCCAGGCCGGATTTTCCGCGGTCGAGATGCAGACGACCCCCTACGAGCTCGACCTCGACGACGTGATCCGCGCCCGCGATGCCGCGGGGCTCCCCGTCGTGCTGCTCAACTTCCCGATGGGCAGCCGCGAAAAGGGCGACCGGGGCCTCGCCGCCTTGCCGGACCGCGTCGAGGAGCTGACACGCGGCTTCGAAATGACGCGGCGCTACGCCGAACGGCTCGGCGTGCAGCGGCTCAACCTGCTGCCCGGCTGTCCGGACCCGGCGGTGGAAAAAGCCCGGGCACGCGCGACGCTGGTGGAAAATTTCCGGCGTGCCGCGCGCGTCATGCGCGATATCGGAGCCATTGTGCTGCTGGAGCCGATCAATACGCACGACGTTCCGGGGTTCTTCGTCTCGCGGGTCGCCGAGGCCGTCGCCATCCTGGACGAGATCGGAGAGCCGAATGTCGGCCTTCAGTTCGACTTCTATCACGTGGCGCAGATGGGCGACGCCCTGCTGCCGACGTTTGACCGGTTTTTGCCCAGGATCGCGCATATCCAGTTCTCCGACGCGCCGGGCCGCCAGGAGCCCGGCACCGGCCGCATCGACTTCGCGCCGGTGTTCGCCGCCATCGAGCGCAGCGCCTATGACGGCTGGACGAGCGCCGAGTACTTCCCGAAGCGGCCAACCGCCGAAACGCTGGCGTGGTTCGCCCCGTACCGCCGCCGCTGAAACCGCGCACTCCCCCGCCACAAGGAGGCCCCATGCCCGCGAACACGCCGCCATCCTGTGTCATCGTCGATGCCAAGAGTCTGCCGGCACGGATCGGCACCGGCTATCCGGCGCCCTATGCGGAGCCCTGCGCCAAGCGCATCAAACGGGCGCTCGGCAACGCGGTCGGCCTCAAGACCTTCGGGGTCAACCTCACCGAGCTGCCGCCCGGCACCTGGTCGTCGCAGCGGCACTGGCATTCGCGCCAGGACGAGTTCATTTACGTGCTCGAAGGCGAGATCACGCTGGTCACGGACGAGGGCGAATTCACCCTGAAGCCCGGGATGGCCGCCGGTTTTCCGGCCGGCACGCCGAACGGCCACCATCTGATCAACCGCACGAACAAGCCGGCGGTGTATCTCGAGGTCGGTGACCGTCCCGCCGGTGATCAAGGGTTCTATTCGGAGGCCGATCTCGCCGCCCATCAGCACGACAGCAAGTCTTATTTCACGCGTCGCAACGGCGAACCGTACTGAGCCAGGTATGCTCAAATCGTGACACTTCCCCCCTCACCCCGCGTGGGCTGCGAAAGCCCCACTGGGGCTTTCGCGGGCGCCCTACGCGCCTCTCCCACGAGGGGAGAGGGAGTACGAGCACGCAGTCATATCTACCTGTCCCCTTGTGGGAGAGGTCGCGAGCGCCCCAAATCTTTTTCAGGGGGCAAAGCCCCCTGCACCCCGGGAGCGGGTGAGGGGTTTTTTCAGCGGCTCGCCGGATTTGTCCTAGCACTTGCCCTGTTGTTTTCGAGCGCGCCGGCCGCAGCGAAGGACGAGCTGGTCATCGGAATGACGCAATTCCCCTCGACCTTTAATCCTATGATCGACGCGATGCTCGCCAAGTCCTACATCCTGGCGGCGACACTGCGGCCGTTCACGTATTTCGACAAGGACTGGAAGCTCGCCTGCATGCTGTGCACCGAGCTTCCGACCCTCGAGAACGGCAAGGCCAAGCTCGAGGATCTGCCGGACGGCAGAAAGGGGCTTGCGGTCACGTACACGATCCAACCCGGTGCCACCTGGGGTGACGGCACGCCGGTCACCACCGACGACGTGCTGTTCGCGTGGGAGGTCGGAAAGAATCCGAAGACCGGCGTTCCCGAGGCCGACCCATACCTCCACGTGACCAGGATCGACGTCGTCGACCGCAAGACGTTCACCTTGCACGTCGACAAGCTGCATTTCGAGTACAACTCATATTTCGTCTTCGATCCCCTGCCGGCCCACATCGACCGCAAGAACTTCGACGATCCGGAGAACTACCGGCGGCGCACCGCGTACGACACCGACACGACCAATCCCGGCCTCTATTACGGCCCGTACCGGATCACGCAGGTGGTGCCGGGGTCGCATGTGGTCCTGGAACCGAACCCAACTTGGTACGGCACGAAGCCCTATTTCAAGCGCGTGACGATCCGGGTGATCGAGAACACCGCGGCACTCGAAGCCAACCTGCTGTCCGGCAGCATTGACTATGTCGCGGGAGAGCTTGGCTTCTCGCTCGACCAGGGCCTCGCCTTCGAAAAACGCCATCGCGATCGGTTCGACGTTCAATACAAGCCCGGGCTGGTCTACGAGCATATCGACCTCAATCTCGACACCCCGATCCTGAAGGACAAACGGGTGCGCCAGGCCCTGCTTTATGGGCTCGACCGTGAGACCATGAGCCAGCAGCTGTTCGAGGGCAAGCAGCCGGTCGCGCACTCGTTCGTCAGTCCGCTCGACTGGATCGCGGCACCCGATCTGCCGAAATACAATTACGATCCGGCGCGCGCGGCATCGCTGCTCGACGCGGCCGGCTGGTCGCAGATGAAGAACGGTGTCCGGACCAACGAAGCGGGCGAGCCGCTGCGCCTGGAGCTCATGACCACCGCCGGCAACCGCACGCGCGAGACCGTGGAACTGGTCCTGCAAAGCCAGTGGAAGAAGCTCGGGATCGATATCCGCATCCACAACGAGCCGGCGCGGGTCGGCATGGGCCCGACGCTGCGCGAGCGCAAGTTTACCATGACGATGTATGCCTGGAGCACGGGCCCGGAAAACGTGCCGCGGTCGATTCTCAATTCGCAGTCGATTCCAGGCCCTGACAACGGCTACACCGGCCAAAACTTCACCGGCTTCAAAAGCAGCGAGGCGGATTCGCTGATCGAGCGGATCGAAGGCGAGCTCGACCGCGGCAAGCGCTTCGCTCTCTGGCACCGTCTCCAGGAGATCTACATCGACGACTTGCCGGTCCTGCCGCTCTATTTCCGCTCTGATACGTTCATCACCCCCAAGTGGCTGACCGGCATCGAGCCGACTGGCCATTCCGGCGGCACCACGCTGGCGATCGAAAACTGGCGGTCGCGCTAAGACGAAAGCACGATGACCAAACGACCCCCCTCCCTACCCTCCCCCGCAAGGGGGGAGGGGAAGAAAGGCGCGCACCGCCCTCTGACCCCCTCCCCCGAGCCAATTCTTTTCAGGATTGGGGGGAAGGGATGGGGTGGGGGTGACGCCCCGATTTGCAACTAAGCCGACATGCTGAGCTTTCTCGCCCGCCGTGCGGTTCAAAGCCTGATCGTGCTGGTGCTGATGTCGGTGGCGGTCTACGCGCTGATCGGGCTGATGCCCGGCGACCCGATCGACCTCATGATCAGCGCCAACCCGCGGCTGACCGCGGCAGATGCAGAGCGTCTGCGGGCCATCTACGGCCTCGACCGGCCGTTGATCGAGCGCTACGCCGCCTGGGCCGGCGATGCGCTGCGCGGCGATTTCGGCTATAGCCGCAGCTTCGCCCGGCCGGTGGTCGAGGTGCTCGGCCCGCGTCTCGCCAACACCGCCGCCCTGATGCTGGCCGCCTTCGCGCTGGCGCTTTGCACCGGCATTCCGCTCGGCGTCATCGCCGCCTACCACTCGGACGGCCTTGTGGACAGCGCGATCAACCTGTTCTCGTTCGTCTCCGTCTCGGTACCGACGTTCTGGCTGGCGCTGGTGCTGATCCTGATCTTTGCCGTGACGCTCGGCTGGCTGCCGGCGGGCGGCCTGCCGCCGGAGGGCAGTGGCGTGCTCGGCGCGGCGCGTCATCTGATCCTGCCGGTGTGCACCCTGGCCTTCGTCGAGGCGGGCTCCTATGCGCGCTACACGCGCGCCGCGATGCGCGAGGCGCTGCGTCAGGACTGGATCCGAACCGCGCGCGCCAAAGGCGCCGGCCCGGTGCGGGTCCTGGTCGGGCATGCGTTGCGCAACGCGATGATTCCGGTCGCCACCGTCGCGGCCCTCGGCTTCGGCGGCCTGTTCTCCGGCGCGCTGATCACCGAGACGATGTTCGCCTATCCCGGCATGGGCAAGCTGATCTTCGATGCAATGATGAACAACGACTACAACCTGGCGCTGGTTGGTTTGCTCTTCGCCACATTGCTGACCCTGCTCGGCAACCTCGGCGCGGACCTCGCCTATGCGGCGCTCGACCCGCGCATCTCCTACGGCGACCTCGAGCGCGACCGGTGACCCGGCAGCAGATCGCAACCTCGGCCGCGGCCGTCATCCTGGCCGTGCTGGCCACCCTCTCGCTGGGCGCACCGCTCATCGCCGCCATCCTCGGCCAGGACCCGAACAACGTCGACCTGTTGGCGCGGTTCGCGCCGCCCTCGATGGCGCACCCGCTCGGCACCGACGACATCGGGCGCGACGAACTGCTGCGCCTGCTCTATGGCGGGCGGGTGTCGCTCGCCGTGGGCCTCACCGCGGCAGTGATCGCCGCCACCATCGGCACCACGATCGGCCTCATCGCCGGGTATTTCGGCGGCCGGCTCGATGCCCTCCTGATGCGGCTGACGGACGCCGTGATCGCGCTGCCGCTGCTGCCGCTCTTGATCGTGCTGGCGGCGATCGATCTGTCGAAGCTGGGGATTCCGGCCGACCTCGCGAACTCCCAGCAGATCAGCTTCTATCGCATCGTGGCGATCATCGCCCTGGTCGGCTGGACGACGGTCGCCCGGCTGGTGCGCGCCACCACGCTCAGCCTGCTCACCCGCGATTTCGTGCGCGCCGCCCGCGCGCTTGGCGCCGGACCGAGCCGCATCATGCTGGTTCACATCCTGCCGAACGCGATCTCGCCGGTGATCGTCGCCGCGACTCTCGCGGTCGGCAACGTGATCCTGTTCGAATCCGTGCTGAGCTTCCTCGGCCTCGGCATCCAGCCGCCGATCGCCAGCTGGGGCAACATGCTGACCAACGCGCAGGAGATCATCCAGACCGAGCCGATGCTGGCAATCTGGCCGGGGCTGCTCATCTTCATGACCGTCGCGTCCTGCAACCTGCTGGGCGACGCCCTGCAGGACGCCCTCGATCCGCGCGGTCGCAAGAACTAGAGGCGGCGCGCGGGCGGCAGGTCGGACAGACGCGCATCGATCGCCGCTTTGATCGGCAGGCTCGGCTGGGCACCGGGCTTAAGGCAGGCGAGACCCCCGGCGACGCTCGCGCGGTGCAGCGCCTCCGGCAGTGCCGCGCCGCGATCCAGAGCTGCCGCCAGGACGCCGACATACGCATCACCCGCACCCGTCGTATCGACGGTCTTGATCTGCAGGGCGTCGACCGCCCAGGTCTCGCCCGGCCGGGCTGCGACCGAGCCGAGGCTCCCGAGGGTGATCACCACGGTGTTGCCCAACAGATCGGCCAAGGCGCGGACCAGCGGTACCGGTTCCGTAAGCGCGATCCGCTGCGCTCCAGCCAACGCGGCGGCTTCGCCTTCATTGACCACCAGCACATCGACCGCGGCCAGCACGCGCTGCTCCAGCGGCAACGCCGGTGCCAGATTAAGAACGGTTCGGCTGCCGCGGACCCTGGCCCGCGCGATCAGGGCCGCGACCTCATCCGCCGGAACCTCCATCTGCAGGATGGCGGTCGAGGTGCCCGTGAGCGCCGCGTCGGGAACCTGGGCCGCGCTGGCGTCGCGGTTGGCGCCGCTCGCGACTGCGATCTGATTTCGGCCGCTCGCATCGACGCAGATCGCAGCACAGCCGGTCGGCGTCTCGACCTCGGCGAGGCCGCCGATGTCGACGGCCGCGGCGGCAAGGCTGCCGCGAGCCAGCTGACCGAAGGCGTCGCGTCCGACACAGCCCAGGAACGCGACGCGGGCGCCGTCGCGCGCCGCCGCCACGGCCTGGTTGGCACCTTTGCCGCCCGGCATGACCGTGTAGGCGGTGCCCAACACGGTTTCGTCCGGGCGCGGCAGCGTCGGCACGTCGAAGATGAGGTCGATATTGACAGAGCCGAATACGACGATCATGCGCGCCTTGCCTGTCTTCGTCGCAGCATCACGACCGAGATATTCCACCCGAGGGAGACCAGCAGCGACAGGCAGAGCGCCGCCGGCGATCCGAGCGGGACGGCGGTCACGTGAAGGACGGCCAGCGCCAGCGAAAAGCCGGCCAGACCGATGATCCCGTTGGCGATGATCGCCGCCGTGGCCTTGCCGCCGATCCGCGGCTGGAAGATCAAGACGAGGCTGGTCAGCACGATGGGAAAGATGGCGAGAATGCCGGTCACCGTCGGACCCACGCGCGAGCTGATGCTCACGACCGTCGCGACCAATGTGGCGACCATACCGGCACGCAGCGGCACATCGTACCAGCGCCGCGCGACCGCCGGCATCTCGATATGGCGGAAGCGGCGGGCCAGCGGCAGGCAGACCGCGATCGCACAGACGTTGAGCAGGACCGCACCGGGCAAAGTCCAGCTCACCGACCGGATCGCCACCGCCAGGACGCCCCAAGCGCCCAGCGTCGCGGCCAGGCTGGTGGGCATGCCGCGCGACTGAGCGACGCGGGCATGGACAAGGCAGAAAACAACGGTGGCGGCATTAACGGCGAGGCTGCTGAGGGCGGTCGTCGCGATGAAGGAGGAATCGTGCTCAAGCGACAGAAAGACATAAGCCGGGCCCGCCGCGACCGGCAGGGTCGCCACCATGGCGCCGATCAGCGGTCCGGCGCGCTCCGCTGCCCGCGTCGCCAGGATCACAAAGGCCACGGTGACGGCCATCTTCGCCGCCACACCGAGCCAGAATTCCAGCCCAGCCCCCATACGTCTCAACCGCCGGTCTCAGCACCCTAACGACTCGGGCGCCCCCGGCGGCCAGCATATCTCGCTCTCTATGCCGCCACCCAGCAGGGTCGGCGTCCGGCTTCCATCCGGGAGGCGGTCCGCTGCCCGGCGCTAGTGCGACATCAAGGTCGGCAGCGTCATATGCTCGAGGATGTGCCGGGTGACGCCGCCGAACGTGTATTCCCGAAGGCGCGAGTGGCCGTAGCCGCCCATGACCAGCAGATCGGCGCCGAGATCGGCCGCGCGCGACAGCAGCGCATCTCCGACGTCGATGTCCTCGGCCACGGTCGTCGTCGGCTTGACGCTGATGTCGTGGAGTTGCAAATGGGCCGCGAGGCCCTTCGGACGAATGCCGCCCTCCTCGGGGTTCACCTCGAATGCGGTCACGGTCTTGGCGCGCTTGAGCGTCGGAATCGCATCGTGGACGGCGCGCGTCGATTCGCGCGTCTCGTTCCACGCGATGAGAACATTGGTGCTCACGGTCTCGAACCGGCCGACGCTCGGCACGATCACGACCGGCCGGCCCGACGCCATGAGGAGCGATTCGTCGAGCTTGTCCACATTGCTTTGCGGTTCCCCCCAGCTCTGGCTGGCGACCGCCAGATCGGCATAACGCGAATAGAGCAACGTCGTGCCCACCGGGTCCCCCTTCACCGAGATCCACTGGAAATCGAGGCGGTTGCGCTTCTGCGCCGCATCGAGGATTTTCAACGCCGTCTCCTCCTGCTCGCGCATGACGTTCTCCTGCCACGTCTGCACCACGTGCGGCGGCACGTATATCTCGCCGGGCGGCAGCCAGGGCGGCGTTTTCACAAACAGCGCGGTGAGGTTGGCGCCATGGGCGCGGGCGAGCGCAGCCGCGACGTCGTAGCGCGACGCCGCGGATTTCGCGGTGTCGGCGACCACCAATATGTCCTTATAGGCCATGGAGGAACGCTCCTTTCGTGAGGCAACGGGCCGGGTTCGCGCGCTTCCACCGCCGGGGCCGGTAAAATGCGCATTGGCGGCGGCGCCCATTTGCGGTAGCTACGATGATCGAGCGGACAGTCCCATAACCCCGGCGAGCGCAAATTGACGCTGGTCATGAAATGACCAAAATCCATCCGGTGATACTGTCTGGCGGTGCCGGGACACGGCTGTGGCCGCTGTCGCGCGAGCTCTATCCCAAGCAGCTGCTGGCTCTGGCCTCCGAGCGGAGCCTCCTGCAGGACACTGCCAACCGGGTTGGACAGAGCGCCGGCTTTGCCGAGCCGCTCGTGGTCTGCAACGACGAGCATCGGTTCATCATCGCCGAGCAGCTTCGCCAGCTGGGTGTGCGGCCGCGCGCGATCGTGCTCGAGCCGGCGGCGCGCAACACGGCACCCGCGGTTGCCGCCGCGGCGGGCGTGCTCGGACGCGACAACCCCGACGCCTTGCTCCTGGTCCTGCCCTCCGACCATGTGATCCGCGACGAGCCGGCGTTCCGCCGTGCCGTCGAAAGCGCCGCCGGGGCGGCGCGCGGCGGGCGACTGGTCACGTTCGGGATCACGCCGACCCGGGCGGAAACCGGCTACGGCTACATCAAACGCGGGGCCGCCCTGCCCGGCATCTCCGGCGCTTACGCGATCGAGCGCTTCGTCGAAAAGCCCGATCTCGGCACCGCGAAGTCCTACCTCGCCGATGCGGCCTGGTCGTGGAACAGCGGCATGTTCCTGTTCCCGGCGCGGCTGTTCCTCAGCGAGCTCGCGGCCTTCGAGCCGGCGATCGCGGACGCGGCGGCGCGCGCCGTCGCATCCGCAGCAACGGATCTCGATTTCTTGCGCCTCGACGACGCTGCGTTCAAGGCGTCACCGAGCAAGTCGATCGACTACGCCGTGATGGAGCGCACCACCCGGGCGGCCGTGGTTCCGGCCGATCTCGGCTGGAGCGATGTCGGCGCCTGGTCGGCGCTGTGGGACATCGGGTCCCGCGACCCCGCCGGCAATGTCGTGTCGGGCGACGTGATCGCGCTCGACACGAAGGATGCGTATCTGCGCACCAGCGAAGGCCGGCTGCTGGCGACGATCGGGCTCGACAACATCGTCGTCGTGGTGACCCGCGATGTGGTCCTCGCCATGGCCAAGGACCGGGCCCAGGACGTGAAGACGATCGTCGACGAGCTGAAGAAGCGCGGCCGCAGCGAGGCCGTCGCGCACACGGTGGTCCATCGGCCGTGGGGCAGCTACGAGACGGTGGACGCCGGGCCGCGGTTCCAGGTCAAACGCATCATCGTCAAGCCGGGCGCCAAGATCTCGCTGCAGAAGCACGCGAAGCGCGCCGAGCACTGGGTGGTGGTCAGCGGCACGGCGCGGGTCACCCGCGACGAGGATTCGATCGTGCTGCGCGAAAACATGTCGACGTATATCCCGGTCGGCGCCGTGCACCGGCTGGAGAATATCGGCCCCGAGGCGCTGCACCTGATCGAGGTGCAGTCCGGCGGCTATCTGGGCGAGGACGACATTGTCCGGCTCGAAGACAGCTACGGACGGACCTAGGCCGGAGCCGTCCGTCCGCCGCCTGACCGAGGCGGACTATGCCGCTTGGCTGTCGATGCGCCAGGCCCTGTGGATGGGCACCGACGCCACGACCTTCGCCGCGCGGGACGGAACCCTGTTCACGGAGCCGGAGCGCTTCGGCGCGATCCGTTACGACGCGATGGTGGTGCTCATCGACGCGTACCCGATCGGCTTCGTCGAGGTCTCGCTGCGCGACGACATCGCGGCCTGCGGTCCCAAGCCGGTCGGCTACATCGAAGGGATTTTCGTCGAGATCGCGCATCGCCGCGGCGGTCTCGGCCGGATCCTGGTCGATGCCGCCCTGGAATGGACCCGCAGTACCGGGGCGACGTACCTGGTGTCCGACGTGGCGGGGGATAATCCCGAGAGCGTCGCATTCCATACGCGCGCCGGATTTGCGCTCGTCGAAGACACGACGCGGGACGGCCGGCGGCACGTGCTGTTCAGGCGGCGCGTCGGCTAGCGGCACGTAGCCGGAGCAGTCGCGACCAAGGCACGCCTCTGCTAATCTGCCCGGCACACCTCCGGGAGAGCCTCATGAGCGCCGATCGTGCCGCCCCGCGCGGCAACTCGCTGGCCAGCCGCGACATCGCGTCCGTCGTCCACCCCTATACGAACCTGAAGGTCCATCAGGCCGAAGGCCCGCTGGTGATCGCGCGCGGCGAAGGCATCTACATCTACGATGAGACCGGCAAGCAATACATCGAAGGCCTGGCCGGCCTGTGGTGCACCTCGCTCGGCTTCAGCGAGAAGCGGCTGGTCGAAGCGGCGACGCGGCAGATGAGCGTGCTCCCGACCTACCACATCTTCGCCCAGAAATCGCACGAGCCGGGCATCGAGCTCGCCGAGCGGCTGCTCGCGATGGCGCCGGCACCGATGGCGCGCGTGTTCTTCGCCAATTCCGGATCGGAGGCGAACGACACCGCGATCAAGCTCGCCTGGTACTACAACAACGCGCTCGGCCGGCCGCAGAAGAAGAAGATCCTGTCGCGCGTGCGCGCCTATCACGGCGTCACCATCGCGACGGCGAGCCTGACCGGCCTGCCGGCCAATCACCGCGACTTCGACCTGCCGATCGCCGGCATCGTGCATGCCGATTGCCCGCATTATTACACCCAGGCGCAGCCGGGCGAGAGCGAGGCGCAGTTCACCGCACGCGTGGTCGACAATTTCGAGAAGCTGATCCTCAAGGAGGGGCCGGAGACGATCGCGGCCTTCATCGCCGAACCGGTGATGGGGGCCGGGGGCGTGCTGCTGCCCCCCGCCGGTTATTTCGAGAAGATCCAGGCGATCCTCAAGAAATACGACATCCTCTTCATCGCCGACGAGGTGATCTGCGGCTTCGGGCGCACCGGCAACATGTTCGGCACCGAGACCTTCGCTCTGAAGCCGGACATGATCACGGTCGCCAAGGCCCTGTCGTCGGCCTATCTGCCGATCTCGGGGCTGATGATCGGAGAGCCGATCTGGCAGGCCCTGATCCGGGAGAGCGAGAAAATCGGCACGTTCGGCCACGGCTTCACCTACTCGGCGCATCCGGTGGCGGCCGCGGTCGCCATCGAGACGCTCAAGATCTACGAGGAGCGGAACACGCTGGGCCATGTCCGGCGCGTGATGAAGCCCTTCCTCGCCGGCCTCAAGCGCTTCGAGAGCCACCCGTTGGTGGGCGAAACCCAGGGCGTCGGCCTGATCGGGGCGATCCAGCTGGTCAAAAGCAAGACGCCCAAGGCGTTCTTCGAGCCGGCGGCCGCGGTCGCGGCGTATTTCGGCAAATGCGCCCAGGAGCACGGCCTGATCGTGCGGCCGCTGTTCGGCGACCGGGTGGCGCTGTGCCCGCCGCTGATCATCACCGAGGACCAGATCGACGAGATGTTCCGCCGCTTCGGCCAGGCCCTCGACGACACCACGGAGATGGTCAAGTCGAAGGGGCTGGCGGCGGCGTGACACCCGCTAAGATTACGGCCGCCGGCCCTGGCGCGGCGGGGGATTGAACGGCTGAGCGGCCGGCCGCCACTGATCGGCCCTGATCCGCGCCTGCTGCCAATCCGACTCCTGCAAGGTTTTGCGCAGGCGGGCTTCGAGATCCGGATCGATCTTGGCAGGGCCGAAGAGCGACCGGCGCGGGTTGCGCTGCAGGAGCAGATACCATTTGCCCGCTTCGATCGGGTCGGCGGCGGTGCCGGTCCCGTCGAGGCACAGGCCCACGGCGCGCTCCTGCGCGCGCGGGAGCTCGGCATTGGCGGCACGCAAAATCGAGGCCGCGCCCTTGATCCGAGCCTGGTCGATCCCGTCGGCTAGCCCGGCCGCGGCGGTTTCGAGATAGCATTCGCCCAGCTGGAACTGCGCCACCTCATAGCCCCGGCCGATATTGGCGAAAGGCTCCAGCTTCGGGATCGCCGCCTGGCATCCCGATGTCGCCTTGATCTGCAGCACTCTTTCGTACGGATCGGTTGCGGCTTGCGCGGGACGCGCGGCGGCTTCCGCGCGGTCGGCGTTCGCGCTCGTCCGATGCCGTCGCTGATCGTTCACCGGCGGCGATGAGCTATCGGACCCGGCGTCATCCGACGAGCAGGCGGTGAGAATCAGCGCCGCGAGTGCCAGACAGGAAAGTCGCCAGTATCGGGGCTGAGTGTTGTGCGTTCGGGGCCAGAGACCCGCGCTGTCGGATGGGCCCGCGGCCGACAACGGACAGTTCACGGGCGTGCTCCTTTCAGGGTTACGCCTCTGTCGTACACGTCGTGCTGGGCCTATTCCTGCGGGATTTCGCAAAAAGTCCGCGCGCTTATGAGCGCGAAGCCAGGCCGGGCGGCTCGCCGTGGGCCGCGGCGCCCGCCGCTGATCATCACCGAGGACCAGATCGACGAGATGTTCCGCCGCTTCGGCCAGGCCCTCGACGACACGGCGGCGGTGGTGAAGTCCAAAGGTCTCGCCGCGGCCTGACCGGGAATACCCAAGCGCTGGGGGAATATCTAAGCGCCTGAAGTGTAAATACGATTGCCTCTTTTCCGGCGGCATTCCGGCGTCTACACTGATGATCGAAACGTCAAATCCGTCGACCGGCGCGCTGGTATAGGCTCGCGCGGTCCTCAGCCGAGTTGTCCCACTCCGAGTTGATGATGAATTACGAGCGCTGCTTCGCCGATGCCCTTGCCGGTCTCAAGGCCGAGGGCCGCTATCGCGTCTTCGCCGACCTCGAGCGCCGGGCCGGCCGTTTCCCGCAGGCGACCTACCGCGACGCCCAGGGCCAGGCCGGCGAAGTCACCGTGTGGTGCAGCAACGACTATCTCGGCATGGGCCAGCACCCGGTCGTGCTGGCGGCGATGGAGCGGGCGCTGCGCGAATGCGGCGCCGGCGCCGGCGGGACGCGGAACATCGCCGGCACCAACCATTATCACGTGCTGCTGGAACAGGAGCTCGCCGACCTTCACGGCAAGGAGGCCGGCCTCCTGTTCGTCTCGGGCTACGCCTCGAACGAGGCCAGCCTCAGCACGCTCGCCCGCCTCCTGCCCAACTGCATCTTCTTCTCGGATGCGCTCAACCACGCCTCGATGATCGAGGGCATCCGCCACAGCGGCGCCGAAAAGCAGATCTTCAAGCATAACGACCCGGCCGATCTGGAGCGCCGCCTGCGCACCGTCGATCCCGGCCGGCCGAAGATCATCGCGTTCGAATCCGTCTACTCGATGGACGGCGACGTGGCACCCCTCGCGGCGTATTGCGAGCTGGCGAAGCGCTACGGCGCACTGACCTATCTCGATGAGGTTCACGCTGTCGGCATGTACGGCACGCGCGGCGGCGGCATTTCCGAGCGGGATGGCATCGCCAACCAGATCGACGTGATCGAAGGCACGCTGGCCAAGGCGTTTGGCTGCGTGGGCGGATACATCACGGGATCGGTCACCCTGGTGGATGCGGTGCGCAGCTTCGCCCCGGGGTTTATTTTTACGACGGCCGTCGCCCCCGTGATCGCCGCCGGAGCGCTCGCCGCGATCCGGCACCTGAAGGCGAGCCCGGCCGAGCGCGAGCGCCATCAGGAACGGGCGGCCCGGCTGAAACGCCTGCTCGCCGAGGCCGGCCTGCCGGTGATGCCGTCGCAAAGCCATATCGTGCCGGTCTTCGTGGGCGATGCGCAGCTGTGCAAGCAGGCGTCCGACGAGCTGCTGCTGCGTCATCGCGTGTATGTCCAGCCGATCAATTATCCGACGGTGCCGCGCGGCCAGGAGCGGTTGCGGCTGACCCCGACGCCGCTGCACGACGACGCGGCGATGGACCACCTCGTCGCCGCCTTCCAGGACGTCTGGAAACGTCTGGGACTCGGCCGTCAGGCGGCTTAGCGGGAATCCTCTTACCCCGGCAAGCCAGCCCGCCTATGTTTAGGCGATGCCGAAATTCCGCGATCATTCGCTGATCCCGACCGAAGCCGTTCGGCTGGCCGCCCTGGCGCTGCTCGCCGAGGGGCCGCGGCGCTATGGCGAGCTGGCGGTCGAGGTTCGGCACTTCACCAGCCGCATGCTGGGACCGAGCCTCGACGTGCTGGGCACCTCGATCGAGCTGCTGCGCCATGAAGGCCTGATCGAGCCGGTCGGCCGCCGCGCCGGCCCGAGCCAGAGCCTCAGCGCCGACACGACCGTTCAGATCACCGACGCCGGACGCGCGGCCCTCAAGGAGCTGCTGACCAGCCGCGTCCGCGCCCCCATGACCGACCTGTCGCGCATGGTGGTGGCGCTGAAACTGCGGTTCCTGCAGCTGCTCGACCGCGACGAGCAGAAGGCGCAATTCGAAATGTTGATCGAGCTCGCCGCCGCCGAGCTGGCGCGGCTCGGAGATCTGCGCACGCAGGGGGCCAGACCCGACGATGCGCTGGGTGAGTGGCTCGATCAGGAGATCGCGCAGACCGAGCAGCGCCGGGCCTGGTACCAGCGGCGGCTCACTGCATTGTGATGGAGGCCCACCCGTGCTCGTCGCCGACAACATCCGCCGCAAGCTCACCGAGACGTTCGCACCGACGCGGCTCGATATAAACGATGACTCGCACCGCCACGCGGGTCATGCCGGTGCGCGCGAAGGTGGCGAGACGCATTTTTCGGTTGAGATCGTGTCTGCGGCCTTCGCCGGAAAATCGCGGGTTGAACGCCAGCGCCTGGTCTATGCGGCACTGGCGGCGGAGCTTCAGGATCGGGTTCATGCGCTGGCCCTGCGCACTCTGGCGCCTGGCGAAGACGTGCAACCAAAGGCGGCCCCGCAACCGGTTGATCGGGGCCGTTAACCAAGCAAACCACGGTAATCACTTAAATTTTTAGTCACAATTTATGCGTGTGACGTTGACAAAATAACGTCGCCATGATTGTAATTTTGATATGGGGAGCAACGCGCCACGCAGCGTGCGGATCAGCGGACGCCGGACCAGCATGCGGCTGGAAAGCCAGTTCTGGGAGGCGTTGCGCGACGTCGCCGCGCGCGAGCGCAGCGACATCGGCGAGATCTGCACCAGGATCGCCAAACGCGCCCGCAACACCAATTTGAGCTCGGCCGTCCGCGTCGCCATGATGGCGTATTACCGCGAACTCGCCGTCGGCCGCGAGCCGATAAAGTCGTTCGAGGCGGTCGGCGACTAGTCTAGGACGAGGCCGGCTCGCCGCCCGCTCCCGCGGCGTCTTTCGATCCCGTATAGAAGGTCGGCCAGCGGCGCTGCACGACTTCGCCGTCGCTGCGGTAGGCATGACAACTGCCGATGATCGACGGTCGCTTGTCGCTCGGCATCTGGTCGAGCCGCTTCTGCCGGAGTGCCACCAGGGTCTGGAACACGACGGTCGCCACCGGCCCCAACAGTTCGACGAGATGCGTGCAGCCGTTCACCCCGCCCAGTAGCTCGCGCACCTTCATGGTCCAGCCGGGAGCGATGCGCAGGCCCTTGAGGACCGAGAATTTAGGGGTGATGTCCGGGCAGACGCGGTAGGGACCGGCGTCGGTTACCGCCTCCACATCCCGGACCCACATGTCGTCATCGACGGTGAGCCGCACCCACATCTCGTGCAGCGGCTCGCCGGCGAGGATTTCGCCGCGGTCATGATTGGGAAAGCTGTAGGTCTTGGTGTCGACGATATGCCCCTCTATGTCCCACAGGCCATCGGCGCGGCGGTAGCCGCGGCAATCGATCTGGCGGCGATGGAGCGGCTCGCGGGCGACCGGTGGCGATAACGGCATGAA